>Ga0265295_1004015_pt1 | contig 20353 bp, 12 predicted proteins | sample Munlansysbiofilm_FD_192503 | JGI IMG/M metagenome (GOLD analysis project Ga0265295, IMG submission 192503) | Leachate microbial communities from a municipal landfill in Southern Ontario, Canada - Methane capture system biofilm | ecosystem: Engineered > Solid waste > Landfill > Unclassified ... | reverse complement strand
GAATATTAAATTCTTACCCAAGTTATGAAGAATTTAGCATTTATTACTATCTTTATTCAAACCAAAAAGATATTAAATATGAAAATTACTGCTAAAATCTTCGCAGCAATTACTTTAGCTGCCCTATTCGTTATTCCGGTATCTATGAACGCTCAAAAGATGCCTAAAAAGTATAAAAACTCTCCGGATGAGACTATCGTTATTGTAACAAACTCTCCAAGGGAGGCATTTGATGAATCTGAATATCCAAATCTCAAATTTTACTACACTCCTGAAGAGATGCCAGATTTCTTAAAGAGGCTTCATATGGTTCAGCCGATTCCTATTAACGAAGGAATTACGGGTATGGTAGTTGATAAAGAGGGTGTAATTGCATATGTTAGAGGCTTCAACAATGCACTTGCAAAAAACAACGATAGAGAAGACGAAATGAGTTGGACCATACTCTCTGTTGCTGCAAGAAAGGGTACAATAGGAGCTAAAGGCCCTCTTGATGATTATCTAAAAGACTATATAGCAAAAGAAAAGACTGCTAAAAAGGATGACAAGAAGAGCTATACGGAGGGGAGTGAGCCATCTTTCAAGGGATGGGATAAAGGAAATATTGAGGGGATGGAACTTCCGGATTTCAAACTAATTAAAAAAGATGGAACAGAGGTTACTATAAAGCAAATTCTAGATGGGAAACCTGCATTTATAGTATTTGCAAAAATACCTCCTGCTGCAGGATCAGGAGTAACCCCAATGTTTTGGCATATTGAGAACATAATGTACAACTACTATCCACCAAGAAGAAGGTAGTATTCTCTCTAATTATGGCAGGAGATTTTGCACAGATTGCAAAGTCTCTTGTCTTGCATTTATAGCAACATAATTCAAACAAAATATGAAAACAATCGTTAAACTATTTACAATTGGAATACTCTTGGTGCTCACAGCATCTTGCACTCCTACAAAAACAAAGATATTGAAACAATCAGATTTTCCACAGTCGCCTGTAGCTCAAATTATACCGCAGGTTTTCAACGAATTCGGTAGTGAAAGAGTAGATAACTATTACTGGATTAGGGATAAAACAAGCCCTGCCGTAATTGACTACCTAACTCAGGAGAACAACTACACAGATAGTGTAATGGCATCAACTAAAGATCTCCAGAATTCAATTTACAATGAGATTATTGGCAGAATCAAAGATGCAGATGAGAGCTATCCGGTCCTTATGAACGGCTATAAATATTATAGCCGAACAGAGGCAGGAAAACAATACCGAGTATACCTAAGAAAGGAGAATTCAGAAGGCGCAGCTGAAGAGCTTCTTTTTGATGTAAACAATATGGCAGAGGGTAAAAAGGCTATGCGGTTCGCCGGATATAATATTAGCCCTGATAATAAACTTGCAGCTTACTCATATAACGAGACAGGATCATTTGCAGATTACACAATAAAGGTTAAAAACCTAGAAACCAACATTGATCTGGGAGTTAATATCCCTATGGCTACCTCATATCAATGGGCAAACGACAACAAAACACTTTATTATGTACTTGTTGATAATGCTCTCCGCCCATATAAGGTAATGAGACACAAACTGGGAAAATCCGGAAAAGATGAGGTTATTTACGAAGAGAGAGACGCCAGATATAATGTTTATCTATCCAAAACAAAAACAGACAAGGAGATTTTCATCATTTCATCAAGTACATATACTTCTGAATACAGAGCCTTGGACGCAGATAACCCAACTGCAAAACCAGTTGTATTCCTACCACGTGAACAGGGAGTCGATTACTCAGTCATTGCGCATTCAGACAAATACTTCTTGTGGTATAAAGACAACGACAACCTTAACGGAATGATATATGAATTGCCATTAAAGGGTTTTCAGGACAAATCTACCTGGAAAATATTCGTGGCACACGACCCCGAAGTTAGGCTTGAGGGGCTTGATGTACTCAAGAACTATGTAGTGATTGACATCAGAAAAAATGGTCTGAATCAGTTCAAATATTTTTCACTTGTAGATGGCTCAGAGGGCGAGATAACCTTCCCTGAACCTGTATATAGTGTAGGCCTTAATGGAAATCCTGAATTTGATGCAACAACAGTACGATACAACTACACATCATTAAACAGACCAAGTACCCTTTATGAATATAATCTTGAATCAGGTGAAAGCACAAAGCTTAAGGAGCAGGAGATACCATCCGGATTCAATGCAGATGAATACGTTGTAGAGAGGCTTTGGGCAAAAGCGCAGGATGGAGTAGAGGTTCCTATGGCAATTGTTTATAAAAAGGGACTCAGGAAAAATGGCAAGAATCCTGCTCTCCTCTATTCATACGGAAGCTACGGCTCAAGTTCAGATGTCTATTTCAGTCCGGCATACTATAGTCTCATTGACAGAGGTTTTGTAGTTGCCATAGCTCAGATAAGAGGAGGCAGTGACCTTGGAGAGCAGTGGTATGAAGATGGAAAACTTCTTAAGAAGAAGAATACCTTTACAGACTTTATTGCTTGTGCCGAGAAGCTTATTGCAGACAAATATACATCTGCAGAGAATCTTGCCGGGATGGGCGGAAGTGCAGGGGGGCTGCTTGTAGGAGCAGTTGCCAATATGAGGCCGGATCTATTCAATACCATAGTGGCTCACGTACCTTTTGTGGATGTAATCAACACGATGCTGGATACCTCGCTACCTTTAACAACTCAGGAGTATGAAGAGTGGGGAAATCCTAATGAAGAGGAGTACTATAAATATATGCTCTCATATTCACCATATGATAATGTAACCACACAGAAGTATCCAAATATTCTTGCAACAGGGGGCCTCAATGACTCTCAGGTTGGATTCCACGAACCTGCCAAATGGGTTGCAAAACTTCGTGCTCTCAAACAAGATGATAACATCATTCTTCTTCATACAAATATGGAGTCCGGCCACGGCGGGGCAACAGGAAGATATGACAGAATTAAGGAGACTGCCTTTGAATGGGCATTCATTTTAAACAGAGTGGGTATTGATAAATAATTTTCCACTACCGGGTAAAGAGGCACATATCCGCCTTGCTCCTCACCAGAGGAGGGCGGATATGTTTCTTGATCACTACCCTCCCGCCGGAGCAAAGGAATCGGCAGTACTTGTTCTCCTTTTCCCGCAAGGCAGTGACCTGATGGATTGGAGAGTATTGATTATTTTACGGAACAGCTATAATGGTGTTCACTCAGCCCAGGCAGCATTTCCAGGAGGGAAAAGAGAGCAGACCGACAAGTCGCTTGCAGAAACGGCTTTAAGAGAGGCACACGAAGAGATGGCTGTAAAGATTGAGGAGATAACAACTATCTCATATTTATCTGAATTATATGTTCCTCCTAGCAATTTTTTAATCAAGCCCCTACTTGCTGTTGCAAAAAAAGAGATTGGGTTTATTCCAAATCCAAGAGAGGTTTCCAGTTACTCCTTAGTTCCCATTAAGGAGCTCAATCCCTTAAAGGCAGTTAACAAGAGATTCCAAAGCCCCACCGGTGAGTGGCTTGATGCTCCAGGTTATGAGTATGATGGTCTATTTATATGGGGGGCCACCGCAATGATTCTCAGCGAGCTTTACCAGCTTGTAGACGATGCCATTCTCAATAAAGTGTTGAGCATAACATACATCTCATCATCAAAACCATCTATATAGGAGCGTGAGTTGCACAACACAACGCAATTTATTCCATCCCCTCCCATTACCCACATCGCAGCTGTACCGGCAAGGTTTCCTGAGTGATACCAGGATCCGGAAAAAAGAGAGCTGTGATTACATCTCCAACCAAGAGCATACCTGTTATAAGCAGTTGAAGGTGTAAGCATAACACTCCTAGTTGATGGGAGTATGATATCCTCAACTTTTGACCTTCCATCTATATGAAACATCAGTTTCATCATCTCTTCAACGGAGGCAATGACTCCCCCTGCAGCAGCTATAATCTCCATCGGATTTCCATATCCGTTTGTTCCTCCCTGAGAGTAGTAAACAACCTCATTGGCACGTCTGTGAGCTCTGTCTCCTCCAACGTGAATATCGGAAACTCCAGCTTCAGACAACACCTCCTTAAGAAAAGTTTCATAACTCTTTCCTGAGACCGTCTCAATAACCCTTCCCAAAATGCCGAATCCCATATTAAAGTAGTTGAATGATGTTCCTGGCTCTGTCTGAGGAGAGTTAAGAACATACTCAATTCTCTGCGAAAGGGTCTGGCCGGAAAAAGATGATGTAAACATAGGATCCGGGTCGCTTTTCCACCCGCTTGTATGTTGAAGAAGATGCTTTACAGTAACCTTTGCCGCATTTGGTGTAACATTTGTAAACTGACTTGCTAAAATTCCTGAGGATCCAAAAACCTTTTGATCAAGAGAGAGTTTACCTTGCTCCATAAGTTTCATAATGCAAAGAGATGTAAACTGTTTAGATACGCTGGCCAACCTGTAAAGATGGTTTGTCGTGGTCCTTGTATCGCTCTCTGTTATTGCAAAACCCAGTCCTTGTTTATATACAATCTCTTCATCCTTCGTAATAGCATAGGAGATTCCCGGGATTGAATATTTCCGCATAAACGAATAGAGCATTTCGTCAAAATTAAGTCTGCCATTTTGAACCAAAACCTTATAATCAGAGCTCTTTCCAGACTGTGAGGTCACTCTTAAAGTAACTGTCTCAGTAAAATCAATAGGACTCTTGCCACTCTCAATAGCTTTACCATTATAAGAGGCAGTGGCCCCTGAAGAGATAGCAAATCTCGGCTTAAGAGAGGTTAAAGGAACACCTTCCGGTAAAGAAAAATAGATGGTTTTACCTGCAATTATTCCAAATGCTTCAATAGTCAATGTGGAGTTTTCAGTTTTTGAAAAAGAGATTGATGATATGAAATTTGAATCTGAATTAACAGGAGGCCTCTCCTCTTTAGTACAGGAGACAAGCAGGAGTAATACAAAAATTGCCATCTTAGCACATATGTGCAGATGGCAATTAATTTTGAAGTTTTTCATCTATTTATTTATAAGCGTGACATTTCAGCCTCAACCGCTTCCGGTGTATTTGGCAAACGATTACGGCCAAGCAATCTTGCTCCATTCTCTGTAACTAGTATATCATCCTCAATCCTTATACCACCAAAGGTATAATAATCTTCAAGTTTTGAGAAATTTATAAAGTCGTTATTTATCCCCTCTCTTTTCCATTTTTCAATAAGTGCTGGAATAAAATAGCAACCAGGTTCGTTTGTTATAACGTGTCCGGGACGAAGTGTTTTACCCATTCTTAAAGATTTTAGGCCAAACTGGGTAGCTCTTTTATGAACCTCATCATAACCAACAAAGTTCTCACCCAAATCCTCCATATCGTGGACATCAAGACCCATTTGGTGACCAAGTCCGTGCGGCATAAAGAGAGCGTGAGCTCCGGCTGCAACAGCATCATCTACATTTCCCTTCATAAGGCCGAGGTTTATCAACCCCTGAGCCAAAACCCTTGCTGCCGCAAGATGTACAGAAGTATATGTTATCCCTGGTTTAACCAAAGCTGTTGCCAAATCATTGGCAGCAGAGACAATATTATAAATATCTTTTTGTTTCTGAGTAAACTTACCCCCGGAAGGGATTGTTCTTGTAAAATCTGACGCATAATGCATATTTGTCTCTGCTCCGGCATCAATTACCAATAACCTGCCATCTGTTAGAGTTTGATGATGTGTGTGGTTATGCAACGTTTCACCATTTTGAGACAGAATTATTGGAAACGATGGCATATGACCATTTGAAATAGCTATCCCTTCCATAAGACCTACCAACTCCTGTTCAATCATCCCCGGCTTAGCCATTCTCATTGCTGTATAGTGCATCGCATAGCCAATATCGGCAGCTTTATCCATTTCGGCAATTTCATATGAATCTTTAATCTCTCTCAGCGAAACTACCCCTTTTATTAGCTGGTCGGAAGCAAGCTCTCTCTGGCGGTTAAAATCAACCCCCAATAGAGAGAATAATTTTATTTGATTATGATACCTATATGGCGGAAGAAAATGGACTATACGGCCAAGGTTTTTGGCATTGGCAATATAACTATCCAAATCAGAAGCTGCTTTTACCTTATCTACTCCAACGAGAGTAGCTTTTTCTGTCATAAGTGGTTGAGGACCCATCCAGATAATGTCATCTATTGTAACATCATTGCCAAAAATAATCTCTTCACCGCTCTCAACATCAATTACAGCAGCCAAATCGGGCTCGTCCAGACCAAAGAAATAGAGAAACGAAGAGTCCTGGCGAAATCTGTAGGTGTTACCTATATAGTTTGTACCAGCCTCAGAGTTTCCAAGAAACAGCAGTATCCCGGATTTAACCTTTGAGGCAAGCTCTTTTCTCCTTTTTACATATACATCTTTAGAAAACATATCCTATTGTTTTTGTCATTTTAACAAAGATACAATTTTTTGAAAAAAAACAAGGTGGCCAAAATAGCCACCCTGTCTTATTTATTGTTTACAAATGAGATTACTGTTGATCAGAATCCCACCATACAGGAATAGTCCAAACATCTTCTGCACTGTTCCATTGTAAAAGGCCCATATCCGCACCTGGAACCTCTGCTCCTATTGCATGCAGGTTCGCTGCGTTGTAGTTAAGCTCGTGTGAGCATTGACGCCAACGGCGGAATTGTTTACCTACAGGAATTCCTTTTAGTGCAGCAGCATTAACAGCGTGATATGCAGGAACACCCCAGTTGTGGAATAACTCCTCATCAAAGTCATAACGACGCATATCGTTCCATATCTCAACTGAGAAATGCAATGCTATTCTTTTCTGAGTAAGGATCTTACCTAGGGTAAGGTTGCCTGCAGTACCAATACCATTATCCAAGAAATTATCCATATCGACTTGACTCATAGGAGTAAATGAAGGACAATCTGCAAGGTTTGGATCTCCTGCAACCCAAGAATTGAGGGTCACATTCATCTGTTCCATACTTGCCTTGATACCCTCTTTGTAAGCAGTGAATGCAGCCGGAGAGTTACCTTGGTTAAACAAAACTTCTGCCTTGATAAAGCAAGCTTCTGCGTAAGTACCTAAGTATGTTGGAGAAGAAACTCTTGAATAGAAAGAACCAGATTCTTTTGATGCATCAGTTCCGTCTCTTCTGAAAAGAAGATCTTGCTTGGCAGCGTAACCCTTAGAAGTGCTTGTGGCCTCTACATAAACAGTATCACCCAATCTAGTAGGAGAGGAAGAGTCTATCCACCAATGCTTTTCAGCAGTATAACCCGCTCTTAGCGGTCCACCATTAAGATTTGGAGAGTCATTAGTGACCATATCTACTCCAAGGGAACGTCTCCACTTGCCATCCCATTTAATGTTTGCTGGTGTATCATCAGACTTCTCTGAAATAGCCCAAGGAATAATTTTGTCGGCACGAGGGTCTTCAACACCACTACCTGCAAAATTGGTAAGGTTCTTATAAAGCATATCGGTTACCATATAACCGGCATTCATACCGCAAACAGAATATATTGGAGAGTAGTCAACAGGTTCGTTCCATCCAAGAACGTCGTGAGTGGTACTATTGTCATCTGTATGATATATTATAGTGTTATCGGCATTGCTTTGAGGACCTTTTGAAAGGGCATCAAGAATGGTCGCAGCATCATATTTACCATCAAGATAATTTCCGTCAGCCTTCTTACTTAGTTTTACAGCATAACGAGCTTTAAGTAAATTACCAAATTTTATCCATTTAGCAACATCACCATTGTTCCAAAAGTCACCCTCAGCCAGTGAAGGAAGTTTTGGATCCTGTGTTTTAGCTAAAAGTTCAAGACCTTCGTTTAGTTCATTAAAGCAACCTAAATATATGGTTTTTCCGTTATCATATGTAGGAGTTGCGTTTTCACCTACTGCATCTGTATAAGGCATTTCACCATAGAGGTCTGTCATTAACATAAATCCATATGCACGGATAACTTTAGCTACTCCTGCATAATGCCAAGCTTCTGCCTCCATAGCTTTATCATACATATAAGAAATATTACTTGCAGCACCTACAAACCACCACTGATATGGTGTTGTAACAGCACCGGTTTGAGGATTCCAATAAGACATATTCCAATAGGTACTTCCATTGAAGTATCTTGTCCAATCACCAGCGGACATACTTGAGCGCCAAGCGGCAAATTGTGTTGCCGAATTGGTGTAAAATTCAATATGTGCCAAACGTGTTTGGTATGTAGCACTTTCTGAAGATGGATTCTCAGGATCAACATTTATATTGAGCCAATCACTGCAAGATACAAGTGAAAGAGAGATCAAGCCTACGGCACACAAGGAAATTAATGATTTAATATATTTCATATTATTAAATTTAAATATTTATAACTTATTAGAAAGTTAAATTTAAACCGAATGTCATACCAGAGGTTGCAGGTACTCCACAATAGTCAAATCCAACAGAAGATGAACCACCGACACCTGCACCAGATGCAGCAACTTCAGGATCTCCATCGTAATTTGTAAATAGAAGAAGATTGTTTGCCGAAGCAGAAATAGAAGCACGTTTAATGAATCCAACTCTGTCTAGCCATCTCTTAGGGAAGTCATACATTACAGATAGTGTACGAAGTCTTAGCAGATTAACGTCTGTAATATAATTGGCAGTTTCTCTAGGATAATAATTAGTATAATAACTTTTAATAATATTATGACCGCTTGTCTCTACGCCATTGAATATATATGTGTTATCGGCACTCCAAGTATTTGATACTGCGTTTCCGCTTGCATCAATACCTGTTACTGTCAGTTCTCTATTACGAACATCTCCGGAGAATTTACTAACACCGCTATTGGTCATAGCATACTGTGTACCGTTGATAACATCACCTCCTACTCTGAATTCCCACAACATATTAAATGAGAAACCTTTCCATGTAAGTGTATTATTCAAACCACCGGAGAATTTTGCCTCACGATTACCCACTTCAGACAAAGAGGTTGTGTAGGTTGGCATTCCGTTTGCGTCAAGAATAAGTTTTCCATCTAACTCTTTTTTAGAGTTTTCAACTTCTGGATCATATTTATATCTCTTCCATTCTGTACCAGCAATGGCCATAAAATTACCACCGTTAAATGATGCGGCTTGCGCACCTGCATACTGAACGTCTGTAACATACATAACATCCATACCGGTAGGAAGACCATCCAAAGTACCACGATTACCAGCAACATTCAATCCAATATCCCATTTCAAATTTTTGGTCTCAACCGGTGTACCTGAAATAGTCAGCTCCATACCTTTGTTATAAACATTTCCTGCGTTGATTGAACAGAAGATGTAACCGGTAGATTGAGGCCCGCGAGGAGACAAAATCTGGTTGTAGGAGTCATTTGTATAGTATGCATAGTCAACACGTAAACGATCTTTGAGGAGACTTAATTCAACCCCTATTTCAGTTGATTTGGTCATCTCCGGCTTAAGATAAGGGTTACCACGAGTCCAAGAGTTACCTACACCAATTTTACCACCAAGATATGTTCCAACAGGCCAAAGAGAGGTGTTAGTTTCATAAGCACCAGTATCTTTACCCACTTTTGCCCAAGATGCTCTAATCTTACCGAAAGTAAGAATGCTACTCTTAGGAAGAAGCTCTGTAAATACGAATGAACCACTTACAGATGGATAGAAGTATGAGCGATTCTCGATAGGAAGAGTTGATGTCCAGTCGTTACGTCCTGTAACTGTCATATATAATATATTCTTCCAAGCTACACGGAATTCACCAAATAGACCTACCAGTCTCTTTTGAGATGCAGCGTTGGCAAATTGTTTGTTTTCTGTTGAAGCATTAGCATAAGAATAGAAATCAGGAACAGAGAAATTCCAAGCCATCATAAAGTTGCTGTGAGTCTGAGTATCATCTGAAGCAGCACCAAGTAAGAGGTTAAAGTCAAAATCTCCGAATTTCTTATTCATATTAGATATGAAGTTGTGTGACATATATTTGAAACGCATAGTGTTGTCACTCATCATACCATTCTGCCATACTTGTTTAACAACTCCGTTGGCTGCAATACGATTAGAGTTGATTTGAGTATAAGAGTCAATACCCAATCTGTACTGAACGAACCACCAATCAGCAATATCTGCCTTTACGCCTAAGCTTCCTGTAAAACGATCTGTATTGTCATACATCTTGTTTTTGTTAACAATCCAATATGGATTGTCGCGCTCTTCCCAAGGATCAAGCCTTTCACCAAACAATCTGTAACGAGTACCATCTTCATTTAAATAATTTGACACATTGTCAAATGGTGACCAGTTGTAAACACCGTAAAGAGCACCGGTTCCTTGTGAACCATAAAGACCTGCACCGGTCAATGTTCTGTCTGTATGAGCTTGTGAATAAGCCGCATTTGCATTGAATGTAAATATGCCGGCTCTCTGCTCTCCATTGAAACGGAAGGTGAATTTATCATACCCTGTTTTAGGGACAATACCCTTTTGATCATAATAAGATCCGGATAAGTAGAAGTTGCTGTTTTTAGTACCACCAGAAACGCTAGCACTTTGGTCATAAACAATTCCGCCTTGGAAGAAGTTTCCAATATTGTCATATGTCTGTGCATTAGACTTTTCTCCCCAAGAATTGTATGAAAAATCATTGAAAACAGTTCCAAGATAATTCTGTTGGTTATCGTATTGATCTTCCATATAACCTCTAGTGAATTCATTTTGAACTTGAGGAAGACTTTTTACCCAAGATGTAGAGAATTTGGAGTTGATATTAACTTCAACTACACCCTCTTTACCTTTTTTAGTAGTAATAATGACAACGCCGTTGGCTGCACGGGAACCATAAAGTGCAGAGGCTGCCGGGCCCTTCAATATGGACATATTTTCAATATCCTCAGGATTTATATCCATAATACGGTTAGAAGTTGTGGTTGCCGCCTTATAAGAACCATCAAATCCAGAGTTACCTACAAGTGTTGAAGAGTTATCATAAATTACACCATCAACTACGAACAAAGGTTGATTGTCTTTGCCTTCAGATCCTGAAGTACCGCCACGAAGAATAATCTGCGCACCAGAACCTGCCGCACCGGAAGATTGTGTTATATTAACACCGGCAATTTTACCTGAAAGTGAAGAGATTGGGTTTGCAGTCTTATTCCTCATCAACTCCTCAGACTTGATGTCGGATACCGCATATCCCAATGCCTTTCTCTCTTTCTTTATACCGAGAGCTGTTACAACAACATCCTCCAAAAATATGGATGATTCGTTCATTGTAACATTAATTAGTGAGCGGTTATTTACCTGCTCTTTTAGATCCTCCATACCAATAGCAGTAAAAAGAAGTACCGCATTTGCAGGAGCATTTATCGAGTAAGTACCATCCAATTCAGTAGCAACTCCTGTTCTTGTTCCTTCAATAACAACAGTTACACCAATTAGAGGCTCCCCCGATTTGTCAACCACCTTGCCTCGAATGTTAATGTTTTGTGCAAACACATTTCCAGACACAAGGAAAATGGCCAATAGGGACAAAATGATCATTTTCATCATCCCGCCCTTTTTTTGTGAGTAATGCATGAATTTAATTTTTAGGTTAATAATGTTAACGTATTTCTGAATTTCTATTATATAATTCTCTGAAATCCCCTGTTAATAGTACATTTTAATAGTATGTAAAACTATAAAATATATTTTAATATTTGTAATAAAACTAAATAAAATTGATTTTAGTTTCATATTGTAACCAATCAAAGATTAAAAATTATCATTTCAAAGCAATATTGCATCAATTATTTCACTTTAAAACCTGTAATTGGTGTCTTTTTTTACACTAAAACTAATTTGTTATTCTTGTTGATTCTATGTGATAATTTATCATAACCTCTTAATAAAGAGGCCGGCTAAAATTGCTTTTAGCCGGCCTCAAAATATGAAATATTAGTTAAATACTATTCCCAACCTGGTGTTTGAGTAAGAGTATAACCTTTGTCAAGATATTCACTTATTTGGTTTCTACCTATAGGAGCATTGTAAACTCTATCAGTAAAGGCATCTCTGTCAGATATGTTTTCAGGTATATAATAACCTACCATATCGGCACCATTTGTACCATCATAGGTAACAATAGATCCATCTGCCTTTTCAACTTTAAGTTTACCCTCTTTAGCTTCAACAAGCCACTGAGGAAGCTCTTGTGCAAAATTAACCCAAGGTCCGCGAAGAAGGTCAGGGTTCTGAGCACCGCTCATATAGTTGATCTTCTTCCATCTCTTAATATCAAGAAGGCGGGTATGCTCATAGAAGAACTCCATTCTTCTTTCACGACGTATCTCCCAAATAAGAGCAGGTACATCTGCATCTCTATCCGGATCATCCGGTAGGGTTGCGATTGAAAGAGGAGCAGTTTTCTGAATACCCTTAGCAATAGCAACAGCATCAAGAGGTCTGCTTCTGATAGCATTGATTGATTTGTCAATATCATCCTGTGTAACTGCTGTTCCGCCCATTGTTGCTAATTCTGCCTTAGCCTCTATCCAGTTAAGAACAACCTCTGCGAGACGCATAACAGGATAGTCATTAGTATTAGTAACGGAACCGTATTCAGGTGGATAAGAACCGCCTTTAAAAGTTGGACCCTTACGATCGATAAATTTACTTGCATACAGAAGAGTAGCTGCCTGAATAATCGGTTGATCTACAAATGTTGCTTCAAATCTTGGGTCTCTTGTTGCAATAAGATTTGGAACATCCAATACATCTGCGTTTGCTACTGAAGATAGTTTGTAAGGTTTACCGTCGTTGCAAATAAATGACTTAATAAAGTCAAGGTTTGCAGATGGATACTGACTTTCAGTTGTGTTTGAATATGAGGCTACAGCGTGTGTAATACTCAAAGCAGCATCATAGTGTCTGTACATAACAACCTCTGCATTATTGGCAAGATCCATTGATCCAAAGAGAGATCTAAAGTCAGATGTAAACTTAAAGGCACTGTTATCCATAACAATTTTACCTGCTCTTACAGCTAGCTCTAGATATTTCTGTGCTTTTGCTGTATTGTTCAGATGGTATTTCTGCCAGGTACCTTCAAAAAGCATAAACCTTGAGATAAAACCTGCGGCAACATATCTGTTAAGATATTGTTTGTCACCATCTGAAAGACGCATATTGTCAAGCACATATACGAAATCATCGTATACCTTATCCATAACAGCGGTCCTGTCATCTCTATCTTTGTAAAGCAAATCTAAATCCTGATCTGTCAAAACTTTATCAAAGTATGGGATATCTCCAAATACGCTAACCAATCTGCTATACTCATAGCCACGGAAGAATCTGGCAACAGAGCTCCAGTGGTTATATGCTTCAGATGTAAGAAGACTCTTCTCGTTCATTGTGTTGATTCTCTCAATGAATAGGTTTGATTTTCTTACCCAAGCAAAGTTCCAGGTAGGTCCATTATATTGAGACAGCCATCCGGCAGTTTCTGAAGTTGAAGCCCTAGATGAAGGAGCTTGAGTCTCAAAGATAGATTGTTTACCTGTAGTTGTTAAGTCATCATTGAAAGTATAACCTCTTAATGGAGCATAATCTGTTCCCCAAGATGAGTTATAGCCGGTAAAATAGTTAGCATAGAAGCCGTTTGCAAACAAACGAACATTATTTTCATTTGTCCAGTAGTTGCCGTCGTTCATCTGAGTTAGCGAAGGTCTGTCAAGGAACTCTTTGCAACCAGTGAAAGATAGTGCGACAGCGGCAATCAATATTAGTGTATATTTTTTCATCATATATAGCTTTTAGAAGTTAACCTGTATACCAACCGAAGCACTCTTGAAGGTAGGAACACCTACACCGGTACGGCCCAAGTTGTAGTTTGAGGAATTCCACATAGAGTATCCGCTAATCTCTTCTGGATCGATAGGGAGATCGCCAAGATGGTCAAAGGTGAAGAAGTTCTCAAGAGCTGCATATACTCTTAATTTCTTAATCTTAACTTTGCTCATAAGCTTATCAGGAAGTGTATAACCTAATGTTATATTCTTAATTCTGAAATAGGCCATATTAAGAAGGTATCTGTCTGATACTACCATATTGTAACCTGCTGTAGTACTAGTTGCACCACCACCTAGGTTCCAAGGTCTTGGATAGAACGCATCTGTTCTGTCTTCTCTCCAGAAATTACCGGCTATTGCCTGTGGCATAGCACCGTCAGCTGAGTTAAAGCCTGGGATTGCAAGGAATCCGTTGCCCCAGATATCTCTCTTGCCAACACCTTGCATAAATACAGAGAAGTCAATGCCTTTATAATCTATTCCGGCACGTAAACTATACTCATATCTAGGTGTAGAGTTACCAATTATTGAAAGGTCACCATGATCAGGATTACCATTTACGTCTCTGATTAGGCTGTTTCCTGGAGTAATGATACCATCACCATTAAGGTCTTTAAACTTAACATCACCAGGACCAAATACAAAGTTACCACCTTGAAGTCTTCCCTGATAAACAGGATTGCTTCCGGCTAGTTTATTAACATTATAGTTATCTGGTGATTTGATAACAATTAAGTTACCATTTCCATCATACTCAAAATCCTCTTTCTGATATAGTCTATCAGCTTTGTAACCCCAGATCTCTCCATATGTTTTACCTACATACCAGTCATTTATACTATTGGTAGTACCATATTTAGTAATCTTGGTAACAGCATCTGCAAGAGTTGCAACAATATTTAAACCAACGCCATTGCTGAATCTGTGGTTATAATCAAGCTGTATCTCATAACCATTTGTTCTAAGAGAACCGTGGTTACCTCTTGGAGCAGATGTACCATAAGTAGCAGGGAGACCCTCCTGTGGAACAATCATATTTTCAGTATCTCTTCTAAACCAGTCAAAAGATACACCAAAATCACTATTGAACAATCTTGCATCAAAACCTAAGTCAAGAGTAGTAATATCCTGCCAGGTAATATTTGCTGCAACTGCTGCAGGTGTTCCAAACTGGTAAAGTCTTGCTCCGCCAATAATGAATGTACTCATAGAGCCACTCATAGTTGGTACATAAAGTGAGTTAGAAACTGTTTGGTCACCAATTGTTCCCCAAGATCCACGGAATTTAAATGATGTTAGGTATGGCTTAGACCACTCCATCCAAGGCTCCTCTGTAAGTCTCCAACCTGCAGAGAATGATGGGAACCACCTCCATTTAAGATCATCTGGGAATTTTGAAGTACCATCATATCTCAGGTTTGCTTCAACCAGATATTTCTCTTTATAGTTATAGTTAACCCTTCCAAAAACACCAAACTGAGACTCCCAGGCGGCTCCACCGCTAGTTGTTTGAGTACCTGTCGCCAGGTCAAACTGAGGGTTTGTTATATCAATCAGTTGAGTAGTCTGTGACCAGTTATAGGCATCCTTTTGGCTAACACTGTTAATACCTAACATAAACTTAAATCTGTTATCTTCATTAAGATTCCAGTCATAGGTAGTGTTAACAGTTATTGTATTCCACTGATAATTTCTTGAGTAGCGATAGATGTGATCAGGATTTGATCCTGGTGCTGTATATGTAAGCATATCCAGTTTATAAGCAGGCATTGCTCCAATAGCTGAAGAGTTTACAACCTCTCCGGCATCATTTACATATACTCTCTCTCCATTTTCATTCAATTTTGCTAGAGGTGCTCCCCAAGTATTTCTGGCAGTGTATCTAGTACCAGGTCTTAGGTTAACATACTCCTGATTTGCGTGAGTGTAGTCAAAATTGATTTTCCAGTCTTTCATAGGGGTAATTGTGATACCTCCGTTTAGACTTGTATAGTTTGTCTCCTGAGATGCTGTATTAGCTGCTGCAACTTCAGAAACCGGGCTTCTTAGAGGATCACCATCTTCAGTTGTCATAGGATAGGTAGGTCCCCAACGATATAGATATAGCCAAGGGTCTGCTGTTGTTGAGCTGGTAGCATAAGCATATCTCTTAAGACGCTTTGAATACATTGCACCTCCGTACACTCTCAACCAGTTGTTTACATCTGTACCTACTCTAATTGATCCGTTGTATCTCTGGAAATCATCCACCTTTGCAGGCTTAATCATACCAGATTGATCCAAATAACCAAAGCTGAGGTTATAGTCTGTTTTGCCACTCTTACCATTCAGTGATAGGTTATGAGTCTGAGTTGGAGTCCACTCCTTGATCATATAGTCATATGCATCGTAAGTTCTGAGTCCAATCTTGTAACCATCTGCATTAACATACCAGTCACGTCCGTAAAGCATAGGGTCGTTAATTTGCACTGTGCTACCCCATCTGTTTTTCCATTCAACAGCCTTTTCGTAACCCTCTCTGGTTACCATCCAGAATGCACCTGCTCTGGTTCCGCCAACTCTTTCAAATGCGTTCATAGTATACTCAAGAGCATCTACACCACCCATCTCCATCTTTTTAGAGATATTCTGGAATGAGATATTTCCTGAATAATTTACATTTACACTTTCAGTTTTGGCACCTTTCTTTGTTGAGATAAGAATTACACCAAACGCAGCTTTTGCACCATAAATTGAGGCAGAAGCGGCATCTTTCAAAATAGAGATAGACTCAATGTCATCCGGATTAACCAGCTGAATTGAAGGTATCTCAACGTTATCCATAAGGATAAGAGGAGAAGATCCACCTTGAAGTGATCCTAACTGACCACGAATCTTAAGGATAGGGTCCGATCCAACCTCTCCACTTGGGATAACAACGTTCAGACCTGGAGTCGAACCTTGAAGTCCACGTCCAACGTCTGCTATAGGTCTTGATTCTAAAACCTTAGTGTCTACAGTAGCAACTGAACCGGTTAGGTTCTCTTTACGTTGCGTACCATAACCAACTACAACCAGATCTTCTAGAAGAAGAGCGTCGTCTTCCATAGTTACGTTAATAAGGTTTCGGTTGTTCACCGGAATCTCCAGGGTTTTCATACCCAGAGAAGAGAAAACAAGCACTGCTCTAGGCTGTGCATTAATCTCATAAGTTCCGTCCAAAGAGGTAGAGATACCGGTACGTGTACCCTTAATGAGTACACCTACGCCTATCAGTGGCTCTCCTTTAGAATCGGTAACTTTACCGGTAACCTTGATGTTCTGAGCCCACATAGAACCTGCGAAAAGCAGAAGGGCAAAAACCGAGATCACTTTAATTGCGATACGATTTCCATTCTTTGAAACATGCATGAGTTTAAGAATTTTAGGTTAATAATTATTAGTGGTTTATATCAATTGCAATATTTGCAAAAGCACAGTCGCAAAAATATGCATTTTTTCTTTAAAAAGCACAGAATTAAGATTAAAAAACAGAAATCAGTTATGAATAATAATAAAAAATAACTATATTAAGACGCCTTGTTAGAGATTATAATTTACTGCTGACCTCTCTCTAAATGTACAGCCTCTATAGGAAGATAGAACATCCTTGACTTAATCTCATCAGGCAAAGAGGTAAGTGCCGATAGTCTTTGAGCATCCTTTTCTGTTGTAATAATAAGGGCCTTTTTCTCCTTATTGGCCCATCCGGTAATTTTTTTCGCATCTCTTCCGGTAAAGTTGTGATGATCCCTGAACTCAAGGGTAGAGGCAATTTTATAGAAACTTAACAAATAGTAACGCAAATGGCTTGGATTTGCAATAGCTGTAAGTAAAATTGCATATTTTGAGTAAAGGTATCGTTTATCAGCAACGGGGAAAACTGGCACTGCATCTGAATACTTTAATGTTGTAAACTGAACCTCAGTGCCGGCAGGCAGTCCTATTTTCTGTTCCCATAAAAACATATCGGCTGAATCCATCTCAGGCGGGCATTTAGTTACTACAACCAGATCTGCCCTTATTAACTGCTCAGGCAAGTCTCTTAACCTGCCAATCGGCAGAAGGTAATCCTCGTCTATGGGTCTGCTGGAGTCAATAAGGACTATATTCTTTGAAGGCTTTATCCTTCTATGTTGGAAAGCATCATCCAAAATTATTAATGTTGGCCTTTTCTCCTCCGGATAGTTGAGCAGTGTCTCAACACCCCTCCTCCTCTTTTCGTCAACACAGACGATTATTTGAGGAAACTTCCTCTTAATTTGTAATGGTTCGTCACCTACCTGTAATGCAGTATCATCTATTGCTACCTCTCTCCACCCCTTGGTTTTTCTGCCATACCCTCTTGATAATACTGCTACTCGCTCTTTGTCAGATAGTGATCTCACAAGATACTCCACATATGGGGTTTTGCCAGTCCCTCCAACGGTTATATTACCTACACTTATTATAGGTATAGGATACTCCCTGGATTTGAGAATTGAGTGGTCGTACAGAAAATGTCTAAACTTCAGTATAAAGTAATATGGGAGAAGCAGAATCTTATCAATTATCAATTTTTTCATCCGATGTGTATCTCTCGTTAATGTAATCCAGTATTTTAATTAGCTCCAGGTGAGAGTTTTCTGTAACTAGCTTCATTCTAATTGCCTTAAAATCAGGAAGGGACTTAAAGTATGCGGAGAGGTGTCTTCGCATCTCCAGCACTCCCACTCTATCCCCCTTAACCTCGACAGATTTAATAAGGTGCCGTTTTGCCAGCTCTACCTTCTCTTCAACAGTTAGTGGTCTCATATGCTCCCCTGTATTCAGAAAATGACGAATCTCTTTGAAGATCCAGGGTCTGCCATATGTTGCCCTCCCTATCATCACACCATCTACTCCGTATCTATCAAATGCCTCTTTTGCCTGAAGGTCTGTAGTAATATCTCCGTTTCCGATAATGGGAATAACCATTCTGGGGTTATTTTTTACTTCGCCGATAAGGGACCAGTCGGCCTCTCCCTTATAGAGCTGAGCTCTAGTCCGGCCGTGTATAGTGAGTGCCTTTATCCCTGTATCCTGCAATCTTTCGGCAAGTTCAACAATTATTTTTGAATTGTCATCCCAACCGAGGCGTGTTTTTACTGTAACAGGTAATTTAACGGCGTCTACAACTCTTTTTGTAATGTCCACCATTTTATCGGGGTACCTCATCATACCGGATCCGGCTCCTCTGTTTGCAATTTTATTTACCGGGCAGCCAAAATTTATGTCAATAAATGATGGCTCTGCCCTCTCAGCCATCTCAGCTGCCTCAACCATTGCTTCGGGAATGTGGCCGTATATTTGAATTCCTATGGGCCTTTCATAAGGAAAGGTCTTTAGTTTCTCCAGCGATTTTCTTGCGTCTCTGACGAGTCCGTCTGAAGAGACAAACTCGGTATACATAACATCTGCCCCAAATTCTTTGCAGATATATCTGAAAGATGCGTCTGTCACATCCTCCATTGGGGCGAGAAAGAGTGGCCTCTCTCCCAATTCAATGTCTCCAATTTTCATAACGCAAAAATATAGGTATTTTGTCACTTTAAAAAATAGTTATAACTTTGCACCCCCCTATATATGGGGAAATCGCAACAAAAAAATTGTATTAATCTAAAAATCAACAAAGTGGACACATTGAGCTACAAGACCGTGTCGGCAAATCAGGCTACAGTTACAAAAAACTGGGTAGTCATTGATGCAACCGACTTGGTATTAGGAAGACTTGCGTCGAGGGTTGCTCTAATCCTTCGCGGCAAGCACAAAGCCAACTACACGCCACACGTGGACTGCGGAGACAATGTTATTATTGTCAATGCAACTAAGGTTCGCCTGACTGGTAAAAAGTTGACTGACAAGGTGTACGTACGTCACACCGGGTATCCCGGCGGACAAAGATTTGCTTCTCCTAAGGAGTTGCTGGATCGCAAGCCGCTGGCAGTAGTTGAGCACGCCGTTAAAGGCATGCTGCCAAAAAATCGCCTCGGAGCACAGCTGTTCCGCAACCTCTTCGTTTACGAAGGAGCTGAACATCCGCATCAGGCACAGCAACCAAAACAAATCAAATTAAACGAAATTTAACGAGCATGGAATTAATTAACGCCCTTGGAAGACGAAAATCAGCAGTTGCTCGCGTTTATGTTAATCCTGGTAAAGGTAACATTACAATCAATGACAGAACTCTGGAGCAATATTTTGTAGACGAGTCTCTTCAGTATATTGTAATGCAACCGCTTGTCCTAACAAACACTCAGTCTCAGTTTGACATCAAAGTTAATCTGGATGGCGGTGGAGTTAAGGGTCAGGCTGAGGCTTTACGCCTTGGAATAGCCCGCGCTCTATGTAAAATAGACGAAGAGGCCTATCGCCCTGCCCTTAAAGAGAATGGTTTTCTTACTCGTGACCCAAGAGAGGTCGAGAGAAAGAAACCGGGACAAC
>Ga0265295_1004013_pt1 | contig 20355 bp, 22 predicted proteins | sample Munlansysbiofilm_FD_192503 | JGI IMG/M metagenome (GOLD analysis project Ga0265295, IMG submission 192503) | Leachate microbial communities from a municipal landfill in Southern Ontario, Canada - Methane capture system biofilm | ecosystem: Engineered > Solid waste > Landfill > Unclassified ... | reverse complement strand
GAATACTGAAAACCCATTGCCGGTGGGGAACATCTTTCAAGACATTTGTAAGCAGCCATTCGCTATATTCTACAACCCTTTTCTGATGGCAAGATGGACAGAATTGGCGCCGCTTACAAGAGAAAGCCAATAAATACTCATGGCCACATTCTTCACAACGAACCCTGGCAAATCCAAAATGAAGATCACCACAATCCAGATATTTAAAAATCACAGTCATGATATATGCCCGCCAATAGCCATAGCGGGATTTATACATATCATCCCATGCTTGCTCTAGTTCTTCAAAGTGATTTTCAACGCATTTATAGTAAGCGCTTGCTTTGGGATTACGAGGCTGATAAATATCAAAATCATATGGTGATGATTGTGCCATACTATAACCCATAATAATGGTAAGATTTTTAACATATCTCACTTGAAAATCAATTATGGTTGTATAGCATAGATGGTTTGTTGAAAAAATGCAACAAGTGATGATAAATATAAACAAAAGTTCGAAGTATAGAAATAATCCAACAAAAAAATCCTGCGGATAAAACCGCAGATTTTAGTGTAACACAAAAACCTAAAAACAGCAAAGCTCAATAACCTAAAAATTGTTTGACACAATAACCTAAAAATAATAAAGCTTAATAATCTAAAAATGACATACTACATATAGGTCAATAATGCCGACACTAAAAGATAAGCTTTCAGAATCTCTCGCTGTTTTGAAAAAACTACAGGACGAAGGTATTGTTGCAATCCAAACAAAAAACATAACACGAACTCATCGAGAACGTCTTGTCAGAAGTGGTTTTATCAAAGAAGTAATGAAAGGATGGTATATTCCAGCCAGCCCTGAAGAGCAGACTGGAGAAAGCACGGCCTGGTATGCATCATATTGGGGTTTTTGTGGTGATTATCTTAAATCAAGGTTTGGCAATCAATGGTGTCTTTCCCCTGAACAATCATTGAGCATTCATAGCGGGAACTGGAACGTGCCGGGTCAACTTATTGTCCGCGCTCCAAAAGGTGGAAACAAGCCAATCTCTCTTCTTCATGAGACCTCGATAATGGACGTTCGCCTGAACCTGCCGGACAGGAATGATATGGAAATCAAGGCAAACATACGAATGATGACCCTGACCGCTGCTCTGATTTCCTGTGCTCCCGGCTATTATTTAAATTATGCTATAGAGGCCCGCGCTGCGCTTTCCATGATCTAGATTGTTGGGAAATGATTGGCAACAAAAAAACTACAATAATGCATCATTAAGTAACGTTCTACCTAAAAGTTGCAAGCCCTTGATGGAGCCCTGAAAATATAGGCCAAGAGGTCGCCCTCAGCCGGATTTTCGAGCTAAGGGGGGGGCCATTTTTAAAAAATTTGGCCTGCATCGGCTATGCGCGTCTGTTTTTTGTGCTACCTGTGCCTATCCATAGCCCTTACAAGCAACACTCAGACGCATGTGTCCATTGACGCTTCCTCCTTTTATGTTTTTTGTGTGCCGGTGGATCTGTCAGTCAAAATCCAATTGCAGGATGGATTCCTCTAACTGCTGCCACCGGTCCTTGTAAAAATAGTTCTTTGACAATCGTACTATCCACTGTCTGCTCCGGGTCATTAATCGTGCCGGGACATTAATCAGGCACATTCTAATGGTGTTTGGCTCTTCATTGAAACCATCTTCATTATTCAGCCACATCATCCAGACCAACAGATTGTACGCCAGAATGGAAGTTTGAAAAATGGCTGAGTTTGCCCAAAATTCCTGTGTCAAGATACTACCCGATGACATTTGATTCTTACACCACTCAATCCAGTTCTCGCTCGTGGCTCGTTTCCCATATCTTTTATGGGTTGCCCAGGGACTCAGCTTTAAATTTGAAACATAGCAAAAATAATCGTATTCATATTTTTTTGATTCGAATAGGGCATCTTCCTCGACTATAACTTCCGTTAACAGCCTTACAGCAACAAAGATTCTGGATTTTGACCATCCTGAACATTTATATTCGAATTGAGTGCTCTCATATCCTGGTCTATGTGCAATCTTTCGCCAGGATTGCTTCTCCAGGATGGTGGTGAGTCCCCTAAGATTGACCTTGATTAAATATTGGCAGCTTTTTGACTCAAGCAGGTCCAGAAGTGCTCCATCAAAAAAAGCGCTATCAGCTCGAACAAACACTTTCCAAACCCGTTTGGGCAGCTTGGCAAAACATTCCTTCATAAATTCAACACTGCCATTGGCGGAATAAGCGCTCCCAGTACGAAACCAATTATGAAGGCACTCTCTGTTTTCTGCAATAAAGCACAGAAGGGGATGGTAACTTCGCTGGCCTTTCTTCCTTGAATTGTAACCTTTGGCCGCTCCCTCTTGGGTGCCATACACCCCTCGAACAGATGAGTCCATGTCAAGGGTGACTTTCCCAAACCATTTCTTGCTCCACACTTTATTTCTGGATGCCGACTCTGCATCGGATAATTCCTTGCAATGGTTATGGGTAAAGAGTTTAAAAATACGGCCGAAGGAAGTGCTGACAGGAAATTTGTCCCATTTAAAAAGGCTACGGAGAACCTCGTCAGTCCTGAGCATTGCCATATGGCTCATATGTTTAACCCCAACTATGACACCAAAAGCAAGCATCATCACTACATCGCTCACCTGATAGTCTGCATTAGGCGCACGTTCGATGGTGAGGTGCTTGGCCAATATTTTTGGAAGGCCTAACTTTTCCGTGAATCTGCCAAGATTGATCAGCCCAGCGTTGCCCGTAAGGTTTTTTTCGGTAAACTGAGTGTGAAACGTCCTCATCATATCGATGCCCTCCATAAATAGGTCGTCTATATATCTATAGTACCGTATTTATAGGGCTTATGAAAGCTTTTTACTTAAAAAAACGACATATCGCTTGCATTGTTTAGGTTCTATAACGAAGGAAAGTTAAAAAGGAAAAGTAACTATGAAACAGGTTCTTAAAAAGTTGAATGTATTGGTTGTCATTTCAATGCTCTTGATTACGACAGCTGCCTTTGCTGAAGATTATTCAAATGTTCCGACTAAAGGAACTGTAACCATGATCGATTTGGGGGCGAAGACCTGTGTTCCCTGTAAAATGATGACCCCAATCCTTGTCAAGCTTGAAAGAGCGTACAAAGGTAAAGCAGACATTATTTTTATCGATGTATGGGAAAATCGAAAACCCGCTCAAAGGTTCAAAATAAAGACGATTCCCACACAGATTTTTTTTAATGCACAAGGTGAAGAAGTGTATCGGCATATAGGATTTTTAGATGAAAAATCCATTGTTGGGCAATTGACAAAAATGGGCGTCCCAGCACCGGACCTGGCAGCAAAGGATAATTAACATGCTGGATACTCTCTTTTTAACAGTCAACCAATGGATCTCAGGCGGTACGGCTTTTGCAACAATTGGCTGTTTTGTCTGGGGAGTGATCAGTGTGCTTTTCAGCCCCTGCCATCTTGCATCTATTCCGCTGATTATCGGGTATGTTGGCGGACAGGAAAAAATGGTTCACCCCCGTCAGGCCGGGCTCTATTCCGTACTATTCACCTCAGGACTTTTTCTTACAATTGCATTAATCGGCATTATCTGTGCGCTGCTTGGCAGAATGCTGGGAGATGTGGGAAACTATTGGCAGATTCTGATTGGCATTATTTTGATCTGGGTGGCGTTGGGAATGTTAGGCGTCGAAAAGTGTTCTCTATCCGGAAATCTTTTGTACAGGCTGAATTTAAAAGGAATGTTCGGAGCCTTTTTACTTGGACTTGCCTATGGTGTTCTTTCAGGATCTTGTACCTTTGGATTTATTGCCCCGATTCTGGCCATTATCACGGTCCAGGAAAAAGTTGTAACCGGCATACTTTACATCACTCTTTTTGCAGTGGGGCACTGTCTTCCAATTATGATTGCAGGCAGTTCAACAGCGGCAGTAAAAAAATTGATTGAGAACAGCACGTGGAGCGGAACGGGTAACTGGTTTAGGAAAATTGCCGGTTCAACAATTGCCCTTTTAGGGGTCTACTTTATTGTGACCCCGTTTATGAGTTGATCCTTATAAATTTGAGAAAATCAATGGGATATATGATCATTTAACTATTTAGGAGAGCATCATGGAAATTAAAGTACTAGGACCTGGTTGTGCAAAATGCAAAAAAACCGAAGATTTGGTCAGACAGACGGTTAATGAGGCAAAGATCGAAGCCACGGTGGAAAAGGTTTCCGACCTTATGCAGATCGCAGACTATGGTGTCTTTGGCACACCGGCGGTTGTAATCGACGGCGAGGTGAAATGTGTTGGGAAAGTTCCCACAAAACAGGAAATTTTGAATTGGATCAATTCGTGATTAATGGCCCTGACTCATTGTCCTTATTCCGGAGGCACAAAAGATGAACTGGAAGGATGAATTAAAACCACTTGGAATTATTGTTGTTATATTTTTTGCCGCATTTTTTCTGCCCGTGGGGATTTACCGTTTTGACAATGCCCTTATGGAAGGTCTTGAGCTTGTTAAATGGTACGCACAAGAGCATGTTCTGCTCTGCCTTGTCCCTGCGTTTTTCATTGCAGGGGCTATCGGGGTTTTTGTCTCTCAAAACGCCGTTCTGAAATATCTTGGAGCGGGGGCTAAAAAAACGGTTGCCTATCTTGTGGCATCGGTTTCAGGAATCATTTTAGCGGTTTGCTCGTGCACGATCCTCCCGCTTTTTGCAGGCATCTATGCGAGGGGAGCAGGGCTTGGTCCGGCAATAGCCTTTTTATATTCAGGCCCCGCAATCAGCGTGCTTTCTATTATTTTGACCGCTCGAATTCTTGGACCTGAAATCGGCATTGCAAGGGCTGTCGGGGCAGTGTCTTTTTCTGTCATCATTGGCTTTCTCATGGAATTGATTTTTAAAAAAGACGAGGCTGAACGCTCGGCTAATATTCATCTGCCTGAAGAGAGCGGTGAAGCAAGGCCGATCCATCAGACTATCCTCTATTTTTTCTTCATGATCTCAATTCTTGTCTTTGCCAACTGGGGGAAACCGGACCTTCAACAGGGGGTGTGGTGGACTATTTTCTCCTTAAAATGGATTATAACTTCGATTTCAGCATTGGCCTTCGGTATTATTCTGGTTCTATGGTATAGCCACAGGGCCTGGAAAATTGCTCTTATTGCCGTTGTGTCTGGCGTTTTTGCCTTTATACTGCCAACCGTTCCGATGATTGCATTTTCAGCAGGGTTTATTGGTCTTACATGGTCGGCATCAACATCCGATGAAGAAAACGCCTCCTGGGTTTATGCCTCATGGGATTTTACCAAGCAAATCCTGCCGCTTCTGCTTGTGGGTGTTTTCATCGCTGGATTTTTGCTGGGCCGCCCTGGAAATGAAGGGATAATCCCGAATGGTTGGGTGGCAGCGCTCGTTGGCGGCAATTCTTTTTTTGCCAATTTTTTCGCATCAATTGTGGGTGCATTCATGTATTTTGCAACGCTTACCGAGGTACCGATAGTTCAGGGACTTATGGGCAGTGGAATGGGAAAGGGACCTTCTCTTGCCCTTTTACTTGCAGGTCCTGCCCTATCGCTGCCGAACATGCTTGTAATCAGAAGCGTAATAGGAACTAAAAAAACCGTTGTATTTTCGTTGTTGGTCATCGTCATGGCGACAATTTCGGGAATGATTTTTGGAATGACTTGATAGCCCGGAATTAGGGGATGATATTACTTTCCAGGTAGAGACGCCCAAATTGGGCGTCTCTACCTTACCTTATGGAGTTGCAAATTCCCTTAAAGATTTGTCTTAGCACTCTGTCGTCAATAGGAGTGAAGAGGTCTGATTGCCTATTATAGTCTATTGGATTTTGGGATTTTCTTTTTTCTGATTTTTTTTGTATAACTCTTTCTTGCCATGAAAAGCTGAAATCGTCCTTTCCTCGATTCGTTTCAAGCCATCGGTCGCACTGGTCGTGGGTACCAATGCAGAGAACAAAAAGACAATACTTGCTTACACTGAGCACAAGGCGGTAGCCGCTGCCAAGTTTGTATTTTATGCCATCCTTCAGCCTCAATTCCCCAAAATGGGTCAACGTTCCCATCCTGTGGAAATCTTCTCTTGATTCTTTAAATGCCGAAATAATGCTCCAGGCGTTTTCAACAGCCTTACTTGCCATGTCGTTTGATTTTTTAAGCTTCTCGCATTGTTTTTCAAATTGAGGATGATATTTAATATATTTAATCATTTTAACGCTCTTTTATTCAAACACCAGGCGACTCTCAAGGAATCGCCTCTTCAAGGGTTTTGGGGTCAATAGATTCGTTAATTGGTGTTTTCTTCTTCAAGTATCAAAGCCGCACCCAAAGCGCCGGTCATCTGTGGATTTTCATGGACAAAGATCTCCCTGCCAAGGTTTATAGAGATCAATTCCCGGATACAGGGATTCTTTGCCACGCCGCCGGAAAAAACAATCGGTCCACTTGACGACACTCTGTTGATCATTCCAATTGCCCGTTTGACAACGCTGAGATGAAGGCCCCGGGCAATTTCCTTTCGATCGGCCCCCTTTGCAATCAGCGATGTCACCTCGGACTCAGCAAATACTGTGCACATGCTGTTGATACTCAAATCATTTTTTGCCTCAAGGGCTGCAGGACCAAACCCGTCAATGGAGAATCCAAGATTTTTCGCCATGATTTCAATGAACTTTCCGGTTCCGGCTGCACATCGGTCATTCATTTCAAATTTTTGGACACGTCCTTTTTCATTCAGAGCGATGGCCTTACTGTCCTGTCCACCGATATCCAGTATGGTTCTGGCATCCGGGGAAAATTCACGGACACCTCTTGCATGGGCTTTAATTTCCGTTACTGTCTTTGAATCGTCAAACACAATCTCAAACAAGTTCCGACCATACCCGGTTGCCATAATTTTGTCATAGGCAACCCCATTCATAATTTTTTTAGCCTCTGTGATTGGATCAAATCCAGTATCAGTCTGGCGGCTTTCAACTATCCGGCCGCCATTCAGTACAACAAGCTCAATCGTCCTTGAGCCGATATCAATTCCAGCATATCTCATAGTTCTTAATCCTTGGTACTGCATTTCACCTAAAACTCTATTATCAAAGTTTTCCTAACTGACACAACAAATCACGAGACTCGATAGCAGTAGGCAGACGGGAACGGGGGTTGCCCTGAACGGGTTAAATGGCAACGGTGGACACGAGGTCCAAGGAGTTGCCATTTCCCTCGGAGCAGCCCACGGACGGCCTGCGAGAATGAGAGAAGGGGAACACCCTTTTCCGGCTGCCGGATCGGAGTGAGTCTAAAAACTTGATAATCGAGCAAAAGTTGCAACTTTTAGGTTTTAATCTTTGAGCTGTTCAATAAAAGCCTCAACCCTTGTCTTGACCTGGCCAGCATCCTCCATTCCATAATCGGTTTCAATGCGAAGGCAGGGGATGTTCTTTTCTTCCAGGGCCTTTTCAACCGGAATGGACTCCATGATATATGGATGACAAAACTGAAGACCGTAATGGATTACCCCATCAGCATTATAGGCTTTGGTCATCTCCACAATATGTTCGAGCCGGTCTTGATTGGGTGTAAAAATAGCACAGTCCACCTTAAAATACCTATCGGTGATGGCATCCATCAGTTCATCCACAGTCGTGCCCGAATCCCTGGTAAGATTTCTGACACCCCTTTCTCCCACGCAGGATTCTTCACCTACAATCACAGCGCCTGATGTTTCAATGATCCAAGGCAGTTTCCAGTTTGGTACAGCCATGGGACAGCCGGATATTAGAATCCTTGGTGTTTTTTCCGGTGCAACGCCCTGCTTTTTTTCTATCCTTTTTTCCAGTTCATCACAGATCTTATTTACCGATTCCGTAAATCGAGCGGGATTGTCATAAAAGAAAACCTGATTTGCCAGAAGCGCATCCAACCCTGAAATGGGAGCAGGATCAGCCTTTCGAAGCATACAGAGGCGGTGGAGGGCCGAGCGCTTGGCATTAACAGTTTTGACAGCATCTTTAAGAGAATCCTCAGTGATGGCAACGCCGGTGAGTTCTTCAACGGCATTTTTAAATCGATCAAACTCGTTTCTTAGAAGATCTCGCCCCTGATCTGATTTCATCTGAGGCAGATCCATGATGTAGAGGTTGTCAACCAGAGATCCAAGGGATTCATATGCCTTTTTCTTTCCGTCACAGGTGTTTTCTCCCACAATCATGTCTGCACTCTCAAGATAGGGGCATACCTTGCCAAGTTTAAACCCGAATGATGATTTAATCAGGGCGCAGGTGTTTCTTGGCAGATATCTTTCCACCTCTTCCATGGCAAAATCCGCTCCAGAGCAGAGTCCGACCAGTGTTGCATTCGCAGCCAGTGCAATTTCTTCTGGTACAAACACACAGTAGGAACCTATAATTTTTCGGCCCTGTAACTTTTCATCCATCAGTTCCTTTATTCTCAAGCCATGCACTTCACTCATGACAAAGTCAAAATATCCCATCCCTTCAGGTCTTTCCTTCTGGGTCAGAAAAATATCCTTATAAGCGTCTCCCAAAAAAGTGAGCAGGGAATTATGGGCTTCAATATCTAATCCCAGATCCTTCCACATGGATACATATTCATTACTCATTTTATTCTCCCTATCCTAATATTGATTGCTAATACGGTCATGTCAGGGGAAATTTGGTGTCTACCCTGTGCAATGGCGTTGTCCATATATCGTCATCTCCTATCTCACCTTCCCGAAGAACCCTGGAAAAGGCCCTGGGTATCTGCTCAATGATCTCTATCACCTGGGTTGCCGGCGTTGGACGGGCATAATGTCCCGCCCATCGATTCACCTTTGCAGCAAGCGCAGCAACTTTTATGACGGACATACCCGTACCAATAAGAGCCAAAACAATACCGACAAGGTGTCACCGGTGCCCCCCATGGCCTCCATGGCATCTTCCAGGGGAGTGTCAACCGCTGCATGGATCTATTTTTCATCGACCACATAATCCGTCTTTTCCTTGACCAGGAGACAACGGGCCGCATTTTCATGTTCCTAGGCCCTGGCAATAAGTTAGTTCTGGTATCCTGTTTTCCTAATGCAGGATAAACCCAGCACTCAAATAGTTTCGGGACATAGCTATAAAAAAAAACTTTATTTGTCAAAGCGATAATATCAATAATTTTGATATTGTTTATTTAAAAACTCTATATGTATTTCCGTGAGTCACGAAAAGAAAAGAGAAAAGGGAGACAGCCCAAACAAAATCATAAAAGTCAATGCTAAAAAAAAATTGTTTTAAAATTGTTGAAAACACCTCTTAGCAGCCTTATTTTGATACCAAAATGGACATTGTTAGGATTTATTTAATCATCAAACCATGCAATCAATACTATGGGATGTCAAAAAGTTGGCACTGGGCTCATATAATTCAAGTATCCCTTTTCAAGACGGGCGTTTTATGATTTAAAGGCTATTATGAAAAAATAAGACTCCCTAAAATATCCGGACAGTGGCTCACACCGTTCCAGCCTGCAAAAAATCCACAATATAGGGTGGTTTTTCTGACGAAAAAAAACACATCATGCTGTATGATGGAATAGTGTGAGCCTAGTGCCATTCAGTTTCCGGGGTTATGGAGTTGTCTATTCCAAAATTGTAATGTCTGAGAATGCAACAAGATTCTCGTCATAACCCTCAGGATTAGAGTATAAAATCTTGGATACCGAACATATGGAGTTGTTATCCCTGGAAACAAAATAGGCTTGCCTTATCCCCTTGAGCTTCTTCTGAGGACCTTGAAACACCCAATACTCATAATAGCTGTCGATGCCGAATATTTCCCCATAATTTTTATATGAATTTATACATCGATATTTCTTGATAGTTTTATATGTCTTAAACTCTTTTTCCCGCTGCTCCATTAAATCATAAATATCTTTCTGGAATTCATACATGGGCACTGGGATGTTTCTGGTCACAAACAAAATAATACCTGACCCATCAGGGTTGGAAAGGATTTCTAAAACCTTTTCACCTTCCTCTATTCCAGGAAGGTCTTTATAGCCCAGGGGAACTGTTTCCACTGGATCCCACCCATTTGCAGGGTTAACCAAAAAACGGCAGTTCTTGTCCATGGAGCTTTGGCCTTTATTGCCGGTTAAGCCCGAACATCCGGCCAGGGAGAGTACCAGAAGATACAAAAAAAGAATAATGATTGTGCGATACATAAAATTATTTTTCTCCTATTGGGGGCAGATAGCTGTAATCAATAACAGGGTCCAGGGAGACAGCTTTACTTAGGAAGCCGAATTTAATCATCAAATCCCTTTGATGATCAATAAACCCATCAGGCTCCCTGCCGGTCACACTAAAATTTCGAGTGGAACATACTAGGGCAACATCGCGCTCAACCCCTGTGTATTTAGGGATAAACTCCATTGCCTCTGCCCCATGCTCATGGATAAAAACAAATGATTTGACAAGTCCCCTTAAAAAGGCCCTTACCTGTTCTGGATGGGCATCTAAAAACGCATTACTGAAAAATACACCGCTGAATACAAAATTAGGAATAATATCATGGAACGATGATAAAAGCCTGCTCACACCATGCTCTTCCAGCATGGTCGCGACAGGATCTCAGGTGATAATGGCATGAACCTGGCTGCTTTTCAGGATTGCCTCATGCTTCATTGGTTCCTGCAGGTCAATGCCAAGCATAGGCTTGACATCCTTCATGGTAAGCCCTTCAAGCTCAAGTGCTTCCGATAAAATTGTTTTTGACGTAATTGAACCGCTAAGGGCAATACGTTTTCCCTTTAGATCTTTTATCGTTTGGATATCGGAATCCTTGCTGACATGAATGCCGCATTTTGTTCCGGGATGGGATGTTCCAAGCCATGAAACAAGCTTTAAAGGAATGTTCCTCAGGGATGCGTGGAATAGCGCAGCCAGAGGAATGTTGCCTCCCTCTATATCCCCTCTTAAGGCGGCCGCCATGATATTTGTGGCCCCCCCGATCCTTACAAGCTCAACCTTTACCCCTTCTTCTTCAAAAAAACCTTTTTCAAGTCCCACATAAAACGGCAGCTCATCAATCTCCCTGACATAGGATAGTCTGATGATCGGCGGAGAATCATCCGCCTTTACGGGAAGTCCTGTACCCCCGGTCAAAAATAATACAGCCAACGACAAAACAATTAATCTCTTCATTAAACCTCCATTCAGTTAAAATAAAATTTAAAGATAAGGCTAAGGTAAGCCTTCTACAAAAAAATATAAAACTCAGGGATAAACCCATCTGTTTACCCTTGCTATTTGGCCTTTAAATGCCTTTATGCCACGATAAGACACGATTCTGCATAAGCCTTGCTAGCCTGTCAAAGGAGAATCCAAGGGCAGACAAAACGAGAATGCCGGCAAACATTTTTTCCGTGGCAAATACCCTCTGGGCATCTATCACCATAAAACCTATTCCTGAATCGGCAGAGAGCATCTCAACCCCTACAAGGGTTGTCACAGACATGGATGTAGCCACACGCAAACCAGTTGAAATCATTGGAAGGGCAGAGGGAATAAGCACCTTTGTCCACAGGGCAAATCCTTTGGCACCAAGGGAGCGGGCAGCTTGAATTAATTTTGGATCAACCCCTTTAATTCCAGCTATGGTATTTAATACAATGGGAAAGAAACATGCCTTGGCAATGATCAAAACCTTTGAGACATCTCCTATGCCGAACCAGATGAAAAAAATCGGGATTACGGCAAAGGTTGAAACAGGACGAACAAGCTCTATCAAGGGGTCGATCAAATCCTCCATGAACTTTGACCAGACTACAATAAGTCCGACACCAACCCCAAATAGCGCAGCCAGAAAATAACCGCACACTGCCCTGAAAAGACTATCATACAAATTTATCCAAAGTTCATTGGTAAAGACAAGTCCGTACAGCTCTTTAGCAATGGAGGTGGGAGCCGGACAGAAAAACGGATTGATGATTCCCATTTTCACGATTAATTCCCATATTACCAGACACATTACCGGTGACAGAAACTTTTTGGTTTTAAGATACAGAGGTTTAAAATAAATAAACAGGTCAGGTTTATCTATGGGAATAATGGACTGAACAAAGCCCTTTGCTGAATTATCCATACACCATCTCCTATATTTCTTCTAAAATCAGATTCTTCAAATATCTTTCATATTCGATGAACATGGGAGAGGTAAACATCTCCCTATCCCTTGGCCGGGCAAGCTCTATAGGAACAATCTCCTTGACCGTGCCCGGACGTTTGCTGACCACAACCACCCTGTCCGCCAGATAAACTGCTTCGGAAATACTATGGGTGACAAACAGCACGGTGCATTTTGCCTGCTGCCATATTTTAAGCAGTTCAATTTGAAGTGTTTCCCTGGTCAAAGCATCCAAAGCGCCAAAGGGTTCATCCATGAGGATCAACTTAGGACTGTTTGCCAAGGCCCTGGCAATGGAGACCCTCTGCTGCATTCCTCCACTCAACTCATTTGGAAATGCGTCTTCAAATCCTCCAAGCCCGACCATGTTGATAAATTTAATGGCTGTTTTTCTTCTTTCCTGCTTGGGGACATGGCGCAGTTCAGGGCCGAATTCAATATTTTCCTGCACGGTTTTCCATGGAAAAAGAAGGTACTCCTGAAACACCATTGCACTTAAAGGATCAGGGCCTGTGACAGACCTGCCGTTAAACTTTAATACTCCCCCAGTAAGAGGTTCCAGACCGGCTGCAAGAAACAAAAAAGATGATTTTCCACAACCACTTGGCCCTATTATGGTAATAAATTCCTGTTCCTTTACCGATAATGTAAAATTTAAAAGAGCGGGAATATCCTGATTTTTGTTGTCCTGATAGGTTTTGCTAACCTTGGAAGCCTCTAAAAAACTTGTCATTAAAGCATCTCCAGGAAAGCTTCAACCCTGACCCGAAGCTGTTCCGTATCCGAGGGGGAATATCCTGTTTCAAGGTGAAGAAAGGGGATCTCGTGTTTTTTTTCCACAAGCTCCTCAATCAGCCTCGCCTCCACATTGTAGGTGTGACAGTTCTGAAGCGTTATATCCACCACAGCATCTATTTGAAAATCGTTGATCAGCCTTGAAAGAAGGGATAATCGCCCGGAATTCGGACTTATGCAGGAACATGGAGTGTTTAGATAATGGAGAGAAAGTGCCTCCATGGGAGGTATGGATGTATCAACGACTCTGTCAAAGCTCTTTAACCCGCTGCAATGTTCCTGGCATGCAACAAAACCACCCGAATCCTCCACAAGCCCCAAGATCTTGTCAGTTCCCTTGCCCATGGGACAGCCTGTGATGAGAATCCTTGGAGGGTTGTTTTTGATTACACCTCCTGCATCCCTTATCCCATCAAGGGTTTTGATAAAATCTTCCAATAAAAGATTATAGGAGGGAAGATCAACGGCAAAATTTCTGCTTTCGGTGATCAACAGCATGTCTGATCCGGAAATGGGTGAAGGGGTCGTTGAACACTTATAAACGATCTCTTTCAGGAGAGTTCGCCTTTCATTGCACAGCATAATCTGCTCACAAAGCGCCTGGTCAGTAATCTCGGTTCCTGTTTTATCCTCTATATACTCTTTGAGTCTTATCACCTCATTTTGCCAGAAGGTTTGGGCAAAAAGGTTGTCTGCGGCATAGGGAAGCTGCATCACATGAACGGGTTTCAGCCTTGCCATTAGTTCAAACATCTTTTTCTTACCGTCACATGTTGTCTCGCCGATAATAAAATCCGAAGCTTGAAAATATGGGCATGTGTCGGTCAGCGCAAAACCATAACTCGATTTGATAAGCGGGCAAAGGGATGGAGGAAGCACAGATTCCGCTGCCGGTATTGGTTTTTCACTCTTGCCGCAGAGGCTTATGGGAATGGCATTTGCCGCACGGACAAGCTCTTGCGGTGCAAAGGCGCAGTAAATCCCCGCTATTTTACGGCCTTCTTCGGCGGCAGTAACAATTTTAAGAAGAGCTTCCTCAGCCATTCGTTTAAATGGAGCAAGGGCCTCCTGAAGTGTTTGAGCTGTATCTTTCATAAAAATACGTCCTGTTTCCTATATAGTAACGACCATGTCCCGAGGGTTGTAACTAATTTAATTTCAAATATTGACGCGTGTTTTGATCTTTAATCGAACGGGATTAATATTTTAAATGGCTTGGAATGTCAATTTGATAATATTGATAAAATATTGTTTCTGTATTGCTTATTCCTATATTGGTATATTGGTATATTGGTATAAATCTATATCTGCAAATCAAGGTTGATTGCTGGACCATGTGCCCCAAACGATTATTGTGGAGGCAGAATCCATGTGCAAAGGCGTTGTCCATATATCTCCATCTCCTATTTCTCTTCCCGAAGGACCCTGGAAAAGGCCCTGGGTATCTGCTCAATGATCTCTATCACCTGGGTTGCCGGTGTTGGACGGGCATAATGTCCCGCCCATCGATTCACCTTTGCAGCAAGCGCAGCAGCTTTTATGACGGACATACCCGTACCGATAAGGGCAGAAACAATACCGACAAGGGTGTCACCGGTGCCCCCCATGGCCTCCATGGCATCTTCCAGGGGAGTGTCAACCGTTGCATGGATCTGTTTTTCGTCGACCACATAATCCGTCTTTCCCTTGACCAGGAGACAACGGGCCGCATTTTCATGTTCATAGGCCCTGGCAATAAGTTCCGGTATCTTGTTTTCCTCGTGCAGGACAAACCCCCGTGTGTAAAAGGGGTGCGGGGCTGCTTCATCTGCCAGAAACGCAAGCTCACCGGCATCGGGTGTAAAAAGATCATATTCAGCGGCAAATCCGCTCATCTTGGCCGCATACATAAATCCTGCATCTGCAATCAGCACCGGCCGTTTACGCATCTTTTCCATGGCCATTAAAATCCGGTTGTGCCAGTCCACATCCGGCTGCAGGTAATGAAACACAAAGACATTTAAGTCCGTGCCTGTTTCTGACCGCTTGTCTGTTTTTAATTGAGAATCACCTGGCCCAGAATCAAACGACGTAAGCTGTTCGACAAGGGTCGCATACAGCCGCCGGCTACCGGCACCCTTCCCGATATCCCCCACCAAGCAGCCAAAAGGGAGATTCGAATTCAGCGTCTCACATGTCTTTATAGCCGCAGCAAGCAGGGCCGGGGTTCCCCGGTTCACAGGAACCGAGTGTCCCTGAATACAAATCTTGTCACCATCCATGGTAACCTTGCCGCTCACAAGGGGGAAGTCTTCGTCAGGCACGGTTCCAACTACGGCAAACATTGTCGTTTTATCTCCTCATAGGCCAGTTGAAGGGCATAGCCACACAGGGTATGCCCGATTTCTCTGGGGCTCGGAGACTCGTCAAGTTTTTTCCCCACCATCGCCTCTGCCAGATAAGGAACATCCGGACAGCCGCCACCTGAAATATTGACGATGACCAGGGATTTTTTATGGATGGTCAACTTCATGTTTGCGGCCCGAACCATCAGGTAATCACCGAAATCCTTAGATTGAAAAAGATCCACCGGCTGCAGCAGGGGGCTTACCACCGGCACAGTTTCAATGGGAAGCAGGCCTTTTCGTTCAAGGGTTCGCAGAATGTTCAACCTCTCCATAAGGGGAATCTCAATGACCAGATCGCACCCGCTTCGAATCTCCGGAGGCGGCCCCATTACCCTGATGGACCATCCAGCCGATTTTAGAACGCCTTCGGCCCGGATGACCTCACTTGTATTGTCAAATACCAGGATTGCCCGCTCCACGGACCGGTCCTGTGTTGTCTCTGTTTTTTTTTGTCTTAAAAACCCGAATAAGGACAAGGGTCAAGCGTCCTTTTTAATGGTAAGCTGATACCCGGTTTCATTTTTCTGAACGTCCGTCACATCCCAGCCCTGGCTCCGGGCCATGCGGCTCACATTCTCCTTCGCGGTATCGTTGTCCACCAGTATCATAAGCTCGCCATGCTGCAGCTCTTTCATTTTATTCATGGTCAGCAAAACAGGCTGGGGACAAGAGAGTCCGGTGGCATCTAATCGGTTACTCATCTGTATTCTCCTAAATTATTTTTGTCTCATTGTAAAACCGATGAAAACACATACGATAAGGCCTACCATCACAGCAGCGATACCATGGGGGCCAACACCGTTGGGCGAACTTGCCAACCCGAAATTATGGGCGACACCTGCCCCCACAATCATTCCCATCACGAAAATGGCGGCATCACCGTCACCTTCACCGGCCAGGAAAAGCTGCCGTCCCGGGCATCCACCGGCCAGGGCAAAGGCAAGACCTGCCAGCACCATACCGCCAAAGTTCCAGATCTGCATGGTATGGGCCACCGGTTGTCCGGCAAACCCCGGATGAAACTGCCCCAAGGCCAAATTGGTGATAAAGGCAAACACGACAAGGGCCAAAAGCCCTGTGAAGAGATGGGCCTGCTTGAACAGGATCAGATCCCTGAAGGCCCCCATTGTACAAAACCTGCTACGCTGGGCTAAAAACCCTATAAAAAGGCCGGCTGCCAACGAAATCAGTAGTGGTGCATGCATCATACCGGGACCCTTGACACTGTAAAAAAGGATGTCACTTTTAGCCTCTCCCTTAACCTGGGGGAAAATCAGCATCAATGCCAGAAACCCTATCATGGTCAACGGCAGCAGCCACCCAACCGAAGTGTAAGTCTTCTGGGCACGTCCCAGACTGTACCCGCCCTTGAAAAAAAGCGTGCCGATCCAGATTCCCGCCGTGAGTCCTAAAAGTCCAAAAATAGAATTGGCATCACCTGCGGCAAGCCTTAGCAGTGCCCGCCACGGACACCCTAAAAAAACCAGGGCGCCGATCATGGCAAAAACGCCCAGGACAAACCGTACAATGGGCGCCGAACCGGTCCGTGGTCGGAATTCTTTGAAGAGATAGGCCGCCACCAGGGACCCTAGAACAAAACCGATAATCTCCGGCCGCATATACTGCACAACACCTGCACGATGCAGCCCGATGGCACCGGCGATGTCCCTTTCAAAACAGGCCACACAGATCCCCATGTTTCCCGGATTGCCCAATTTCTGCAAGACCGCCGCAATAACGCCGATAAATGCGCCTACACCGATAATCCCCCAACGAGTTGAAAAATAATTTTTCATCAACCAAATTCTCCTTTTAGAATAGTTTTGGGACATAGCTATAAAAAGAAACTTTATTTGTCAAAGTGATAATATCAATAATTTTGATGTTATTCATTTAAGACTCCTATGCATATCCCAGTGAATTACCAAAGAATTATTTTGTATTTTACAAAAGGCGAGTACCTTTTTTAGATATCTATAATTTCAATAAAATAAATTGATAATACCAATAGAATGTGTCATATGTGGCAAGGGCTCCGGTAAATTATTATCCCATCAATAAGGAAAGCAAAATGGATTTATGGCGACTGAAAATATTTCAGAGAGTAATCGAACATAGCAGTTTCTCAAAAGCCGCAGAAGGGCTGAACCTGTCCCAGCCCACGGTCAGCAGTCACATCAAGGATCTTGAGCAGCATTTTGATGTCAACCTCATTGACCGTCTGAATAAAAAAGCGATTCCCACAAAAGCAGGAGAACTGCTGTACAACTATGCCGTACGGCTTTCCACACTCTACGATGAAACAGAAGCTGCCATGTCCGAATTCCATGGAAAGATCAAAGGCCGCTTGGTCATTGGCAGCAGCACCACCCCGGCAGGATATATTCTACCTAGACTCATCGGCGGCTTCATGCAGACCTACCCGGAAGTCCACATCTCATTGATTGTGGGGGACACCAAAAAAATAATCGCTGATATTCTGTCCAATTCCCTGGAAATAGGTGTTGTCGGCGCAAAATCCAACGATCAGCGGCTTGTCCAGAAAGAGTTGATAAATGAAGAGATGCAGGTTGTTGTCCCCCAAGGTCACAAATGGGCCGGGAAAACCAATATCACCATCAAGGCCCTTACCGGTGAACCGTTTATTACACGGGAAGCCGGCTCCGGAACATGGATCTCCATACAGAAACAGCTGGCCGCCCAGGGACTGGGCAGTAAAGACCTTAATATCGTCGCAGAACTCGGCAGCACAGAGGCTGTGATTCAGGGTATCAAAAACCATATCGGCATTTCAATTCTATCTCCTGTTGCCGTTGCCGAAGCCTTGTCCGCCGGCACCCTCAAAGCCCTGATGATTGACGGCTTGAACCTTGAACGCAAATTTTACCTGACAAGATATAAAAATCGCAGCGAATCTCCCCTGGCCAAAGCATTTCGAAAATTTATTGAACATCAGATACTATTTTCACAAAATTGACAATAAGGACAAATTTTATTAGGATAAAAATCTGTTGCACAATCATGGAAACCACCAAAATTTCCAAAACATACATAAGGGAAAAAAATATGACCGCTACCGTTTATTTTACAGATTTCAAGGCAAACTCCAGGGAAAATCTTTTGGAGAAACTTACAAGGCTCCTGGTCACGGCCGGTCTCGATAAAATCCTTGATAAAAACGACCTTGCCGCCATTAAACTCCACTTTGGGGAGATGGGCAACACGGCCTTTATCCGCCCGCCCTATGTCCGCAAGATCGCCGGGGCCATAAGAGAGAGGGGAGCCCTGCCCTTTTTAACCGATGCCAACACACTCTATGCTGGCACAAGGAGCGACTCGGTTTCCCACATAAAAACGGCCGTTGCAAATGGGTTCAGCTTTTCAAGCATGGACAACACGCCAATCGTTATTGCCGACGGGCTGAGGGGCAAGAGCGAAATCGGTGTCAAGGTCGACCTAAAGCACTGCAAGGAGGTCTTTATCGGGCAGGAGATCGTTGCGGCCGACGCCCTTATTTCGGTTGCCCACTTCAAGGGACATGAACTATCAGGCTTTGGCGGGACACTCAAGAATCTTGGCATGGGATGCGCATCGAGAAGAGGCAAGTTAGAGCAGCATTCAAACGTGAGCCCCAAGGTAAAGAAGAAGACATGCATTGGGTGCGGCGAGTGTGCGGACAACTGCCCGGCCGATGCAATTACACTTGCAGAGGGAAAGGCTACCATTGACCGGAAGTTGTGCATTGGATGCGGCGAGTGCATAATCCGCTGCCCCACCAAATCGATAAACATACAGTGGAACCAGGCCGTGCCGGTCTTCCTCGAAAAAATGATGGAGTATACCAAGGGGGTTGTTGCGGGTAAGGAGAACAAGACTCTCTTTATCAACTTTATAGCCGACATTTCCCCTGCCTGTGACTGCCTGCCCTACAACGATGCCCCCATTGTCAGGGACATCGGCATTGTCGCTTCGACTGATCCCGTTGCCATTGACCAGGCTTCTGTGGATCTTGTCAATAAGCAGCAGGGTTTCACCAACACCTGTCTCAAACACAATAAAGCACCTGGAGAGGATAAATTCAAGGGGCTCTACCCGGATGTAGACTGGGAGATTCAGTTGGCCTACGCCGAAGAGATTGGTCTTGGTTCAAGAAAATATGAGCTTACGAAACTTAAAGCTCTAACCTGGAAAAAAGAAAAATCAAACCATTGATCCCAAATTGGAGACGCCCAGATTGGGCGTCTATAGGACCGCTGTGACAAGGACCGCTGTGACAAGGACCGCTGTGACAACAGGCACATAGCTCACTAGGCAACGTCATCACTCCTTGAAAACGAACAAAAGTCCTGGACGATATGCGTATATTATTTTCTTCCAGCTCCCTTAAGACAAGACCGACATGTTTACAATCTCAATGGCCCGCCGTTTTTGAGAAAAGATTTACAACAAGGATACCTGCAACGATCAGCCCCAAACCTAACACTGCCGCAAAATCAAGGCTCTCCTTGTAGTAGACCACGCCGATAGCGGCAAGACTCACGATACCCACCCCGGACCAGATGGCGTAGGCAATGCCAAGGGGAATGGTTCTTAACACCAGGGCCAGGAAGTAAAAGGAAAGGGCATATCCAAAGGCAACTCCAAGGACAGGTCCAAGGCTTGTACGATCTGCCGCAGCCTTGAGGGCCGAAGTGGCCAGGATTTCAAATATAACGGCAATCAGAAGATAGAGGTATGGCATATTTATTTTATTCCAGTTCGCTTAAAAATAGAGTTAAATTATTCACAAATGCAAATTTACTACCATTTGCGACAAATAGTATCAGACACTGACAATATTTATCAAGGGTTACAGATAGGAAGATGCTTTTAGTCAAGAAAAGTATGAAAAATTATTTAAGAGTTGAAATATGCATTCAACCAGGTATTGGCACAACATGTTGTGGTTGAGTCTTAACATTCCTGAAATAAAACATA
>Ga0265295_1004012_pt1 | contig 20361 bp, 19 predicted proteins | sample Munlansysbiofilm_FD_192503 | JGI IMG/M metagenome (GOLD analysis project Ga0265295, IMG submission 192503) | Leachate microbial communities from a municipal landfill in Southern Ontario, Canada - Methane capture system biofilm | ecosystem: Engineered > Solid waste > Landfill > Unclassified ... | reverse complement strand
CCCCGTAAATCAGCACCCGTTGACCCGGCTCAAGGCCAAGCTTTGATACGGCATTGAACACACATCCCATGGGTTCGGCAAAACAGGCTGTCAACGGGGTAATATTGTCAGGAACCGGAATAAGGCTTTCCCCCGGGGCGATTACGAAATCGGCAAACCCGCCGTCATTGTGAAACCCCATAATCTCCATGAAGTCACACAGATTCTCCCGCCCTTTTCTGCAATGGAGGCATTGGCCGCAGCTTTTGCCCGGCCAGATCACGAATTTCCTGGCCTGTTCATCGACCACCACCGCCTCATGCCCCATGACCCTGGGAAGTACAAGGTCCCTGTGGCCCTGGTCCCACATCTTTGCATCGGTTTTGCAGACACCGCAGAAGAGAACCTCCAGGAGCTGTTCTCCGGGGCCGGGGCACGGGGTGGGCCGCTGCACCATTGACAAATCCCTCACTCCGTTCAACACCAGTGTTTTCATAAAACTTTTCCCTGGATCCAGATAGTGGCTATCAGGCCAATTGTGCAAGCCGTTCAAGGCCTGCTTCAGGTTTCCGGGTCTGGATTGTTACCCATTTTTCAAGACAGGTAAAGGCCTTTCCGCTGTTGAGTGTCTGGGTTGCCCTTGACACAGCATCCTCCAGAGTATAGTCCCTGCCTGCAACATAAAAGATCAGGGCGGCATTGAGGATGGCGGCCTCGGATCTCGCACCGCACTCCCCGCCCTTGATAAGCCTTATAAACCGCCGGGCCTCAAGGTCTGTGTTAATCTCGGGTCTGAGCTCTTCTGGATTATAATTTCCCATGCCAAAAGTGACAGGGTCAAGGGTGTATTCCCTGATCTCTTCCTGCCCTGAAAATTCGGCGCAAAAGGTGGGTCCGCACACAGAGGCCTCATCCATGCCAAGGGGTGATCCAAAAACAGAGCCATGCACCACAACGGCCCTTTTATATCCGATCTCTTTCATTACCCTTGCAACCGGTACAACCATGTCTCGGGAATAGACACCCCTCACCCCGAGCTTTGGAAGGGCCGGGTTTGCAAGTGAGGCTGCGATGTTCAAGACCGAACCAAAATTGATCTGGGCCAGAATTCTGCCAAGTCCCCCGGGATGAATCCTGGAACTCATGCCGTTGAAAATCCCAATGCCCGCAGTGGTGATGCTTTCAGCGACAAGATCCGGGGGGCACTCCACGTCTATACCAAGGAGCTCTACCATGTCGACGGTACCAAGGGCAGAAGAGATGGCCCTTGACCCGTGTCTTGCCATGGGAACCCCCTGGGCTGCGGCAACCAGGGAGGCTGCCGTGCTGATGTTAAAAGTTTTAAAGGTGTCCATGCCCGTGCCTGAATTTTCGACAACCGGGGCGGCTGTGTTCAGGCTGACCTTGCAGGTGTCCAGGTTATAGATGGCCTCCCAGGCACCAGCCACTTCGCCTTCGGTCTCTCCCTTTGCCGCAAGGGCAGCAAGAAATGCACCCTGGTGCATGGCACTTGCCTGGTCTGTTAAAAGGATTGTAAAGGCATCCTTTGCCTCGGTTCGTGTTAAGCTCTCTTTTTTAATAAGGCGGGTGATAACGGCACCAAAGGTCTGGTTCTTGTCCATGATAGTGGAAACCTCCCAAAAGGATCAGCCAGGGCATATTCGTGGCTGACAGTTGATTTTGGGATAACCTCCAGCAAGAATCCGTAAAAAATAACAAACAAACAGGCAGGCTTTCCGGCTTATGGATCATCCTAATTGCCGCGCCTTCCCCGGAAGGGCAATCTTTCCTCCCAAGTGGCATTGTGCGGCTTTTGTCCCCGATCACGGCAACGGCTGGCATGCAAGGGGTTTTCACCCTTTTTCCTTTTAACGCCCCCGGCTGACAGCCAGGGGTTTGCACCTGTTTATGTTTACTTGGGTAAACGTATAGAGCATAACGCTGACGTTTGTCAACAGCCAGGTAACTCACCTTTGGGGAATGGGGTCAAACCTTTTTTTTGCTTTTGAACCCTGTATGTTTTGGTGAGTCATAAACATAAAAAAATCAATCGTAATTATCTGATATAAAAATCAATTGGTTCAAAAGCAAAAATCATGAATGCAACTTTTAGGAGTCAATCAAAAAACATGTTAAATAGTTATTTGATCATGTTGAGTTCCTTGATGTATTCGATCGCTTCTTTTATTTCATCGGTTCGGGTCTCGGATTGGAGATATCCCTTCCAGGTTTCAATTGCCAGGTCAATTAGCCCCTTTTGCTCGTAAATGATGGCAAGGTTGTAGTGGGCCTCCTTGAAGAAGGGGCTGACTGCCAGGGTTTTGCGGTACAGTGAGACGGCCCTGTCCGGGTGTCCCATGCGCTCGGATATCAGGGCGAGATTGTAGTTTGCCTCCGGGGAATCGGGAAATCCGGAGACTACTTTTTTGAAGTTTGTCTTTGCAAGCAGGAAGTCTTTCCGGTTCATGGCCTGGATTCCCAGCTCAAAGTTTTTTGAGGCCCTGGGGAGGGTCAAGAGCGGTTCTTTGTCTTCATAAAAGCCGCTATACCAGACCACCTTTTTTATATATTGCCGTGTCTCTTTAAAGGGCGGCACCCCATTGTATTCAACGATACGGCCGGGGCCTGCGTTATAGGCCGCCATGGCAAGGGTTATATCTTTGAACCGGTCAAAGAGCCACCTGAAATATCCGGCCCCGGCCCGGATGTTTTCTCCGGCATCAAAGGGGTCTGTTACCCCGTAATCCTTGCACACACCCGGCATGAGCTGCATCAATCCCTTGGCTCCCCTGGGGGAGACAGCCATGGGGTCAAAGTTGGATTCCGTCTTGATAATGGCCATGAGCAGATTCCAGGGAATCCCCTTTTCCTTGGAGATTTCATGGATCAGGTGGAGGTAGGTGTTTCCGGTCCCAACCGGCTTTACGAAGCCTTTGGGTCGTTTAAAGGTGGTTAAAACCAGGTCATAGGTTTCATCGGGCGGGGTGTCAGTGATGTGAACGTTGCCGAGTTCGTCCCTGGCGCTGTATATGGCAGCTCCGGCAGTAAAACATGGGAGCAGAAAGACAGAGAGTATAAAAAAAAGAATTCCTGATCGTATGGGCACAACAGTCAAAACTAAGCTCCCTTTTCATGCTTGCATGCATGGTTCGATGGTACCGTATGGCGGTTTTGATTTGGCGGGTGGAGATTTTGTAAAACAAAGGTTAGCCTGAATTTGATTAATTTAAAATAAAAAGTTAACTCTACCCATACTTTTCCGGTTTCAAACCTGTTGAATGTGAAACAACATGGACCTCGACCATGGGCAAAAGCATCGGATAAGGTGTCGGTTTTTCGGCAAAGAGTGCTTGATGTTTTGAAAAGTCTCTTTTTCTACAACCGGCACGGCCGGAGCAAGGGAGGCATCCGGCCACAATGAACATTGAAACTCCACTACCCATGGTGCTTCGAAGCGAGTTTCTTATAAACCCCCATGTCCTGTCGGACACAACGAAGAATGAAACAGGAGGATATAGGGCAGGCAGTAGTGTCATTTCGCCCGCTTTGATCGCCCTGACCGGAACGGTAAACGTCGGGGGAATTTTTGTCCTTCCAGCCTAAAGCGCAGGAACTGCGGGCTAAAGTCCTCAAACAGCCTGCGCTTCTTAACGCCTGGAAGGACAAAAATTCTGAACCCCTTTGGTTTACAATGTTCCGGTCAGGGCGATCAAAGCGGGCTCTTCCGTCGAGGCTCTTATAGCGATGTTTCGACGAGAGTTTCATATAAAAAAAACAAAATATCAATTGATACTAAAAACTGCCAAAGGCTATAATGTCATAATCAAGGTTTGACCCCAATTCTAAAATTCTGAACCCCTTTGGTTTACAATGTTCCGGTCAGGGCGATCAAAGCGGGCTCTTCCGTCGAGGCTCTTATAGCGATGTTTCGACGAGAGTTTCATATGAAAAAAACAAAATATCAATTGATACTAAAAACAGCCAAAGGCTATAATGTCATAATCAAGGTTTGACCCCAATTCTGCCAATTCTGACCTAATCAAGGTTTGACCCCAATTCTGACCCCAATTCTACCAATTCTACTCGACAGCACAGGGGAGTCAGGATCTTGTTTCTTGTTTCAAGTTTCAAGTTTCTTGTAGGGAGTTTCATATAAAATATAGAGCCAAAATAAAGAAATTGCTTGACAGAAGTGTTCAAAAACTGGTCTTAATAATTCTAATACGATAAAATAGAGTAAACGTGATTCTTACCGTGACCCTCAAACACCTAATGCTGGGTAAATTATGGCTCAAAAATTATTATCTGTAAGCAGGCAGCAGGATCGCATCCGGGGAATTCTGATAGAGAAAAAAGGAGGCGGGTATTTTGCAGGAGATCCCATGGATCTCTCCTCAAAAGAGGCTCTTAACTCCGCCTGTGACGCAGCAGGTGAGATCTATATCAACGATTCATTTCTCTCCGCCATCTATGTGTGGAGCCTTTTCCCCAGGGTTGCCCCCAAACACATTGCCAACCTTCTCCTCCAAGATGCAATTGAGAAATTTCAATCAAGCGGGAAGCCCAATATCGGGTTTCAAACCATTGCAGAGGTTCAGACAGACGGGGTGCGCCAGAGGGAAATTGCCTATGTGGCAATGGAAGAGGAAGAGATCGCAAACCTCTGGGTCTTGTTTAAAAAATTTGCAAAAAAGATCAAGGGTATCACCTCTCTGCCCGTTGCCATTGCAGGTACCGTGGCAAAATTTGAAGCTCTGGAGTCCAATTTTGCCGTTGCCTGGATCGGGGAGACAGAGTCCAGTATCACCGTTGCCTCAAAGGACGGAATCGTCAAGGTGGCAAGGAGTTTTCCCTTTGGAACAAAGGGGATGGACCCCACGGATCAGGACAGCGCCAAGGCCTTTTCCCATCGGGTCGACAAGGAGCTCAACAGGACTATCAACTTCTTTAAGCAGGAGTTCCGGGAGCCTGAACCGGATAAGATTTATATCTTTGGAAACCGCCACCTTGAGAGTATATTTGAAACTACCCCCCTGTCGGTTCTGGGAGCTGAATTTTATTTTCAATTTAAAGCTCCCCTTATCAGCAATTACTCCCCAGAGGACGAGTCTGAAACCTTCCACATTTTTTCAAGCCTCTTTTTAAATCACCATTTTAACTTCCTGCCCCGCAAGGTGGTGGAGGATAGAATGGTAAAAAGGGTGCTCTACCCCTCTTGTGCGGTACTTGGTATCGCTATCCTTGCCCTTTTCTTCTGGAGTTCCCAGCTGACAGCCCAGGTCGACCGTGAAAATATTAAACTCCAGGAGAGATTCACCACTGCCATGCAGCTCAAGGGCGAGGTGGAACGCCTTGAAGAAAAGATCAACAAGCTGGAACCCTTTCAGGGGTGGAAGGCGTTCTACGATGATACCTTTAATGATCGGCTCGCCTGGGACAGGATATTTTCCGAATTCGGTCGTCAGATTCCATCGAATATAGTCCTGGATTCGCTCTCTATCAACCCGGGAGGAAAGGGCAACTGGCTTGCCAATATTTCTGGAAAAGTCCGGGCACCGGACTGGGAGGCAGGCCTTGATCATATACGGGAGTATGGAGCAAAGATTGACTCGTCGCAATTTTTCGTCGTAAAAACAGTTAACTATTCCCCCCAGAACCTTGAAGAAAGGGCCAAGTATTTTAATTTTAATCTGTTGCTTGAACTCAACAAAATGGAGCAGTGATGCAGATCAGATATATCGTTGTTTTTCTGGGAATATTGGTCACCACCCATCTTGTCTTTTACTGTCTGAACCAGCAGAGAGCTGTTAAAGCCCTCGAGGCAAGGGTTCTGACCTTTGACACTGAGATTCACGGGCTTAAATCCCATAAAATCCAGGCAGAGAGAAATTTTAAACGCCTCATTGCCGTTGCCAAAAGCATCAAGCCCTGGCTCAATACGGGTTTCCAAGACCCGGAAGTAGGGTTTGTAAAATTTCTCGATTTTCTCAACCCCGGGCTTTTAAAGGGCGTCAATTCAAAGGTCACCCTGAGGGGGAGCCCCGTGTTCCAGAGTACGCCGATACCCCTTCAAAAAACGAGCTTTCAGGTCTTCTTTGATTTCAGATACCCCGGAGAGGCAGAGGCTTTTTTAAAGGAACTCATTCTCCAGCATGATTATCCCCTTAAGGTTAATTCTGCAGGTGTTCGCAGGAGCGAAGGTCAAAGAACAAAGGGAGAGATCAATGTGGATCTGCTGTTACCGGCAAGCCTCTTGAAACTCAACCTGGACGACTTTAAAGAGATGGGGGTGTAATGAACCGGCAATTGTCTATTGTTTTCATAGTTGCTCTGGTCGTTCTGATCGGAGTGATTGCGGCTCTTAATCATTATTATTTCCAGCCAAAGGTGCTTTTAACCATGCCCAGCGTAGAAAGGGTAAAGGTACCGGCAAAAACAGCTCCCTCCTTTAAATCCGACCTGTATGCAGGAACCATGGAGCAGATCCTCGCCGGCAAAGATGCCCAGGATCTTCTGCCCGGGGTCTTGGCAATGGTCAAGCGCAATCCCTTTCTCTGGCCCTCAGAAACAACAGACCCCCAAGGACCCGGAGCAGTTCAGACAGGTGTTCGTGGAGGGTTTGCCGGAGATGCCCCGGGCGTATCCGGCCAAAAAACGGCTTATCCGCCTGGATCGGGCCTGGGCCAGGATTTTCTAGCCCCGGAATTCAACCTCTCCATGGTCATTGTGGGCGAAACCCGGAATCTTGCACTTGTCAACAATCAATTTGTCACCGAGGGAAATAGAATTTCAGGCTATGAGGTGATTAAGATCGAACCCCGGACAATTATTCTTGCCGGCAAGGACGGCAGACAAAAATTGATCCTGGAACCGGGGGGCCCCCTTCAATACACCGGGGCATTAAAGAAAAACAAACCGTCAGAAAATGATGCACCTGGAACTGGGAAAAGTGCACCTGTTGATTTTCAGACCCAGCTGAAAGAGGTGATAAGGCTTTATTCAGAACCCAATCTGCTCTTACAATGATAAAAATATATAATGAGGTGGTATAGACGATGCTGAAAACCGTTGGAAATACATTGCAGTCATGGTCGTGGCGGAAAAGAAAAGGTTCCCTTTTTTCCAGGTGGATGATTCCCCTGTTCATCTCCGCTCTTTTTCTAAGTTCCTGTGCCATCATTCCTGACCCGGCACCTCCGGAAAGAGTTGCCGACACTCCAGAGCAAAAGACGCAGAAAGAGATCAGCGACTTGCAGCAAGCTCCCATCAAGGTCGAGGACCTGCTGCCCCTTACGGATCTTGCCCCCTTGCCTGCCATGGATGAGACCCTGCCCTTTGAGGACAAGCTTTTTTCCTTTTCAGCAAGAAGCACACCGTTGAGGGATGTGCTCATGGGGCTTGCCAGACAGGCGGAGTTGAACCTGGTCCTGAGCCGGGATGTCGACGGATTGGAGCCTGTTTCGGTTGAGTTTCAGAACCTTCCCCTGCGTCAGTCCATGGAAGAAATTCTCCAGACCTTTGAATATTCCTATGATATTTCGGGAAATATTCTCAGGATCAAGGCCGTTGAGACTCGGATGTTCAACTTTGACTATCCCCTGATTTTTACCAAGTCCACATCCGATATAGGCGGGGACATGCTTGGTTCTTCCAGTGGTTCATCAGGGGGATCAGGGGGATCAGGTGATGACATGAGTGCTGAATTTTCTGTGGAGACCGAGGTGGAGGACGATGACAGCCTTAACGTGTGGAAGCAGATCAAGGCGATTCTCCAGCCCAGAAAAGAGGATACCGGCACCCAGAGCCAGTCAAGCGATGAAGTCTCCGGGCTGCTTTCACTGATCGGCCGGGCAACGGTGAATTCAGCCTCAGGCACAATTGTTGTGACGGACAGGCCAGACATCCTTGACAGGGTCGAAAATGTCCTCACCCAGATGCAGAACTCCCTGAAACGCCAGGTGATCATCGAGGCCAAGATCATGGAGGTCACCCTGAACCACTCCCACCAGTATGGCATGGACTGGTCTGCCATCAGAAAGGGAAACACGGTTCCCTTTGACATCACCTCAAACATGAAAACCAATCTGCCATCGGGGACGGGTACCTTTGAGTTTAATATCTCAAAGATCGCCGGTGAGTATGACCTTACAGCCATGATCGATGCCATCAGTACCCAGGGGGATGTGAACACCATCTCCTCACCCAGAATTAACGTGATCAACAACCAGTCTGCCACCATCTCCATAGGCAGGACCATTCCCTACCTTGATTTTCAGATTGAAAATATAACAGCCGGGGATACGGTCTCCTACCAGGCCGTGCCAACGGTTAAAAGAGCCCAGGCCGGGGTCAGCCTCGGCATCACCCCCCAGATCAGCGGCGACGGGATAATCACCCTCCACGTTGTTCCGGTGATCACGGACCAGGCAGGTTCACAAAGTTTTACCTATGATGGTACAACCTGGACCGTGCCGATCCTGGATACACGTACGGCAGGAACCATCATCAGCGCCAGGGACAATGAAACCATCGTGCTTGGTGGGCTTATCCAGGACACCTCCACAGACAACCGGACAAAGGTTCCGATCCTGGGAAACATTCCCATGGTAGGTAAATTTCTGTTCGGCAACCAGGCCAAAAAATCAGCAAAGACTGAACTTGTTATTTTACTCACACCTCGAATTGTAAAGAGATAAAAGATGAGCCTGCTTCGAGACTACCTTGAAAAGACCGAACCAAAGGCAAGGCAGGGTCAGGATGCCCAGATTCCGCCCATGCTTCGCCAGGACAGGAAAAAGGGCATGCCCGGTCTTCGCCAAAGGCTGCCCACTGCGGCGCTTGTGCTGGCCCTCCTCTTTTTTTCCGGGTATATTTTCAAGGCATCTTTTGAGGAGTTGACGGCCCGCCCTCCCCAGATCCCATCAAGGGCGGTTGCGGCTCCAGAGGTAAAACCTCCAGCCGTTTCCAACGGGTTAACAACTCTTGCGAACGTAAATAGATCTTCCGTGGAAATCAAATCAATTGTTCAGGAACCTGTTGTTCAGGAACCTGTTGTTACTGAACCAGAGCCTTTACCTGTAAAGGCGGCAGCCAATCTGCCTGTTGAGCCTGTTAAAGAGCCGGCAATCATTTCCCAGACAGAAAAGCCGGAGCCCTTGCAGATCAAAGAAAAATTACAGGCTGCCATGGTGGCAGGCAAACCAAAGGCAAGCAATCCGGAAATCAGACAACCGGACACAGCAGCACAGCAGAACACGGTAATGCCCGAACAATACACAAAATTACCGGTGGCAGGCCCTGAAGATTATTTCAACCTGGGGCTCGCCGCCCAGAAACGGGGTAATATTGACCAGGCCCTTGGCTATTACAGAAAGGTTCTGAACCTGAACCCCGATCATTCAAAAGCCCTTCTCAACCTCTCCGCCATTCACATCAAAACGGGCAATAGCGCCAGGGCCATGTCCATTCTTGAAAAGCTCCATATTCAGGAACCGGACAATGCAGATGCCATGGTGAACCTCGGCATTCTGTATCTAAAGGAAAATGAGTATGCCAGGGCTGAAACCCTGTTTGAAAAGGCCCTTTATCTCCAGGGGCATAACACAACGGTTCTCTTCAACCTGGCCTATTTAAATCAACTCCAGAATAACCTGGAGCGGGCAGGAGCTTTTTACGCCCGGATATCAAGGATTGACAGGGACAACACCAAGGCGCTGCTTGCAGCAGGTTCCATCCAGGAAAAGCAGAAAAAACTGCCCCTGGCTCTCGAATCCTATGTCCAGGCCCTTAACACCACCGAGGTTAAAAACTCGGAACCCTTGAGAACAAAAATTGAAAACAGAATAAGGCTGCTTCAGCAAATTGCAGCAAATGCCGATTCCAAGACAATCAACCCGGAGGAAACCCATGAATAGCAAAAGATCCTTTTTCCATACTTTGTTCATACTTCTGGTGGCAGTCACCCTTGCCGGCTGTTTCACCAATCCCAATACCAGCTCCATTGTCTCTAAGGACAACCACTTCATGTCAATGACCAGCACCATTCACCTCAAGCCCTATTCGGTCACCGGCCAGGTTCTTGACCAGCAGGGGGTGCCTGTTCAGTATTGCCGGGTCTACCTTGTAAAGAGAACCATAAATCCTGCAAGCAACGAGGAGGACAACATCAAGCTTCTCAAGCAGAACCACATCGTTGATACGGACAGTGAGGGTCAGTATTATGTGACCTTTGAGCCGGGGGAGAGCAACGATCTCTGGCTCACCTTTATGGACAGCCAGGGTCTCTATGATCCAAGATCTGTGCGGCTGAATGAAAAAATGGGCAACTCCCTGCTGGAATATCCGGGAAACAATCCCATTTACATTAATGTTGTGCTGGAAAAATAAATAAAAGGAACCTGATCTTATGGCCCTTCTCGGGGAAGTATTACTCAAAGAAGGCATGGTTACCCAGCAGCAGCTGGCCATTGCCCTCAGGGAGCAGAAACGGACAAAAGAACTGCTCGGAGCTGTTCTGGTCCGGCTTGGAATTGTCAATGAAAAGAATCTTTCAAAGATCATTGCGTCAAGTTCAGACATTGCCTATGTGGACTTAAAGCAGACTCAGATCGATCCTGCAGCTGTTCAGATCGTAACCGGAGATCTTGCCCGGCGATTTACCCTGATGCCCGTCTCCCTTGCGAACGACATCCTCCATGTGGCCATTGATAATCCCAATGACGTGGTGGCCATAGATACCCTGAGCCGGGCAACGGGCTTTGCCATAGAGAGTTATGCTGCGGACCGTACAGATATTCTAGAGGCCATAGAGCTTTTTTACGACATTGGAACTTCCCTGGATGACAATATAGACAAACTGGTCACGGCAGCCATGGGCGGGGGTGCCCTGGGCGAAGAGGCAATGGAGGCACCCATTGCAAAGCTTATTGATCTATTTCTCATCAAGGGACTTCGGAAAACAGCCACGGACGTTCACATCTCGTCCGAGCAGAAATCGGTTCGGGTCAGCTACCGGGTGGACGGCATTCTCCAGAGCGACAGTATCCTGCCCAGGGAGCTGCACAACTCATTTGTCACCCGGGTTAAAATCCTTTCCGGCATGAACATAGCAGAACAGCGTCTACCCCAGGAGGGAACCATGGATTTTGAGTTCCTGGGCAGAAACGTTGATATAAGAACCGCCACCTCACCCTCGATAAACGGTGAAAATCTCTCGTTAAGGCTTCTGGACAAGGGCAACGTGGCCCTGGATCTTGGGCGTATCGGAATGAGCTCCCAGGAACAGGAGATAATCAGAAGGCTCGCACTCATCCCCCATGGCCTGATTTTAATGGCAGGGCCCACAGGGTCTGGAAAGACAACCACGCTCTACTCCATCTTAAAAGAGATAAACGCCCTTGAAAAAAACATTCTGACCATTGAGGATCCTGTGGAGTATGAACTTCCCATGATCAAGCAGACCCAGCTCAATGTTCAGGCCGGCCTGACCTTTCAAAAGGCGATCCGGCATTTCCTCCGCCAGGATCCTGACATTCTTCTGGTGGGCGAGATCCGGGACCTTGAAACGGCTAAGACAACCTTTCAGGCGGCAATGACAGGTCATCTGGTTTTTTCAACCATCCATACCAACAGCGCTGCTGCCACGGTGGCAAGAATCCGGGATCTGGGCATTGATCTCTTTTATATCCCCACCACGGTCAGGGCCGTTGTTGCCCAGAGGCTTATCCGCCGTCTTTGCAAGGCGTGCAGGGAAAAATATGTGCCTGGCGAGTCTGAACTTAACAGCTATGGACTTGAAGACTGGGACGGGGCTGGAAAGGAGATCTACAGGGCCATGGGGTGTGAAAAATGCAACCACACGGGGTATCTCGGCAGAAGCGGTATCTTTGAAATATTTGTGATCTCCCCGGAGATCAGCAAGGCAGTTTCAGAAAATGCCTCTTCATTCATGCTCGAAGAGATCGCCCGGTCCGAGGGTATGGTCACCCTGAGGGAATCCGGTCTGGAAAAGGTAGTTCAGGGGCACACCTCCCTTGAGGAAGTGATCAGGGTAACCTTGTAGGCAGTGGGCAGCATGAAGCTCGATAAAACAAGCCAGGGTTAGTGTAGGGGCGATCCCTTGCGGTCGCCCTTTGTGGCTAAAAGCTAAAAGCTAATAGCTAACAGCTAAAAGCTAAAAGGAACAGATATTATGCCCGATTATTCATACAAAGCAGCCGATTCATCGGGAAAAATCAAATCAGGGGTTCGTTATGCAAACAGCGTCAACGAACTCAGGGAGAACCTCAGAATGATCGGCTATTCCCTGATAAGCACCAGCCAGGGAAGGGGGTCGGCGATTATCGAGGGTTTAAAGGGCATTCAACTTGGGGGCATCACCCGTGCCCAGCTCATTGAGTTCTGTACCAACATGGCCGTGATGCTCAACGCAGGTGTCCCCCTTGTCACGGTACTGGACGAACTAAGGGAAGATGCCAGCACAGGTTATCTTCAGGTGGTTATCAGCGATATCCTGGAAAACATCACGGCGGGTGACAGCCTGTACCAGGCCATGGAAAAACGCCCCAAAGACTTTGACGCTCTTTTTATCAACCTGATTAAGATCGGAGAAGAGACAGGCCAGCTCAGCGATATTTTTCTAAACATTGCCAAGCATTACAAGCGCATAGATGACCTTATCCGGAACGTTCGAAAGGCCATGCTCTACCCCGCCTTTGTTCTGGTGGCCCTGCTGCTTGCAGCCTTTGTCTTCCTCACCATGGTCTTTCCTCCGCTCTTCACCATGCTGAATCAGTTTGAGGTGGAACTTCCTCTGATTACAAAGATCGTCATGGGAGTCTCCTCATCCCTCAAAGACTTCTGGGTGGTCTATATCGGCGGCACTGCCCTCCTGATTTTTCTGGTGATTGTTTTGCGAAAGTATAAGCCCACCCGGTACTGGTTTGACTGGTTTGAGATAAAGACGTACTTCATTAGAAATGTCTTTATTCAACTCCACATGACGTTTTTTCTGCGTTATCTTGCCCTGATGCTCACGGCAGGTGTGGATATTTTAAGGGGGCTTGACCTTTCAGCCTATTCCGTCACCAACCTTGTGGTGCAAAAGGAACTTCTGGGCAGTCGCCAGCGCATCATCGAGGGGGCCATGTTTTCCCAGGCTTTAAGGCAGATTAAATTCATTCCCAACACGGTGATCCGCATGGTGGCCGTGGGTGAAACTTCGGGTAACCTCCCAGAACAGATGGACTACCTGGCAAATGTGTACAACGAACGCCTCGAACGGGTGATCGGCGTTGCCCTGGCAATGCTCGAACCGATCCTGGTCTTTACCATGGCAGGCCTTGCCCTTTCTCTGATCATGGGGGTTCTGCTGCCCCTTTACAATATGATTTCCACCCTTTCAACGGGCGTGGGCTCAGGAGGCTTTTAAATGATACCAACCATTGAACGACAACGAGGCTTTACCCTGGTGGAACTGATGGTGGTGCTTGTGATCATTGGCATGGTCCTCGTCTTTCTCATCCCAAGGGCCTACCGGGCTTCAGTTGAGAGCAAGTACCAGCTGTTGCGCCAGACCTCAACCGAGCTTGCCTCCTGGGCCAATGAATGGGCTGAAAAGGAGCTTGAGATTCAGCCTCATAGTGTTGATGATCCGTCCACAAGTAATCTTGATAGCTATATGCAAACCCTTGGTGATGATGGCAGCGTTGACTGGATAGCTGTTCCCGGGGACTCCAGTAACTGGCAGGGAACAGAAAATGATTGTGAGGACGTGGCTGGAAGAAATGATGAGGGGACTAATCCTTCGCCGCCCAACACCGGTGTCAAAGAGATCATGCCCAAGGAAAAGATGTTAACAAACCCCTTTAACGGGCTGTCCGTGTTTTCCAGCGGTAATCTGCCCACTGCTACCAAAGCTGTCACCGGAGCCATTGGCTGTGCCTGGATTGATGATACTGATACCTCTTTTACGCCCAGTAAAACATATCATTATTATGCCTTGGTTTACCAGGGCACAGAGTCTACTGTTTCTGGTGGGTCAAATCCCTTTTATGCAGGACAGAACAATTTTACGGGAACGGGGGATTTAACCTTGCAAGGATTGAGAAACGGAATTTTTATCGCTAGATTGGTGCAGTAATGGGAAATTTTTTACACTATGAAGTGGTAATAAAAACACCAATGACCAGCAATTTCAATTTTATTTTGCCATATAACCGGCACGGCCGGAGCGAGAGAGGCATCCAGCCACAACGAACATTGAAACTCGACAGCACAAGGCAGACGGGAACGGGTGTTGCCCTGAACGGGTTAAATGGCAACGGTGAACACGAGGTTCAAGGAGTTGCCATTTCCCTCGGAGCAGGCCATGGACGGCCTGCGAGAATGAGAGAAGGGGAACACCCGTTTCCGTCTGCCGGGTCGAAGAGAGTTTCATATAAAACCTTCATATACAGACGGACAAAATATGAAACTCAACAAAACAAGCCGAGGCAAGCGCAGGGGCGATCCCTTGCGGTCGCCCTTTAAGGCAGCCACAATATGTTGTTCTCCAAAGTGAAAATTACCAACCAGAGCCTGGGTACACTGTCAAAATTCAGGCTTTTAAAAAAATGTATCAGGTGTGAATATTGCATCGGATTACACAAAAAGATTTCAAAAAGATTGTAAGTGTTTTTAAAGAGTGCTAAAGATGAATTTAACTCTTTCTGAAACCTGCCATCTTGAAATGTTAATTTTTTTAAAATAAAACAGAGCATCAATGTTAAAATCAGGAATGGGCGTCATGGATAACTCAGGCCATTATAAACCTACCCCAAAAAGAAATCTTCCCCCGGTTAATGCCGCTGCATTTACCCTGGTGGAATTGCTCCTGGTAGTAACCATCATGGGCATCATCATCGCCCTCATCGTTCCAAGGGCGGGTCGTGCCAAGATAGACAGCCAGTTTTCCCTGATCCGGCAAAACTGCAACGAGATATCCATGAAGATCATCAACTATGCCGAAGAGCTTGCCGGAATTCAAAGGTCCAACACCTCGTTCACCATCAAGGACATCCTGTACAGCGACATCACAGGCGATGATGAGTCCACCTTTACCAGCAGAAAGCTTGTGGATAAATATACCGGGGATCCTGATTTCAACGTGGTGGCAAAGCAGTTTCCCCCTGAAAACGGCCTGAAAAATCCATTCAACGGAACAAGCCATTTCTCCTATATCAACAACGATATCTCAATACCCTCCAGAAAGACAGGTCTTGTCTATTTTATAGCCGGGAAAAGCCCTGGGGCAACCGACTACCTTGAGTTTTATCTTTTGATCACAGACCTGGTGGGGGACGGCAGGGCAGGCGAATGGTACGGCAACATGGACATGACCCCCGAAACCATGCGCCACGGCGTGTTTGTGGCAAAACTCTACGACGACCAGGAGTACGGGGGCATTGAACTCGATTCCGACCTGATTCAAACCTCTGCACCTGACTTTACCTTTACATCCGGCAAACAGGAGACTACTTCCCCATGAGGGCTTTCAGAACTTTACAACCATTTTCATCAGCTGAGTTAATGCCGGTCCGTTTTCGGCACTACATAAAAATTGCAACCGTTGGTTGGCCAGGAGTGAAATACGCCGGTCATACAGCCCTAGTAAATTTCCTTTCAGGAGGTGAAAAGAATGAGATCGGTTGATCGTGCGTCAGGATTTACAATGATCGAGCTTTTGTTCGTGATTGTAGTAATAGGAGTGATGCTTGCAGTGATCACCCCAAGGGCCTACCGGGCCAACATCGATTCAAAGTACGGGGTTGTTCGCCAGGGAGCGGTGGAGCTAACCTCCTACGCTCTGGATTGGGCCACCCAGAGCCTTGCTTCCCAGGACCAGGAAGAATCATTGGCAACTCTGGACAGATACATGGCCTCACTTGCCGGACAGGCTGCCGCAGTTGGATTTCAGTTTCCTGATGCCGAATGGATTGCCCGTGGGGCTGGCAGTGGTTCATCCAATTGGAATAATTTAAATCCAACGAAGAGATCTGTTTATGGACGTTTTGATTCTTCAGGTACCAACATTTTTCCTGAGAATGCAGTTCAAGATTTGATTTCTATGAATAAAGTTCCTGTTAATCCATTTAACGGTGTTTCTATATTTCAAACATCCAATGATCCTGCGAATACTGGTAGTCCAGTGACTGGTGCAATAGCCTGCGGCGGAGTGGTCGATGGAGATTGGCACTATTATGCCTTGGTTTTCCAGGGTACTGATTCCACCAACGGCGCTGTTGAAGACCCAAGTAACGACGGTTCCAGCGCTTTTTACGCAGGTCAGGCTGCTGACTCTTTAGAAGGTCTTCGCAACGGAATCTTCCTCGCAAGGGAAAGATAACGTTTTTTTATTGCTCAACTACATCATTTTAAAAAGGAGAACGGTATGAAAAGAGTAAATTGGGAAAAGGGTTTTACCTTGATCGAGCTTTTACTGGTGGTCGTTATCATCGGCCTCATGCTGTCAGTAATTGTTCCGCGGGCATGGAGGGCAAACATCGACGCCAAGTACGGACTGGTGCGCCAGAACTGTTCTGAGCTTGCATCCTTTGGTCAGGAGTGGGCTGAGAATCAGATTCTTGCCCAGAATGAGCAATATTCAACAGCAACCATCGACGCTTATCTCTTTACCCTTGCGAGATTTGGGGCAGGTGGTGCGGCTGCTGCATGGGTAACTACACGAACCTGGGTGGCAGATCAGGCCAGGAATACTAACTGGTCCATAACGGGTGCCGGTGGCACGGCGGCCAATGCACCGGGACAGATTGCGGTTCAAGGAAGATACATGGACACCACACTTACTGATACAGCCCCGGAAACCACGGTTGAAGGAATCATTCCCCCTGAAAAGACGATACGGAACCCCTTTAATGAAGTCAATGTTTTTATGTCCCCCAATGACCCAATGACAGCCGGGGTAGCAATTCCAGGCGCCATTGCCTGTGGCACTGTTGCCGAAAATGCTGGAACAGTTGATGAGTGGCACTACTATGCATTTAATTTCCAGGGAACAGACAGCATTAATAATGATGTCAATGCAAAAGAAAGTTTTTACGCAGGCCACAACCCCAGTACTCTGGAAGGACTTCGCAACGGTATCTTTTTTGCCAGAGTCCGTCCCTAGGAAACAGGTTTGAAATACACTTCATTGATTGTTCATCTGCTCCTTTGGCTGTGGGTCTCTTAGGCTGAAGGGGCAGATGTGTTCCTGTTTGCACCTGTCGGGCAGGCTCTCAGAGCTTGAGATCCTGCTGGATTGGTTGGTTTTCTTATTTGAGGTTGAACTTAATGGTTGCTGAAAACCGGTTTTGTGCCAGGGAATTTTCCTGTTTGAACTGATGCTTGTGATCATGATTATCGGACTCATGCCGGCCGTGAATATTCCCCAGGCCCAGGGGGGCCCAGTATGAGGCAAAGGTCAGCCCGGTAAGGCAAAACGCCTCGGAGGCGGGAAGTTATGTTGTTGCCTGGGCGCAGAAGTAGGCAGCACCCCTGCCTGTTAAATGTCTCAGCCAGGGGTGCTGTTTATAATTTTCAACTACCGGGCATGTCAGACCAGGCTCGGGATTTGAGTTTTTGTTTAAAGGTTGAACTAAATGGTTAGAAAAACCCGATTCACCACCAGGGGATTCACCCTGTTCGAACTCATGCTTGTGATCTCCATTATCGGGCTCATGCTCGCCGTGATTATTCCCCAGGGCCAGAGGGCCCAGTATGAGGCAAAGATAAGCCTTGTCCGCCAGAATGCGTCGGAGGCCGGCAGCTATGTTGTTGCCTGGGCCCAGAAACAGGCCCATGCCCTGTCCAGCAATCAAGCCGCTCCCATTGAAAAATTCCTGACCGGCACTTTGAAAGATGCTGTTTTCAGCACTTCACAGCAGGGTCCCATGAATCATTACACCGGGAACCCCTCCTTTGACGGGGTGGAAAGCCTGATCCATCCGGATGCCCCCATCAGAAATCCCTTTAACCAGGTTTCCATCTTTGATCGGCTGAATGATGATAGTGAGATCCCGGGAAAACAGCCTGGACTTCTTTATTTGATTTCAACTCCCCTGGGAGGAAAGATCCAGGATAATGACTCAACGAATAATCTCTACTTTATCTATACCGGCACAGACGGTAAATGGTACGGCTCCATTGATGCCAGAAGCGTTGAGGGTATTCGCCGGGGAATCTTTGTGGCAAGATTTTCCAACCTGGAAGCAACCGTTCCGCTTCAGCAGCAAACCCAGGGAGAAACCCCCGATCTATAATTTGGCTGACTAATAGTGTCATCCTCAGCAGTCTGATGGGGTTTGACCCAGCTAGGTTGCCTTGCGGTTCTTACGGGTGCTGTGCTTATGTCCTGTGCTTCCGGACATAAGCTGTATGCTTTGCTGCTGGTCTGCCCCCTACAACTGATGGTATTGGGACAAAAGTCAGAATCACAGTAAACAAAAGAGCATTCGCTGGAATATCAAGGCTAAAATCACTGAAACCATGAACGAGCATGGCAAAAACAGCTGCCATGGCTCCCAGAAGGGCTTGATGGGGTCAGGTCCACCTATTCCCACCTACATAGCCGTTCCCGGCAGATTCTTTTCTTTGTTCCACTCGTAGGCCATGCCGTCGGGATCTTCGGGTATCTTTGTTAACAGCCCGGAGCTTACCAGGAGGTCAAGGGTTTCGGGAAACTCCCCGGTTCTTTCCCTGTACACCCGGGCCGCCTTCATGAGCATGTCCAGGTTTTTCATTCTCACAAGTTTTTTTGCGTAGATGGTTTTAAGGTTTGGATTTTCCGTGCTGTTCATCATGGCCTCCATTGCAATGGCGGCACGGTCGAAACTGCCGGTTTTCTGCATGGCCGAAAGCATGATTCCAAGGAACTGCCTGGGGGCTTCGGGCTTGTTGTAGGCCTCCCAGAAATATTTGGAGGCTGTTTCGTAATCCATCAAGCGGTTGAAATACCCATACCCTGCCCAGAATGGCAGCTCCCAGGAGTCGGGAAATTCCTTCATTCCTTTTTTTAAGATCGGATGGGCAAGCTTTACATCGTCATGGTAGTGAATAAGCCCCATGGCGGAAAAGAGGTAAGCCGTGTAGAATTTCGGATCAAGATCCGTGATCACATCCATCATCCTATAGGCCCATTGGCTGTCAAAGTCGATGTAAACGGGCTTCCACATGAGACTGCCCGAGTGCAGATTCACCTGGATAAAAAGCATGTCCGCCAGAAAGCCCGTGTGATCAAGGGCTAGGAGGCGGCTCAGCCTCGAGTCGGTCACAAACTTGATCTCAGGCTTCACAATAAAGGGATACAGGGTCATCCGCGCATATCCAAAGCAGAAGGCCGCCCCGAGGAGGCAGAGCCCCAGAATGATCATTCTGTGGCGTTTTAAGCGGTTTGTGATGCTGGATTTCCGGGACATGGGTCAGATATCCTTTCTTTTTAGAATCACGGAACATAGAATTAAAATACCGGCCAGGTAACATCCCCAATAACCGGTGGAGATGAGGATTTTGCCAAGGGGGATGGGCTCATGGTGAATCAGGGAGAGGCGGAAATTGAAGAAATCAAAATCCGGGATAACCACGCACAGCACCTTGACCAGGTAGAGGTGGAGTTTGCTGCCAAACTGTCCCAGGCCGATAAAGCTCAGCATCGCCTCCCTGGTCGAATGACCCACCCCATAGGTGGCAATGACCATCATGGCGTTGAGGGGAAAGCTCGTATCAAGGCTGTAGAAAAAAATGCCCACGGCCATTAAAAGGCTGAACTCCAGGATTGCCCAGTAGGCTGCGGCAAAGATCTCATAGGGAAGGACGCCTGCGAAATACCAGGTGAGAAAAAAAATGCCCGTTGCCGTGAGCAGGGCAAACATGATCTGGATCAGGACGGTTCCTGTAAATTTACCCATGAGATAGGTGGCCCTGGGGATGCGGTTGAGGATCACATACCGTTCAAACCGGCTTTTTTCCTCGTACATGGAAAAAAGCCCGAACAAAATGGTCACGGCAAGGCAGACAAGGGACAGCCCCACCATGCCCGCATTGAGGATAAACCTGGCCGGCGTGTCCAGGGAGAGAAAGCTTATGTACACGGAAAACCCGAAAAAGAGAATCAGGAAAACGACCAGGCCCCAGAACAGCTTGCTTCGAAAAGATTCCCGCATCATGGTGCGGGTCAGATTCAGGATCGAGCGCATAACACCTCCTTTTTAAACACCTCGTCCAGATCTTTGCTGTCGGTCTTTTCAAGCAGGGCGTCACGGGTGTCCAGGATCTTGAGTTCGCCATTGACAAGGATGCCGATCCTGTCGCACACCCTTTCCACCTCGGAGAGAATATGGGAGCAGA
>Ga0265295_1004011_pt1 | contig 20362 bp, 38 predicted proteins | sample Munlansysbiofilm_FD_192503 | JGI IMG/M metagenome (GOLD analysis project Ga0265295, IMG submission 192503) | Leachate microbial communities from a municipal landfill in Southern Ontario, Canada - Methane capture system biofilm | ecosystem: Engineered > Solid waste > Landfill > Unclassified ... | reverse complement strand
TTCATTCTTTACCTACTTTCGAGAGTTTATCTTTTAATCTTTTAACTTCATAACATTCATCTTCACGCCCTAAAATTACATACGACATGGTCTTTTCAACTAACTTAAAATACCTAGCAACATCTTTCACCAACGCTTCGTGTTTGTCTTCTAAACTTAAAGAAAAATCTAGATAATCATTCAACGGTTGTAACTGTTCTTTTGTAAAGTCAGTAGTATTGTAAATCTTATCTGTTATTTTAACCGCTTCATCATAATTTGGTTTTCTCATTCTAACTCCTCCTTGAGTTCTTTTTCTAACGCTTTAATGTCATCACATATTTTTAGATACACTTCATTAGCGCCTATAGTTCTACCGTAAATATCTTTTTTACGATACAACCTCAACAGTTCATCTTTCATATTAACTCTAAACGCTAACGCTCCTAACGCTTCCGCTAGTTCTTGTAACGCTTCTTGCTCGGTATCACCAACACCGATGATACCTACATGGTCTGAATGTCTTGCGATGAATTCACCGTCTTGTAATGTGATAGTTACTTTAGTCATTTCGCACCTCCAAGTAATCTAAGTCGATAAGGTCTTGAATGTATGGCGTGATGTCGTTGCCACCATATTGTATTCTTTCATAATACCAATGGTCTTTTACGTTAGGTTCTAATAATATTCGGTTTTGTGACCTTTTAACAACCTTACATTCCCATAGTTTTAAAAGTTTTGTTTGTTTCCAATCTTCACCGCTCCAAACATTATATGAGGGTTCTTCCATACAAACTTCTATGACTTGATTATCATCAACTATTCTAACCATTGCAGTTGGATAAACTGCAACGTGGGATATATCAAACCCAATCGCTTGTAACATCTCGTCCGTTACGTGGTCTTTTAGGTAGTATTTAGTCATATACCTTTACACCCCTTTCGACAACTAACAAGTCATATAACCTTTTTAACCCTTGTTTGTGTTCTTCTGTGGTTAAATCACAGCCACTTTCAATGAACTCATATAACTTTTCTTTTCTTATCATATTTCCATAAATGCCATATAGATAGTCCATTTCAAGGCTATTAAATTTAGTTCCTAGAAAATAATTGATGTTATCTCGTAATTCTTTTTCAAATTTTCTATTACGCCATTCTTGTTGATACCAATTAAAATGACAAGCACTTTTACTTAGCCACGCAATTACTTTTGCTTTCAAATCAACTTCCGTTTCTACATCTTCCAATCTAAAATATAAATTGAATTTAGGTATCACGATAAGTTCGTTTTCCGAATTGATATGACTATCATTGAATAAAAACATAAATTGTTGTAATTTAATTCTTGTTACTGCGTTCATTCTTCCATCTCCTCTAGGTATTGCGTTAAAATGCGTGATAGTTCTAAGTCAACAGTTCCAATGTGAAAGTTTAACTCTTTGCGTTCTTTATCAACTACAAAGTGTGTTAAATCATCATACGTTATGTATATAAGTTTGTTAGCAGTAACAAGTTCAAACCCCATCTCAAGTAAACGTTCGTGCGGTGATTTGTAGGGTTTTAAAACATCTTGTGTAAACCATATATAAAAGTTGCCTTCTTTAGTCTTAAGTTCAACATTGTATACATCTCTTGCATATAATATTGGCTTTGAACCAACGATTGTACCTATGCCAAGTGGTGTTTCTACTTTTTGTCCGACTTCGTATGTCATTTTAGTTCCTCCCTATAGTTACGATCATCATTTCTTCCTACTTCAATATAAAATCTTTGTTGTTGCGTTCTTTCATATAATCTCGATGCAAACGCTGCATCAATACGTTTAAGCTCGGAATAATACTTCTCTGTTGATATGATAGTAATAAGATTCGGATTGTAATACCTGGAATCTATAATCTCCCATATCAAATTAAATGTGAGTTTATCTAAGTCAACTTTTAAGAAATCATCGATGTATAGCACATCCGCTTCTTTGATTTCCTTAAGTTTATCTTCGGCTTTCTCTTTAGTATCCACATTAAAGTTGTTAATGTCTTTTGCTAACTTCGGCATATCACTAACATATCTAACATATTGAAACGACTTACCAAGCATGATACATTGTGCAGAGATGCCTGTGCATATGTGTGTTTTACCACTGCCGACTTGTCCGCTAACGATAAACCATGACTTCTTGTAATGTGTGTCTGTGATTTCATCTAAGTACGTTAGAAACTCGATCGACTTATCATACATAAACTTACGATAGACTTTATCGGTTTTGAAATTATCAAGTGTCATACGCTTGAAATCTTCCATTAAACCACTCTCTTTTAAGTTATAAGCGATTTTTCTTGTGATTTGGCATGAACACCTTACTAGGTATGGATAACCGTTTAAATCAAGTTTCTCGATGTATTTAGTGTCGTTGCATAATTCACAATGTATGTTATCGCTATATTCTTGAAGTTTTAACATGATATTCCTCCTTTTCTATCTTTGGTTTGTTTTTTAATTCAAATAATCCCTGCCATGAATAAAAAATTGATTGTTCTAGTATCTCGATCATTGTTTGTGTATCGTTATTACCAATATCTTTTAATTTCGATATAGCAAGTTTTATCGCTTGAGGTGTTGCTTTCTTTTTAATTGAAACTCTCATTGATAGATAATCTTCAAACTTAGTGTTTAATTTTTCATCTTCAAAATAAGGTTGCAATTTCTTTTTAGTATCTTTTTCTATATTCTTATAATTCTTTAATTCTTTTAATTCTTGTTTGTTGCTATTTGCGATGCTACTTTGACGCGACGTTTTGTGCGATTCTTGTGCTATATCATCATTTTCTAAATCTTGATATTTGGCATAGTTAAGCACTTTAATCGTTATATAATTAGTGTGCGATTCTTGTGCTATATCTTGTGTCATTTTGAGTTTATGTAGGCTAGTCCTAACTTGTGATAATGTTAAGCCTGTTTCTGTGGCCAATTTCCTAAAGCTTGTTATGAATGATCCTGACTCAATTTCTATACCTCTCCATTCATTGTCCTTATGATTTGCCATTAGTAAGCAATGTAGGAAAAGCGATTTAGTATTAATGTCGGTGTACCATTCCCAACGTGTCATTTGTCTATAAAGTTTGACATAACCCACCATCGACAATTCCTCCTTTCATATAGGTTTTATTTGGTAGTTTCTTTATTTACAACTTCTTTTAGGTCTTCGATAAACATGTGGGCAGTTATTGTGTAACCACTTTCGCCATTTGTTGCCTCTATATAATTGATTTGATTTTCTATTTTATAGATAATGTATAAAATTAACTCTTTACTCATGTTGTCCTCCTTTCAAAAACTTTTGTAATTGTTCTTCTGTGATTCTAATGCCTTTACCAACTTTAATAACTTCTAACTTGCCATCTCTTATCCAGTTCCTAACTGTGTTTGGATGCACTTTTAATTCTGTTGACAGTGTTTTAATTGTGTACATAGTCTTACCTCCTACCCATATTATACTACCATTATATAACAATGTCAAACATTTGTTTATATTAAATTACACTATTTGCAACATATTTCAACTAAAAGAAAAGCATCACTTGGATGCTAATCTATAAAATCGAATATACTTAACTGACCTTTTTCTTTATCTTGCTCTCGTAAGCATATTCTAATTGACATCTACTTTTCTGCATTTCTTTCTATCTCCCATTCTGTGTATTCAAATACCGCTACTACTAATAAGCACCCTAGATATCCAGTCAGCCATATCTCCCATGCGTAAAAGTTATTACTCCATGCCATGATGTAAAAGCTTAGAGAGGCTAGTATGAATGTGATTATAAGTCGTGTTATCATAAATCCACCCCCAAGTCGAAGATACTTAATTGTTTTGTTATCCGCTTAACTTTGAATCTACCACGCAGCAACTTCATTACTGGGAAGCACGTTATGTAGTTATTGGTTAAGCACTCTTTATATTGTTTGTTATCGTGTGTGTAATACCAAGCGTCATGGCCGTAAGGTATTTTGTCGCTGTTAGGTATTAAAACCCTATACGGCAATTTACTATCGGTTGTAAGGCTAACAAGATATCTACCGTGTTTAAAAACTTCTAGCTCTTTCTTATCAGCCATATTTACAGCATTCATCCTCTAACCCTCAACGCTTTCTCTCTCGTTCTAATGCCTACATTGTTAAACCATTCGAGATAGAATCTTCTGCAATCGTGATCGTTAGGCAGTCGTTCTATTTCAACTCTAGCACCACTCTTTAAAACTAACTTTCTACATTGATTTTCTTTAAGTTCGTGTAATGCGTTCATAATTGCGCCCATCTAGTCCACCAACTCATAGCCCTTGTCGGCTAGTTCCTCACGTGTGATTTTTTGTAACGGTTTTGTTTTGGATAGCATATCTTGTGGTCTATAAAACTCAATTCCGTTTTTAGTTCTTACTTTAACACCAAATCCGATAACTTCTGAACGTTCTCCACTCTCATCATAAACTACATCACCAACGTTGAATTCTTCTACTGGTTCTAACATTTCATCAGTCCACCAAAAACCAGTGGCATCTTGTAACATATATCCAAAAGGTTTATTGGTGTTATCCAAACGTGAAATATTTAATATTTTACCCTTAAATGGTTTCATTCCTAGTGCAAATCGGCAATCACCGTAATAACTACCAACAACCAAATCTTTTTTAACTCTTACTTTGTCGCCTACTTTATATTTCATATTATAACTCCTCCTTTTGTTGTTTAAATTTTACAACTTCGTAATCTTCTTCAATATAATAATATTTATCGCAATACTCAAAGCCATATCCATTAACTAGATAACAAGTTTTTTCTTGATAGTAATGGTAACAATTTTCTTCTAATAAACTTATACCATTACGCCACTTATACCCAAAGCCATGTGCTAACTCTAAAAACTTGTTAGCCTTTTCTTCGGTATCGCAATGCACCGCTTTACCTAAATATAATTCATCAAATTGTTGTTTAGTCATTATTATAAGTCCTCCTTGTTTGACTTGTTCTAATACTGCGTTCAACTTTCTACCAATCGCAACTTTGTTTCTTTTGTTTGGGAACTTGCGATGTATATTTACTGCCACTTCATAGTCTTTCACTAATCTTAGATATTTGCTTGACATTATTTCGCCTCTTCTTGTTCTAATAACTTTAATACATTTTCATAAGCACTTATCTTTCCTAATAGAAATGTACTCTTTAAAGTTCCCGCATCGGTTAGGTCGTATGTCTTCCTAACCGCCTCTAAACTAACGTTAATAAACTCGATCATGTCTTTGTTTGTCATTTTATATCACCACTAATTGTATATTTAATACCATTTCTATCACAAAATCTCTTAACGTTCTCGATAGATTTTTTACCTTGAACACGACCATAATGTCGCGCTTGATTATAACTTCTTACCGTTAGACATTTTACATTCTTAATACGAATAATGTCTTTAAATTGTTGTGGATTATCCACTACTAAATATCTTGCTTGTCTTTCGTTTGTCATATGTACCCCTCCTTGACACCCCTATTTTACTACTAAGTGTTTAGTATGTCAACACTTTTTGAATATTATTTGAATATAAATAAAAAGCACCCACTAAGGAGTGCTTTCGTAATCAATTTCAATCTCGATGAAGTTATACTCGCTCCACACTTTTTTACAATAGAATGTGTGTATGTACTTATCATCGCTCCACAGAATACCATTTCCACGATCGATTACATTCTTAGTAAGGTTATCTAAATCAATGTGATTAGTATGTGGGTTGTTAATAAGCTCATTTTTGCGCTTCTTGGAATATGACTGCGGTATAACGAAACCTAATGTCAATTTTAAGGCTATTCCTAGTCGCTTATGAGCGTTTGACATATGGTATACGATAACTTGTCTATCTTGTTCAGTCAAAGCGTTTATAATGGCATATTTTAACGTATCCATTTCTTGTAGTGTATCTTTATCATAATATGTTCGGATAAAACTACCTTGTTTGGAGTGTCTAGCACGTTTGAGTGGTTTAGGTTCGATGTAAAGTTTTAAGTGTATGCTATCCATTAGAATGGTGAATCACTATCTTCTGGCGTTACTCTTTCTTGACCGTGTGTCGAGTCCTTACCAAACGTTTTGCGTTCTTCTTTCTTTTCTAACAAGTCAATCTTATCGATTACCACTTCTTGAACGTATCTTGTTTCACCGCTATCGGTTTCATATGTCCGCGTTTGGATTCTACCTTGACAACCGATTTGATGTCCTTTATCTGTGTACTTGTCTAACAACTCGGCAGTATTACGCCAAGCCACGCACGGAATGAAATCCGCATCATAGTTACCATCGGCGTTTTTAAACTCACGATTAACTGCTAGTGTGAACGATACAACCTTTGTGCCGTCTGATGTACTCTTTAATTCTACCTTTTTAGTAAGTCTTCCAATGCCGTTCCAACTATTCATGCGTTTCTCCTTTATAATTTTCAATTTGTGTTACTAGGCTTTTAAGTTCATTTAATACATATTCTTTAGTTCTAACTTCACCTTGAAATATACTAGCGATAAATAACTCATGTTGATTTGCTCCATTTTCAATCATCGTTTTAATATCCGCGCCATCATCGCAATGCATACAATCAAAGCCAAAATAATAGTCATGTGTATCTTCTTTAAATGTGAACGCACTTGAACCGAATGTTAATCCACCATGAACATCAAAATCAAAATCACTATAATCACGTTCTTCCAATTTATGCCCTTTAGGCAATCCAATGTACCCACATCTAGCGGTTCTATTAAAGACTACAACTATGTGATAACCATTTAAGTTTTCTTCATGTTCTTTAAAAAACAATTTATTTTGTTCCATCTTTCTTCTCCTTTATAGTAATGTTTTTCCCATTCGGATAAATCTCTCTTGCAATTCTTCTTGCTTCATTGTAACTGTCCGCTTCAACCTGATGTTTCTTATTCGCCCAGATAAAACGGCCAAACACAAACTCTTGTTTCACTTTTAATTCGATTTCATACTGTCTCATCGCTATCCTCCTTGTATAGTCTTAATGTGCCTTTACGAATGAACACATCCATTTTAGCATCAACCGTGATCGGCTTTAAATGGTTGCGTTGTAAGTACGTTGAATCTTCATGTGCCTTTTGGTGATGTTCTCGACATAAAGGAATAATCTCTAACCCAACATGACTCATAGTTTTACGGTTAGCGCCCATGCCGATGGCGGTCGTATGGTGTAAGTCTGCTCTTCTACCACAAACCGCGCATATACGTTTTAAACACATGATGTATGTTTGTTGATAATCAAACTTGAAGTCGTTATCATCCAGGATACGTTTAGGAAGTGGCACTTCATTCTCAAGTGCAAAGTTAATGATAGTCGTTATAAGACCGTTTGCATATGAGACCGAACATTTACTCAAACTCTCTACTTCGATGTCTTTAAGGTTAGCGTAATACTGTTGCATGAGTAATCTAACATACTCCGCATCATCCCCTTGATGATAAGCAATCTCACGACAAAGTGCAAAGATGAACTTACGTTGTTGCTCTGATATTGTTCTACTGTCGATGAGCTTAACTTCACATTGTAGTGTCTCGCCAGTGTCGAGCAGCATATCATCCGCTAACTTAATGTCGATGTCGGATACGATATACTGCTTATTTTGTTTTTTTAATGTTGACATGATACCTCCTAGAAGTCTGGCAAAGGCTCTTGCATCTCGTGATACTGTTTGACAAGTGCCATCACTTCTTCATCTGTTTTACGTTCAATCTCGACCACTTTACCACTTCGGTTTTTAGGTAGCCATATTGCAAATAACTTTTCAAATCGATCAAGTCCGTATAAATGACAATAAGCCATCTCATACATACTTAGTTGCCACGATAGATATTCTTTGTCTAAATGATAAGTGGTCTTAACATCGCCTAATGATTCAGTTTCATTCCATAAGGATATCATATCGAATGTGCCTGCATATAATAAATCATAATGAACGATTTGTTCGTGTTCTACTGGCTCTAAGTTATGCGTTTTAATCAATCTTAAATAATCTTCGTAAGATAATAACTCTTCATATGTTAAATCTTCGCTAATGCCTGTTTCTATTGCTTTGTGAACGTTTGTGCCGAAGTCTCTTTTAGCGTTTAGGATATAACTCGGCACGTTAGCATATTTGTCTTTGAAGATGGTAGCACCTAGAATGGTTGACACGCTAGGCACTATGATGCCATCTACCAAATAAATATGTTCGGCTTCTAGAAACTTAATCATTTCTTGGTTAAAGTTTTGATTGCATCCGAAGCTTGTTTCAAAGTCAACTCTTCTAACTTAGATACTTTGTAATATGCTAACATCTTTTCTAAACGTTCTGGTGTTGCTAGTGTTGATATTTTTACTAATTGGTCGCCATCGATTAAAGGCTCTTTGTCTGGAACTTTATCGCCTAGTGCAGGATCAACTACATCGTTCTCAATAATCTCTAACGCATTGACGTACAAGTATCTTCTAACATATGTGTGCATAGCGCCTAACTCTTGCACTGGTGTTGCTTTAACCAATGTTGCTGCTGCGGTTGGTGTTGTAAATAACGCTTGTGAGTTATCTTCGATGTCAATGACTAATAATCTTGCTTCATCTTGTACGATGCTAAAGTTAGATGATAACTTGTGTTTTAAGAATAACTCTTGAACGGTCGGTAAGAAATCGCCTAACTCGAAATATTCAAAACCAATGTGTTTGTTCTTACCACTCTTTTTAAGTGGTGTCTTTTGTAATTCTACTCTTACATCTTGTAACTTTTTATATACGCTCATAATATCCTCCTACAGATTAAATGATTCTTGTAATACACTTGGTAACTTCCTAATCGCGTTGTATCTTCTACTAGCAGCAATCAATCTCGCTTTGGCTAAGTGTGATACACGTTGTGCTTCGGCTTCTGTTTCAATCCAAAAGTAACCGTTGATATTTCCGATTGCATAACCCAATAAAGTTAGATGCTCAATATAATCTCTCACATCGCGTGTCTTCATATTAAGTCGCGATGCTAATTGCTTCATACCCACTCTTAAACCATATCCCTTATGGTTTGTTTTGATCGTTGCGAGTAGTAACTCCTCTTCATAACACAATGCCTTAAAATCTAGTCTTTTTCTCATGCCCTATTCTCCTTTCACTTTAGGTAACATTTGAACGCTTAATCCTAACCATTTTGCTACTAATCTTAGATGTGGCTTACTAATTCTCTTGCCATGTTCTAAGCGGTAGTAAGTCGATGGTGTTAACCCAATTTGTGTGTATGCTTCTTTACGTGTAAGCAATCTTTGTTGTCTATGCCAATTTACATACTCATCTAGTGTAAGTTCATCGAACACTTCTACTTCGTATGATTCTTTGTAGAAGTCTCTTGTGTCTTCGCTTCTAAGGTATCCATTGTACTCATCAACATAACTTAAATCGTTTTCTTCTGTTGTGATAATTTCATTTGTGTCGCGTGATTTAAACAATAACATTATTTTATCCCCCTTATGTTTTTAATCGCATCTTCAATTCTAGCAAATGACAACTCGCAGTTGCTCTCAATATCTTTTAGTATTAACTCATTTATATAAACGCTAACACTCGCTTCTTGTTGTGGTTTAATGCCATCTTTAGCACACCACACTTTAAACGCTTCAAACTCTTTTGTTGTTTCTACTGAATAACCCATTATGTCCTCCTAGTCTAATCAATAGTCTTTTACCAAACCATAACTCAAATACTGGTACTCCCATACATTTCTTATAGTATATTTTCATGGTAACCTCCTTGCCATCTACCTTAATTATACACCTTTTGGATATATTGTCAATAGAAAGTGAATATAAAATGTTACAAAGTTATCTGCTTTCAAATTGACATAATATGCGTGTGTGTATATAATAAAGATAGGCGTAACCCTACACGCCTCCTTTCTAGTCTTTCATCATGAGATGTTACGTTCTCGATCACGAGTGCGAATACTAGTTATAACATCTCAACTAAAACACCAGTTCCTTTCCTGGTGTTTTTTCTTTATCTTGTGATATAATAATGGTGTAGAGTTAGGTTAGCCCATGAACTATTCGGTAGCATGGGAAGTAGTTATGCTGAGGCATTACTATAACACTCCTGAACAATGAGTGTGCCTAATTAGTATTATCTTTAGTATTGTGGGTGTTACGTTCTCGACAATGGGGACGCATACTAGTCTAAACATTCACGATACGGTTTTCATATAGGTGCTTGGGTTAATCCTAAAGTTAAATGGCGAACACGACAACCGCTCGAAGACGTTGTCACATCGCACAGCCATATGAATTTTTACACAACACTAGAGTAGGGTAAACTCTTAAAAGTTATCCGACAATACCTAAACCGTTACAGGTTAAACGTCAAACCTGCGGTGTTCTAATAAGACTTGTGAAAAACAAGAGGGAGAAATGGGAATTAGGACAAGTGAGATGTGGTAGGAAAGGCTCACAGTTTTCATTTAACGTATAAGTCGTAGAGCATAGACTATAAAAAAGGCTCGATAGATGACACAATCTAATAGCGGATAAAGATTGACTAAAAAATATCGCTCGTTAAATGAATTTACCTCGAGCCTAACGAGGCATACAAGTATTAGGACTGTGAGTAAGCACTGTAAAATCCGACATTTCTACCAAGACATAAGGGCTTGGAACGTTAGTAGGGTATCGTTAAACTCTATATTACATTATGCTGTAAGAGCATGACAGTGGCGGACACTGTAACAAACTTACTTGGAGTTGTCAAGATTACCGCTGACCTGCACGCGGTCAACAAATGGCAGGGTAGATGGAGTTGTCCCGACCTAACGGGGTTACACTAGGTGCTATGCTCCGATGTGTATAATAAACTAAGGTATCCTTATTGGATATCTTTTTTTTTATAAAAAAGACCACCTATTCGGCAGTCTCTTCTTGTTTAACTTGTTCAATTATCTTGACTAACTTATGTGTACCTTGTTTATAATCAACATACGAGTTATATAACGTACTCTTTAATAGCACCTTTTTCGGTAAGTCGTAGCGTAGTTTAAATGTGCTAGGTACAAACGACATCACGAACGTAAGCATCAAGCCGATGGATATGATAGTCATCGATACTAATGCTTCACCAATACCACTAGCAGCAAACGCCATGTTGACAGTCATACCGCCAAACATAACGCCAGAAGCAATCTTTCGTGCTTTAGCCCACATTCTACCTTTGTTCTTATTGAACGATGCTTGATAGTTGATTTGACCGCCTTTTGTAAGCTCGTAATACAGTGGTAAGTTAAATCCATAAATGTTGTGTTGAATTGGCTTTAATCGTTTAAACTTCTTTAACTCGGCATCGGACAATTCTTCTACCTTTTTATCACCAACGCTAAATAAATAATCTTCTTCTAACCTTTTGCGTTCGGCTATATTAAGATACTTAATGAACGCTCTAAAGTCTTCCATCTCATTATTGACAGAAGATATCAATTTGTTGTTGACGGCATCGGATAACTTAAACTCTTCACTTTCTAAGCCGTTTGATATACCTGAATCAATAGCACCAGTCTGAACTGTTAAGTTAAGAAATATGATGAACGCTAGGTTAGTCCATGTATCCCATGACTCGATCACGCTTTGAACACTACCCTCAAACGATAATGTTCGATATGCAAAGTAACCGATAATTGCTAGTACGGTGATAATCCATACAGAATATCTATATACGTTATCTAGCCATTTGTTCATTTTAGTGCCTCTTTTAATGCGGTAACAATATCGCTTTGTTTCTTCTCAGCATCTACTTTAGTGATAAAACCATGTTGCATCTTATCTTCGATATAATAAACCGTGAACGATGCAGCACCAACCACAAACACGCTAGTAAGACTTGTAACGATTGTGTTAATGATAACGAAACTAATTGCCAATACCCATAACGAAATGAGCGTGGCCTCCATTGGATGGTCTTTTAACACTTGCATCTTATTCATCGCTACCAAGATAACAACCATAGCGCCTAATATTGATATAAAGAATGTGATCGGGATTTTATATGATTGTTGTTGCTCGATTAGTTTCAACTCAGTCAACGCGAATCCATCTTCACCGTCAACGTAAGAATAATATTTAAACCCAATCTTGATAACATCATCATTATCAATCACCGCAGCGACTACACCGTTATATAAAATGGTATAGCCATCGATGGTTGTTTCGGCATCTCCGTATAAAACATAATTGTCTTCGTATGCTTCTACCTTTAAAACGCTTATATCTTCGTTTACAATGACATCTGGTGTGATGTTGAATAAGATTGCGTTTAGGAATAGAAACACGCTTGTAGGCAATATAAGTGTTAATACCTTAAGTATCTTCCATGTGCTATTCTTCATTCAACACACCCTCAATCAACGCCTTAACTTTCTCATCGACTAAAGGATTTGATAGTCTAGCGTGTAACTCGACTTCTTTTAACTCGTTATTTCTAACTAATAACGCTTTGATTTCTTCTTGATTAGCAATGATAACTTTTTCATTCGCTTTAATTGAAACATACTCGTCCTTTAAAGATAGGAACTTCTCAGCAACCAATCCAGTTGTTTGTTCATTCATCAATGTATTTTGAGTGATTACACTCTTAACATACAACCCAGCGATACCAACCAATGATGTTGTACCACCAGTCAATACCACAAAGTCTAATCCAAGTTCATTTAGAAATTGATACTCGACTGGTAATTGTTGATAACCTAATACCGCCATCGCAAATAACAAGTTCGCATATACAAATACGTTAAATATAGTTTTAAATGTTTTCATCGTGTTAACCACTCCTTAATGTTTTTTTCAAATGTCTTGTTGAACTGATCGAGTTTCTCTTGTGTCTTTTTAGATTCTTCTTCCACTCGCTCATTAAGTGCGGTTGTAAGAACATCAATTTGCTTTTCTAAACCCTTAATCTTACTGAATAGGGTTTCTACTACTTCTTTAAGCTCTCTCTTATCATCGTAATTGATATCGCTTAAGTATCCAAAATCAAAATCTTCTTTGGCGTGTCCTTTTTTATATTCGACCATACCTTTTTTTGCCGTTGTTCTTGTCATACTCTTTCTCCTTTATTAAACTCCTCTTTATAAATCCACCTATAAATGATAGGAGCGCCAACAATGATGATGACTTTCTCCACACCAAATGGTGTCCATATAAACGCTAAGTACCCTCTAGCAAACCACGCTAACCACGATGGTATATGTGGTGTAAATGCTAGTGCATACCATATTACATTTGTAAATAAATACATCGTACCTACTATCGGTAACATCTTCCACGTTATGTAAGGTTTAACCGCTCTCCATATCTTTTTCATATTATCCCCCCTAAGGGTAGGTCAAGGCTTACGCCTCAACCCATTCGCATATCTCGGTATCGTCTACCATTTCACAATGCCACTTAGGTTGTATCAACCCTTGCGATGGTTCAACGTTTAGTCCAATTTCAGTTTCACTATCGAACGTGAAGTCATCTCTTAGAAAGACTTTTGTTTCTTTGTCTATAATTCTTAGTATCATATTTATTCTCCTTTATAAGTTAAATTAATTATCGTTCCGTTGAACTCCGAACCATCAACGCCAGAACCTACATAACAAGAACCACTAGATATAATAAGAAACTGTCCTACTATGTTTTTTACATTGTCCCAAACAGGTAAATAATAATTTTCGTTAACTCTATAACCAATAGGCATTTGCATAAAACTTGTTGCCATTCCGACAGGCATTTTAACATTACCTCTAAAATGAACAAACCCCATCGAGTCTTTCATATATTGAATTATTCCTGTTGCACCGTTTATCAATGTAGGTGTAATCCACGCTTCTTGTGTGATGTTGGCTTTTAGAGCTAACGCATCATCTACCGCTTTTGTGGTTGGGTATTTTGTGTCGTTGATAACACTAAAGTCTGTTGCTTTGTTTGCTAGGGCTTCTTTGGTATCTTGCAACGCCTTACCTTGTTTCGCACTCAAAACTTTAGTTGCGTCATCGGTTGTTAGATTGTCAACGATTGATGTTTTAGGTATGAAGTAAGTATTAACCCATGTTTCACTCGCCAAACCGCTTACAAGGTCATCTAATGGCACTACAAGGGTTGCTCCACTTTGTAACACGAACGTGATGTCTTTCGTTACATTATCGTAGGAAGCCGATACAATCGCACTTTCTAACGGCAAGTCAAATGATGTTGTTGTGTTGTCGTAATATGTAAACGTGATAACGTGCGTTGTCGGATTGTAAGTGTAAGACTTAATCATGTTGGCTGTTTCTAAATCTTCAACACGTTCGTCTAATAAATCAATTTTATTGTCTAACGCTTGGTCTTGACTATCTACATAAGTTTTATCAGCCTTTAACGATAACTTGTTCGTTGCGTCACTCTTGGTTTCGTACGTTGTTACAATATCGTTACCGTTTTTATCTTGCTCGGCTTTCTTAACGGTTGTAGTGCCGTCTAAAATGTCACCAATATCTTGTGCAGATTGTTCTGCGGTTTGTTGTGCTAAGATTGCAGAAGCACCAATCGATGCTAAGTAGTTTGCATCATCATCATCGATTTCATATCCTACCGCATGTGATGGTTCAACTGGGATAGATACGGTTGAAGTGTTGAGTTCTACTAAAAGGGCATCTTTAATCCAACGTGATCCGTTAAAATAAACATACATACCTTTTGTGAACGTGTAAGTTTGCGTCCCGCTTGTAAGATAAAAGTTCCAATCCTCACATTCGTAATAATCACCTAATACTTGGCCTGTTGTTGGTAATGGATTATCTACACCGAACACGCCTTTGTATGTAACACATTTCGTGCTAGGGTGTGGTGTTTGAAATTGGAAACTAAATGTAGTAGCACCACTTCTAAAGTTTGAAATATCGGCTAATGCGGTTGGTTTGATTTCTACACCAAATACATTCCAATCGGCGATGGTTTGATATAACGCATCACTTTCTTCGATAAGCTCATTCACTTTTATAGCGGTTGGCAACACATATTGCTCAAATCTATTGTAATTAGCGTTGTTAGTCATGATAGACATTGATACGCTATCTGTAAGCGGTCTTGGGGAGATTACGAATGCAAACTCCCTATAACCGTTAATTGCTCTTAATGTACCACCGTAACGAAGATAATCTCCGTTATTGTCGATGATAAATAAAATTGGATTCTTAATCATTGTTTAATGCCCTCGCTTTCGCTTCTTCTTCACTAATACCTTGATTCATCAATTCTACCATTCGTTTTAGTTGTTCGAATGTCATGTCAGGATATTCTTGTTTATCAGTTTGTACTGTAACACTTGCTCTCATTTTATACCTCCGTAATCGTTAATGAGTACTCATCTATAAAAAGCGGTCCTTGATAGGCATAGTTTGTTGGAACGCTAACTGGTAAGTCTTCTATGATTGCTGGATAATTGCTACCGTTAAGATAAAATACTATTTTTTTAGGTGTTGCATTTTTTATCATAGCAAAGTTCATTGGGTTATCGTTCTCTGTTTTGTTTGTTGTTTTTATAACCCCAGCAGTAGCAGTCCCCCAGACAACAGGAATGTTCGTTGGATAACCTTGATTTGTAATTGTTGAAATTAGTGTTGATGTAGTAATCGCTTCCGAAGCACTAATAAAAACTCTATCAATCGCTTCTGAAATCGATGTAATCATTTTGTTTTTTGCGACGTCTGTTAACATTTTATACCCCCAAAGAAATACTTAAAGAACTAACTGTGTATGTGCCATTTGTTGTAAATGTCTTTCCTGTCAAATCCTCATCGACTAACGTTGTGCTATCTTCGTAAGAGAATACTATGATACCACTAATTGTTACGCCTGATGGAATCGCGTAATAGATAGGTGAACTCATTTGTACTACACCGTTCGATGCTGTATTGAAATCTATCGTTGACTCATACAAACCGCTTGAAGATTTCAAACGTAGTCTATAGGTTAATAATGCACTGTTATATTCTCCATTAAAAACCGCATTTAAAGCTATGTTGATAATGTCTGTATCTATTAACATCTTATGCTTCCCCTCTTTCTCTATATGTTGTTCCCAAGAACGTGTTGCCGTCTGAACTATAAACATAACATCTCATTACAAAACCAAAACTATAATTTAATGGTGGATACAAATTCGTAAGCGCTGTTGTAACTGCTAAAGCATTTAATGAACCAGTATTTAACGACACTGTGCCATCGTATAATGTGCTTGGCGTTGTTGTCCAGATAGGTTCACTAGTTTGTGTTGCTGTATCTATCGACGATGCAACATCTCCTACGATTATATGTGATTCATAGATGCTACTTGTTAAAATTGTAGAATCTAATAGATATTCTAGTTGTATATCGACCTGTGTATCTTCGCCGATCACAATGTTTTTATTAACATACAAAGTGCTACCTATGATTTGCGAATCGTAAATATCTGAAACTAATAGATTACTGCTTAACTTGTTGTTGATTAACACTTGTTGAACTGTGTTCTCGCCACCACCATATAATGAATCTTCAATGATATAAGGCATCTTGATTTCATTCGCACCGATCGGCAAGTCTTCTATGTAACATAATACAATATCTAATGTATCTATATTATACCATGCTATACCTTTTGAGACACTTGATAGGGTGGTGTTGATTGTGATTTCACCAAACTCCATTGTGCCTGTAACTGTGATTTGATTAACACGATATAAGTCTATCTTGTTATCCTTGATTAAAGGCACATAATTGAGCGCTACGGCTTGTAATCGGTTAGTACCGCCCATGATTGCGTTAAACTTAGCAAAACCGTTATAAACGCGTATTTTATCATTTTCACTGAAGATAGGGATTTCGATTAAACCACTTAATGCTTCACCCTCATCTTTGTCGATGGCATCTGTGATGATTGTAAATAAGTTATCACCATCACTCGCGGTCGCTTCTGGGTATGCTGACTTATCATATGTGTGGTTGGCATCGTCATAGATACTAAATAGAATATCGGCTACCTTACCATAATAGTCAGTATATGGCACTTCTGTGTTCATATAGACTGTGTTTGAGCCACTTACGAATGAATATCGTTTAAGTCCTGCACTATAATTGTTAACCATGTTCCATTTAATTTCCATTGTTTGACCTTTTGAGTCGGTATCTATGCTTAAATGGATTCTTCTTGTATCACCGTTTGCGTGGTAATATTCTATATATCCGTAATTAAGACCTACAAGGCTATTACCTAATAAGTGTGTAAATAGGTTGTTTGGGTTAACTAAACGTGTACTAAAGGTTTCTAGTTCGTTTTTAAATATAACCTTAGAAGTATATCTCAACGTTCTTCTTGTTGATGAATCGCTAGATATTTCTTCCACTCTATGTCTTGAATTAACACCAATGTAAGATGATATAACATTGTAATCTTGCACTAGTGTGTATGTGTATGTAATTCTTGTACCGAACTCTAAATTAATGACCGTGTAAACTCTACCGTTCTCATCGACATCACCTAAATTAGGTACATCATCTAATGAGTTAACAACACCGTTTATAATGAGCTTAGTGCCACCCATACGATTGACTAACTCTTGTGCATAGTTACCGATTGCGGTTGTATCGTTTACATTGGCGGATTCATTCATATACTTAATAAGTTCAGTATCGAAACCGCTTTGGTCTTTTTTGTAAACTCTAGCACGAGATTCAGTTTGATTTTCATATGTGATTTGCAGTTCAATAAGTAAGTCTCCAGGTAAGCCAGGATCATCGCTACCAACACCAGTCATCAATTCGCCATAATCTTGTGTCCTTTGCGCTAATATCGTTTCATATAACGCTCTTGTTACGTTCGCTTGTCCGATTAGTCTATCTTCTGTTTCCCCAAAGTAACTCATACCATAAATCTTGTCATCGCCTTGCACATAATAAAGTGTGTTATTCTTCATCAACTGTGATTTGCCAACTAAAGAATAATCCGCTTGTGATAATAAAGTGTTATATTGTTTGTCTTGTAGCACTCTTTCGGTGATGTCGGTTACTTCGGTTGTTGGGATTGTGTATGATGTGGATTGTGAAGCATACCCTTTAACCAATACTTTTGTGATGCGTTCTTGGTTATCTTCTGTTTGATATCCGATATTCGATGTTGTCATTTGACCAATGCCATCAATGTTTCTTAATGTACCCCACCCATTTTTAGATGGACTATATCTAGTCGGTTTGATAACGTTCTTAGTGTTAAGTTCTAACGCGGATACGTAATCTTCTAACTCGGCAACTTCTGTCCTATTGATTTCACCGACAACACTAAATGTTTGTGGATTATCAAAGAACTCAAAATTAACTTGTCTATAAATATCCGTTGATGTGGCGTTTCTATAGTATTTATTACCTACTTGAAGTGTTGTGTTCGTATCATAATCATAAGGACTAAAATCATATAAAGAATCGCCTACGAAGTCTGCTGTTGTTGGGCTGATAACTCGCCAATATCGTTTATTGATTGGAGCAGTAATTCTTACCAATGCACCAACTTCTCCGCCTATCTTTTGTAAGGCATCGAATAGCATATACCCCTCGTATTTGTTCTCTGGTGCGGTTAAGAATAATCTTGACCTAGAACTTGGAGATAATACATATTCTGTATTACGAAGCATCTTATCTATTAATTGTGCATATGTCCGCACTGGTTTAGACACAACCGTTAATCCAGTGATAGAAAATGATATATTTTCCACCTCTACGGATATAGATGCAAAAGTCGGTTTTTTTCTAATTTCTAGTGCATAATTTCCGACAACTATTGGTGTATGATTAAATGTTGCATCATACTGTTTTCTAATGATTTGAAAAGGATTTATACTACCTTTTAATGTGTGTTCTTCTGTATAAATAGAAACGTTATTGTATTTTATAACTATTTCTAAATCTACGTCAATTATCGCTGGGCTATAACTAAAAACCATCGAATTTGATATTTTATATTCTTCTAACGACACAACTGTTAATCCATTCGTTTTTGATGTATTTGTATTGATTGTTGGTGTAAAAGACACAACGTGATATGATTCATCTTCTGGTCCTAAAGTTTCGTTTGATCCTCTTAGCACACTTCTCGAGTAGATACCTAAATCCCCTTTAGGTTGTTTAAGTGTCATGTTCTCAAGTGTCTTTCTTGTCAAGTCTTTTGTTAAGCTTACAAGATTGATGCGATGAACATATTTGAACGGTGATGCATAAGTTAGTTTATCAACCGCAGTCTCGCCAGTTTTAAACTCAAACGTTCTACCATCATACTCTATTTCTACTAATAGATTTCTAGGTATGCGCCTCGATAGGTCTAGTGTCATATTTGCTTCTAAAGGTACTGAAACGACATAGCCACTATCGAACGTTGAATCGATTGTTCTATTCAATTTTAGTGTGTCTTTGTCGTAAGGTATTTCGTATCTTACGCCTTTAAAAGTTATATACATCATATTCTAATACCTGTTATATCTTTCACTAGTCTATTGTTTCTTTCGGCATTTACTTTAGATTCTATTTGCCATTGCGCTTGTTTAACCATATTTGCTTGTGATGTGTTGAACGTTTGCATGAGATATTTTGTTGTTAAGCCTACCGCTGCAACACCTGCACCTACTGGACCGCCAATTAATAGACCGCCAGCCAAAGTACCGAACACACTCAACCCCTCATTGAGAAACGCCATTGAGTTGTCTAATCTTCTTTGTGCGATGGCATCACCAGTTATGCTATTTGATGTTGATAATGTCTTAGCATACATTTGACTACCTACCAATGTTACCGCTACACCTGTCGCTACCGCTTTGCCGACCGTTTTTGAATCGAATGTGCGTTCTTTGGAAACAACTTCGTTAGTATCTTTATTGCGCTCTTCTAGTTGTTCGCCAGTGATTTCACTTATCCTAAACTCTGCTACATACCTAGCTTCCATAATCATTAAACTGACATTCTATTGCCATGTCTCCTGTTTCGGTGTATGTTTCTCTAGCGTTAGAAAGTGTTAAGGTATAAGTTACGCCATCTCTGATAAGTGTGTATGTGGTGTCGAGCGAATCACCATAGGCATCATTTACTATTTTTGTGTAGATTGCAGAATCACTCTTAACAAACGTGATCGAGAATACTCTAACCTTACCAGTTGCATATCCCTTGATTAGGTTACTACCGACTTTAGCAGCAGTGTCGTTTTGTTTCTTCATCTCATAAGAATATGATGTGATAGGTAACTCAACGCCATCGAGTGTGATAGCAACTCTAGGATAATGTGTCTCAAGTG
>Ga0265295_1004010_pt1 | contig 20366 bp, 11 predicted proteins | sample Munlansysbiofilm_FD_192503 | JGI IMG/M metagenome (GOLD analysis project Ga0265295, IMG submission 192503) | Leachate microbial communities from a municipal landfill in Southern Ontario, Canada - Methane capture system biofilm | ecosystem: Engineered > Solid waste > Landfill > Unclassified ... | reverse complement strand
TGCTTACTTGCTCAAACGCTTCAATTGGATTCTCGTCAACAATTACAATCCCTAGTTGTGAGTTTTCTGTTCCGGCTCTAAAAGGAAGAGAGAATATATTCACAAGGGTAAAGTGTGAGAGAGACCTTAAAGCGTACAGCTGTGCAGAATAACTATGCAAATTATTAATGTCGGATTCTGAAAGCCTGTTCTCTACCGGGTTAGCAATCAACTCTTTTGCTCCGTTAATTGCTCTGGTGCATCTGTCAATTGTCTGGTAACCTATTGTCCAGGAAGCTTTAAGCTCTGCATTATCATCATTAATACTCCATCCGTTTATAGCTACAAAATGGCCGGATGACGTACTTGCTAGTGATACATCTGCAGACATATCTCCTATTGCAACAACATTCCTTCCCATAAATTGATATCCGCCTAAAGAGTTGTATGCTCCGTGCATCCCATTTAATACATCCTGAGGAGTATCAAAGGCTTTCTCTGTTGGAATAGAGGAAGAGGGATCTGTCTCCATACTACACCCCGTACTCCAGAAAGCCAGTGTAAATAACAATATATATGTTAATATCTTTTTCATCGTTTATAAATTTTAATCAGTTAAAAACCAAATTTAACACCTAGCATAAAGTTTCTTGGCATTGGATAGTTCCACCACTGGAATCCATTCGCTCCAATTCCTGAAGGATCAAATCCTCTGAAATTTTTAGCACTGAATGTGTAGATATTATCTGCACTTAATTGAATTCTTAGCGATTGCATTCCGATTCTGCTTACAATACTTTTTGGCAAAGAATAGCCTAGTGTTATTGACCTAATTTTTAAGTACGTGGCATCCATTAGGAATCTGCTAGAGTGTGAGTTCTCATTTCTACTTGACATAAATGCTACCATTGGAACCTCTGCAATATCACCTGGCTGTTTCCATCTATTATCATAGATATAATTAGTAAAGTTATCTCCAAATGAATTACCTATATGCTCATCATATCTAAGATTGTTACCATAAATTTTCCCACCAATTGAATAATTTAACTGGAAACCAAAATCGAATCCTTTCCAGCTAAAAGAGCTAAGAAGACCTCCCTGAAAATCAGGAGATGCTTTGCCCAGATATCGCTTTGCAGCAGCATTATAATTAGTGGTAGTCTCATCACCTGTTTCGTTTAGATACCACATTCCAACTCCTGTCTGAGGATCAACTCCTGCCCACTCCTTCATCTTAAAGGTATATAAATCTCTTCCAGGTTCAATGATTGTTTGAGTGGAAGTAATAGGAAGATCTGTGCTTAATTTCTTAACTGTATTAATGTTTTTAGCTCCATTTACAGTAACATTCCAATTGAGATTATCTGATTTCAAGATATCAGCAGATAGGGAGAGTTCAAATCCTTTGTTTTCCAATTCACCAATATTCTGGAATATCTCAGTCATACCTGTTGTTATTGAAATTGGAACAGAGAATACCATATCTTTTGTGCGATGGTTATAATAATCTGCAGAGAAATTAATTCTGTTGAAAAGACTTAGATCAATACCTATATTAAGTTTAGCTGTCTGCTCCCATTTAAGATCAGGGTTACCAATTTGTAATCTTCCGCTTCCAGGAAGACTATTATAATTCTCACCAAATTCATAAAGGTCTTTTGATGCATACCAACCGGTACCTACCTGCTGGTTACCAGAGGTTCCGTAACTTGCTCGTACTGTAGCATCTGTTAACCAATTGTCAAGATTCTTCATAAATGACTCATTTGACAATCTGTATTTGGCTCCAACAGACCAGAAAGGGGCCCATCTGTGGTTTCTACCAAATCTTGAAGATGCATCATACCTAAAGCTGCCTGAGAGATAGTATTTATTCGCATAGCTATACTCTGCCCTTGTAAAGTAAGAGTTCAATACAAGACTTTCATTATCTGTTGACGCAGAACCCGGAGTAGATGCGTTAATAACATCCGGAAGATACTCTACAGGATAATTTGAACCTGCCAGATATGTGGTCTTATAATCTGTCCTCTGACCCTCCTGACCAACTAAGATGTTAATATTATGATCTTCAAATTGCTTTATATAGTTGAGAGTATTACTAATTGTCAGTAATATTTTGCTTGAAAATGCGTTCTCCCCACGCCCTCTAAGAGAGAGTCCCTGAGGTTGAAGAAAAGACCAGTAACCAAACTCATCTAATAGATATGCATCTGCTCCGGCTCTAGATACGAAATAGAAATTATCTGTTAAATTAATTTGCAAATATGGAGAAATAATAGCCCTATACTGCTTTGCAGTATTTTTATCCCCATACTTACTCCTCTGTGCAACAGGATTATACCCATTATTGGTATTGAAATTCCAGTTTCCATTTTCATCATATACAGGAGAAATTGGAGCCTGCATCATTGCCTGAGTAATAGGATCTGAGAAGTATCCACCTCCGCTTCCCATATTCATTTTAGAATAACTGAAATTTGAGTTGATACCAAACTTCACATATTTTGAAGGTTGTTGATCAAAATTGAATCTCATAGTGATTCGTGAATAATCTTTACCCCTGATTATTGCTTTGTTATCCATATAATCAAGAGCAAAATAGTACCTGGCAGACTTTTCGTCAGCACCGCCGCCACTTAGATCGAATGAGTAATTCTGAATATAACCTTTCCTTGACACCTCTTTAAGCCAATTGGTATTTGCCATTCCATCTTCTGAGACATCAAGTCCTGTATACCAGGCAAAAAACTCCCTTGCACCAGATTGATTATACGGAAGGTTTAGACCATAACCATTATTGTAATAGTCAAAATATGAAATCTTACCAAGCGACGACGCATAATTGTGTCCATTGAGCAAAGCTTCTTCGGATAGTTCCATATATTTATCTCTATCTAATGTCAGGTATCTTTTAGGGATATTTGGTAATGTTTCAAAACCTGCTTTAGCAGAGAAGTTTACTAACAGGCCACTCTTACCACGTTTGGTTGTAATTAATATTACGCCATTAGCAGCTCTGGCTCCGTAGATAGAGGTGGCAGAGGCATCCTTTAAAACAGTAATGCTTTCAATATCTTCAGAGCTTATTGTTGACAAAGGAGATATTTGTGCACCTTCGTTACTTCTCATACCGTGAACCTCACTCTCCATAGGAATTCCATCAATTACATAAAGAGGGTCTGTACCTGAATTAAGAGAGTTTTTACCTCTGATGAAAATCTGAGATGGTGCACCAGGCTGCCCTGATAAAGTATACATTTGCAAACCTGGTACAACTCCTTGAATAGATTTTATAGGATTTGATTCAAATTTGTTTGAGATGTTCTCCGAATTTACCGCTGAAGCAGCGCCGGTAAATGCCTTCTTGGTGGTAACTCCGTAACCGGTAACAACAACTTGGTCAAGTATTGTAGACTCTCTATTCATTGTGACATCAATCACATTAGATCCGGATACGACAACCTCTTTTCTTGAGTATCCAATAAATTGGTAAACTAGTGTGGAGCCTTGAGGTACGTTATTAAAAACGTATTTTCCCTCAATATCGGTACTCACACCTGTAGTAGTACCCTTGATCACTACGGTTACACCAATCATTGGCATACCATCTGTTCCATCTGTAACGGTACCCGTAACCGTCACAGACTGTGCAATAAGCACGTTCCCAAGCAACAAAAGAAAGGTCGCTAATAGAAATCTGACTTTTTTCATTAAGTAAATTTTTGGTTAATAAAAGCTAATTAATAGTTTAAGTATATAGTTCACCAAAAATATAAGAGTAGTAGTATCTAAACAGATGTATTTATATGAAGGCGCATTCTAGAATTGTGAAGGGGATTATTTAACTCTAATCGCATAATGTTTTAATAGAAAAAAAGACCTCTTTTCAGAAGTCTTTAATTCAAATTATAGAAATAAACTAATGGATCTAAACTACCTTACCTCAATCATTACCGGTGGAGCCAGTTGACGGAAAGTTAGCGGATTAAAACTTTTTGTATAGAACAGAGTGCTAGCCTCTGTTTTCTTAACGTCCAGTCTAACAAATTCATCCAAAGTGTATGGATCATTTTGTATTGGAGTAATATTGCCATTAAGGTAATCTGAGACTCTTACACCGGCAGCAGTTCGAAGAATCCTTTTAACCATTTGTTCTCGGCTAGGGGCATTGTAGTATTGTCTGTTATCAATCATACAACTAGCAGTTTCTGGCCTCCAGACACCATAAGTAAAATAGTATCCCCCCTCTATAGCTCCAACAGCATATCCATCTTTGCCAATAAAATGCTTCCATTTTATATTATTAAAATCCGATGTTAAGTCTACATTAGGATAAAATCCCCATTTAACCCAGTTTTGCAAAGAGCTCTTTTCTGTATCTGTTATACTTTTGTCTTTATTTACTGATGTTATATACTCATCGGCAAGTCTTCCGAAACCGTGTCCACCGGCCTCGTGGTTTATTATATTCCTATAGTGATATGTACTCCTTTCATCTCTGCTTGTTGGAGATATTGCAATAGCTTTACCATCACTCCACATCCAGCAAGTTCCTGCATATCTATCTTGGTTAACTACAAGAACAACAAGAGTATTTGTAAGCTTACCTCTCACTTCCGGAATTGTCTCTACCATTTCAAAAACTCGCTCATCATTGGCCTCCATACTTGATCCACCTTTAAAAATGGTATTAAAGGCTGTATTCTTAATTATACCAATGTCTGTTTGAGTAACACCGCTATCTTCTGAATAAGCTGCAAGTTTATAGACCTTGAAGTATTTTCTGTATGATTTATATGGTTCTACAGAGAAAAAAGCCTCTATGCCCTCATTCATATCCTGATCAAATTTTCCACCATCTACAAAATCACCAATTACATACCCATCGCCGGTAAACACCAATTCGTTAGGATATGTTCCAGCACTATTTGAAAAAGCAATCCTGTATTCACCATTAATATATCCACCCTGTGTTCCGGTTGTAAAATTATAAGAACTAGATACTGTTCTTTCGTTATACGAATCAATTGCAATTACTCTCCAGTAATATGTTGTATTCTCCTTTAACAAAACAGGGGAGTAGTATTGAAGTAATGTATCTGTTTGAAATGTAGATGTTTGAGCACCCTCTGTAAATGTGCTTACTTCTGAAACCTGTAATTCATATTTAACTTGATCATTATCTAAATCGGCAGACTTCTCCCAGCGAAAATGGGCTAATCTTGATAGATTAGATGCATTATTTACAGGAGATAACATAACAGGAGCCTGAGGAGGATTATTTACAGCTCTCTTTTGTAAAATTCGTAGTGCTTTATATTTTCCGGCATAATTTAATTTAATCTCAGCGGTTCTGTCTCCTCCGGTATTTGCTGATGCCGTAACGCTAATTTGAGAATTACCTGTGCCAGATGTTTTATTTGAAGTAATCCAACTCGCTCCGGATGATACCTCAACGCTCCAGCTGGTATTTGAATTAACGGTAAAAGATTTTGTAGAGTTATCTTTTTCAAAACTAAGTAATTCTATATCTAGGTTTAATTGTGGAAAAGATTGAGTTGCTCTGACAACCTTTCTTAAAAAAGTGCTTGAACCCTCTTTTCCAATTGTAAAGATCAAATTTGCATTTCGTTCGTCTTCAGTCAAATTATCCTGAGCTGTTATTGTAACGGTAGCATTCCCATCCCCTGTAGAAGGGGTAAAAGATATCCAAGATGCATCACAAGTTAGCTTCCAAGGATAGTTTGATTCCACTGATATAGTCTCAGATGGTGAGATATTGCCAAGAGATAAATTTTGAACTGAAATGGTCAAAACGGGTGGTGGGTCTTTCTTACAGGAAGATAGAGAAAGAAGTACCAAACCGATTATTAAAATGTTTTTAATTAGTTTCATATAGGTCTTAAGGTTTACACAAATATAAAAAAATCCTGGCTTATAATCTTTAGTATTTCAAAATACGAAAAAATAATGAGGCTAGAACTTCATAATTGCTATAATCTAAATTTATTGCTCATAGCATTTCATATTCATTTTTCAAATTTATTTTACGTGAATGTTTTAGTTTTAAGATAATTTAAGATTACCGACATTATGAATTTACACATTCAATTTCCTTTTCACAACTCTCAATTTTATTTTATACACTTTGGGCACTTTCCATTTTTTAATTAATTTTATATATATTTGTCTCTAATTGCGAAAAGAGAACTTATAAAAAACTGAATAAAAACAAAACCTACATTAACCTAATTATTAACCAAAACAAACTAAATGAAAAAAAATCTTTTTCTTTTGCTTACCTGTCTGCTCATCGCAGGGGTAGGCTTTGCCCAGACTAGAGTCACAGGGAAAGTGATAAGTAGCGAGGACGGATCTCCTGCTATTGTGTCCGTTTCAGTGAAAGGGACTACTACTGGTGCATACACAGATGGTGAAGGAAAGTACTCTATTATGGTTCCTAGCAACCAGTCAGTACTTGTATTTTCCGGCATTGGCTACTCAACAGTTGAAATTCCGGTTAACGGAAGAAGTGTGATTGATGTTACTATAGCACCTGATGCACTTTCACTGGACGAGGTTGTATTAACTGCCTACGGACCACAGTCTAAAAAAGCGTTTACAGGTACAGCCTCTATTGTTAAGGCCGATGAGATCAAAAACCTAAAAGTATCCTCTGTTTCCAAAGCTCTTCAAGGCTTGGCATCAGGTGTTCTTGTTGTTAACTCAAACGGTCAGCCGGGTGAGAACGCAACTATAAGAATCAGGGGTATTGGTTCATTCTCTGGATCAAGTGAGCCTCTTATCGTTCTTGATGGTGTTATCTACAATGGTAACCTTAACTCCATCAACCCTAGCGATATTGAGTCATTCACAGTTCTTAAAGACGCCAACTCTACCGCTCTTTATGGATCACGCGCCGCTAATGGTGTTATTATGATCACAACAAAGATTGGTCGTCCGGGTAAAACTCTGATTTCTGCTTCTGCATCATATGGTCTCTCAACAAGAGCCGTTAAAGATTACGCATATCTTGACAACGGAGAGTATATGGAACTTATGTGGGAGAGAATGTATGGTGACAATCTACGTTCAGGATTAGTTTCTGATACTGAAGCACGTCAACTTGCAACAAATCAATTGACAGGTGCTACTGTTTACAATCCTTACAATGTTGCAAATCCAGTAGGTGTTGATGGTAAAATTGTTCCTGGTGCTCAGCTTCTTTACCAAGAGAATTGGAATGACGCTCTCTTCCAGACAGGACAAAGACAAGAGTATAACATCCAGGTTATGGGCGGTAACGAAAGAAGCCGTTTTATGATTTCCGGAGGTTATCTTGATGATGAGGGTATGGTTAAAATGTCAAAATTCAACCGTTACTCTATCCGTGGTAAAATTGATGCAAACATTGGCAAATGGATGACAGTTGGTCTGAATATGGGCTTGTCATACAGCGATCAGAACTATCCAACTCAAGGAGGTTCTTCAATCAGAAACTCTGTATTGTTTGTTCGCTCGGTAGCCAGCATCTATCCTGCGTACGTTAGAAACAGAGATGGAAGTTTTGTACTTGACGAAGGTGGAGCAAAGATTCCTGACTATGGTAGAAATACCGTATGGGGTTCTGACAGACCTGTATTTGCTGGATCAAATCCACTTGGAACATTCCAATATGATGACATTTCAAACTCTAGATTCTTGTCAAACAACTCTGGTTTTATTGAAATCAAACCTATTAAAGACATTACCTTTAGAACTACTCTAGGTGTTGACTACTATCTCCTTTCTGGAAAACAGTATTATAACAACCTAATTGGTGACGGTACTGCTTATGGTGGAAGAAGTTTCAGATCAAGAACTAACTCTACAACTATTATCTGGACTAACACATTGACATATGATAAGACCTTCGGTGACCATCATATTAATGTATTGGCAGGTACAGAATCATATGATTACAAAACTGACTACCTTGCTGCTGAGAAACGCGGATTTGACTTTGCTGACCAAGAGCTTGACTATGGCGCAAATCTAATTGTTGCCTCTTCTAACAGAACAGCAAGCCGTAACTTCAGATATCTTGGACGTGCAAACTACGACTTTAGTAATCGTTACCACATATCTGCTTCCCTTACTTATGACGGAACATCAAGATTCCACAGTAGTTCAAGATGGGGTACATTCTGGTCAGTAGGTGCAGGCTGGAATATTGCTAACGAAAGCTTTATGCAAGGTGCAACTTCATTCCTTAATACATTGAAATTGCGTGCAAGTTATGGTACTTCAGGTAACCAAAACTTAGGTTTATTCCCTTATCTTGCTACATATGAAACAGGTTGGAATATTCTTGGTAGCCTTGGTTCAATCGTAGGCACACTAGGAAATAACAATCTAACCTGGGAGAAACAGGAGCAGCTAGACCTCGGTATAGACTACGCTCTATTCTCAAACAGACTTACAGGTTCGGTTACATATTACAGCAGACAATCTAAAGACCTTCTAATGGCTAGACCATTACCTATTTCTGCCGGTATTACCTCTTACAATGACAACATTGGTCAGGTTAAAAACTCCGGAGTTGAAATTGATATGAGAGGCCTAATCCTTGATTCAAAAGATTTCTCTTGGGATCTTGGTTTCAACCTTACTCTTCAAAAAAACAAGGTTACTCAGTTACCGGAAGAGCAAAAAGAGGGCTTTAATGCAGCAAATAGTAAGAGAATTCAGATTGGCTACTCTATGTATAGCTGGTATCTTCAAGAGTTTGCAGGTGTTGACCCACAAGATGGAAAACCAATGTGGTACAGAGATGTTAAAGATGCTGATGGTAACATTACCGGTAGAGAGACAGTGAAAACTTACGCTAATGGTACAAGATATATGGTAGGCGATGCTCTCCCTTATGCAACAGGAGGTATTAATACTAACTTTAGCTGGAAAGGTATCTCTCTAAACATCATTACATCTTTTGCATTAGGTGGAAAACTTCTTGATACTGATAAATCAGGACTTATGAGCCTATTTAGCAGTGACAGAACTGGATACCAAGCATCTAAAGACGCTCTTAAGAGATGGCAAAAACCTGGTGATATAACCGATGTTCCTTATCTATCCGGTGCTACTATGGGCTACAACAGCGCATCTACACATTGGTTAGTAAAAGGTGACTATCTGAGAGTAAGAAGTATTACTCTGGGTTATGACCTAGCTAAAATCAACGCAGTGAAACAACTTGGTCTTGGTTCAGCCAAAATCTATGTTAGTGCTGACAATCCATTTACACTCTTCGGATCAGAAGGACTGGATCCTGAACAAGGTCTCAACGGTGTGACAACAAATACATCTTCATCTATGAAGGTATTGTCATTCGGATTGAATCTTGAATTTTAACAATTTATAAACTTAGCATTAGACAAAATGAAAAAAATACTAATATTTATTGTTGGAGCTGTTCTTCTTACAAGTTGTGGCAATGATTGGCTAGATGTTGCAGAACCGCACACTGGTGATGTAACGCCAAACGTTCTCTTTGTAAACGAGCAATCTATAAACAACGCTGTAGTTGGCTCTATTGACCTTCTGCGCGAATACTACTATGACCGTCACGTTACTGTGGGTCTTAGATACTACTATCTTGGTTTTGACTTTATGGGTAATGACGTAATATCTAACCCTGGACAGTGGTGGACATATGAGTCAATGTGGCATTCTCTTATTACCTCTACAACCGGATATCAAACATCTTACCACTGGGCTATGTTCTATAAGGTGATTAATGATGTTAACACTAAGATTGTAGGTATTCAAGAAGCTCCTGTTTCAGATGCAATCAAGACCCAATATATTGCTGAATTAAGAGCAATCAGAGGTCTTGCCTACTTCTCTCTTGCAAGAGAGTACCAATTCTCTTATGCTAATGTAGCTCCATCTGCACCTTGTGTACCTATTTACACAGAGCCTACAAGTGCTGAGACTAAAGGTAACGACAGAGCAACTGTACAACAAGTTTATGATCAAATTTTAGATGATCTTGATTATGCAGTTACTAATCTTACAGCAGCAAGAGCAGCTAAGTTTAGAATTAACAAAAATGTAGCTCAGGCTTTCAGAGCAAATGTTCACCTTGAGATGCAAAACTGGGCACTTGCCGAAGCTGATGCAAATGCAGCTCGTCAAGGATTCCCTCTAATGGATAAGGCAACATACCAATCATCTGGATTTAATACAATAGGTACAGGTGAATGGATGTGGGGATTCCCATTCCAGCCTGACCAAGCTTGGGGTTATGCTTCATTATTCTCTCACATAGATATTTTCCGTCCACAAAATGGATACAAAAACTTCTTTGTAAACGACAATTTTGTAGCTCTATTCTCTGATACAGATATGAGAAATGTATTTGTTACACCTTCTCCTGTTTATACAGCAGCTAGACCTTGGGCAAGAAATGGCGCAAGAAAATTCCAGGATCGTCAGCCAGACGCAGATGGTGACTGGGTAATGATGAGAGCTTCTGAGATGATTCTTGTTGAGGCAGAAGCAAAGGCACAACAACCAGCAAAAGTAGCTGACGCTGCTACCCTACTCTTCTCTCTTCAAAGTCATCGTGACCCTCAGGCTGTTGCTTCAGGAAACACAGGGCAGGCACTTATTGATGAGATTCTTGTTGAGCGTCGTAAAGAGCTTTACGGAGAGATTGGAACTGAATGGTTTGACCTTAAACGCTACAACAAACCAATGGTAAGAAATGGCAATCACGCACTTTCTCACACATTCACAATCCCTGCAGGAGATAACAGATGGAATTTCCAGATACCTCAAACTGAATTTGACAGGAACCCGAACATCACAGTTCAGAATCCTAGATAATTAGAGTACTCTAATAACAACAAGAGACCGGCTAATTAGCCGGTCTCTTTATTTTATATAATAACTAAGTAGTTTACACTAGACCCTGCTCAAGAGTAGCCTGAGCCACTTTCATAAAGCCGGCAATGTTTGCACCATTAACATAATTAATATAGCCATCACTCTGTTTGCCATATTTCACGCAAGCTTCGTGGATACTATGCATAATTTGTTTAAGTTTAGCATCTACCTCTTCAGCTGTCCAGCTAATGTGCATTGCGTTTTGAGTCATTTCAAGACCTGAAACGGCAACACCACCAGCATTAACAGCTTTACCCGGAGCGTAAAGAATTTTAGCTTTTACAAACTCAGCAATAGCTTCAGGAGTACAACCCATATTTGAGATCTCTCCAACGCAGGTTACACCATTTTTGATAAGCTCTTTTGCATCTTCACCATTAAGCTCATTCTGAAATGCGCAAGGAAGAGCGATGTCAACCTTTACAATCCAGGATTTCTTGCCAGCAATGAATTTAGAACCTGGAAACTTGGTTGCATAAGGAGCCACAACGTCATTGTTTGAAGAGCGTAGCTCAAGCATATAAGCTATTTTCTCAGCATTCATTCCCTCTTCGTCAATAATAACTCCGTCTGGACCTGAAAGGGCAATAACTTTTGCTCCAAGTTCGGTAGCTTTCATAGCAGCACCCCAGGCAACATTACCAAAACCAGAAACTGAAACTGTCTTGCCTTTGATATCAATACCTCTTGTTGCAAGCATATGATTTACAAAGTAAACTCCACCAAATCCGGTTGCCTCAGGACGAATTAATGAGCCACCCCAAGTAGCACCCTTACCTGTAAGAACACCTGTATTCTCACGAGCTAGTTTCTTATAGTAGCCAAACATAAATCCAACCTCACGTCCGCCAACTCCAATATCTCCTGCTGGAACATCAGTATCTGGACCTAGGTGTCTCCAAAGCTCAGTAATGAATGCCTGGCAGAAACGCATAATCTCTGCATCTGATTTTCCTTTAGGGTCAAAGTCAGATCCACCTTTACCACCACCCATAGGAAGCGTTGTAAGAGCATTTTTAAAAGTTTGCTCAAATCCTAGGAACTTAAGGATTGACGGTGTTACAGAAGGGTGGAAACGGAAACCTCCTTTATAAGGACCTATTGCATTATTAAACTGAACCCTGTAGCCAAGGTTTGTTTGAACCTCGCCTTTATCATCCTGCCAAGTAACTCTAAAAGTAAAAATTCTGTCTGGCTCAACCAGCCTCTCAATAATCTTGGCTTTTTCAAATTCCGGATGTTGATTGTAGATTCCCTCGATTGACTCCAGTACTTCGTGAACTGCCTGAAGATACTCTTTCTCATGGCCATATTTCTTTTCAAGTTTGGCCATTACTTCTGCTACTTTCATAATAGAAATTTTTGTTTTTATATTAGTTAATATGGTACAATACTATTCAATTTCCCAAGTTGCTCCGCTTTGAAGCAAATCATCCATACACTGAATTGGTGACTTTGCACGAACATCCGCTATCTGATCTCTTACATTATCATCATAAGTAGAATCTTTGACAGCACGAATAACACCAAGTGCAACTGGATACTCTGGATACTGCATATCAATTAGCATTGAGTGAAGTCCTGGATTATCTTCGTGTGCATCGTGAACAAGGAGATCCTTCTCTGTAATTCCGTTCTCACCAATTTTAACAATTTTGAGCTTCATCCCGTCAAGCATAAGACCCTTGTCCTTATCCTTACCAAAAATCATAGGTTCTCCGTGCTTAAGCACTATAGTGCGGTCAGATCTATGCTCCCGGTCTACAAGATCCCAATGGGTTTTATCGTTGAATATAACACAATTAACGAGCACCTCAACAACTGCAGTGCCATCGTGCTTTGCAGATTCAACCATTATATCTTGAGTTAGTTTTAGCTCAACATCAATACTTCTGGCAAAGAAGGTACCTCTTGCTCCAAGAACCAGAGCTCCAGGATTAAATGGATGTTCAACAGTTCCGTATGGAGAGGTTTTTGTCACCTTTCCAAGTACTGAGGTTGGTGAATACTGTCCTTTTGTAAGTCCATAAATCTGATTATTAAAAAGGAGTATATTAATATCGATATTTCTTCTGATTGCGTGAATAAAATGGTTTCCCCCAATAGCGAGAGCATCTCCGTCACCTGTCACCTGCCATACAGATAGTGTAGGATTAGCAACCTTTACTCCGGTAGATATTGCAGATGCTCGTCCGTGGATTCCGTGAAAACCATATGTATCCATATAATATGGGAATCTTGAAGAGCATCCTATACCAGAAACAAATACAAATCTCTCTTTAGTATAATTGAGAGCTTCGCAGATATCCGGCATAGCTCTTTGAACAGAAGCCAAAATAGCGTGGTCTCCACATCCTGGACACCATTTTACCTCCTGGCTACTTTTGAAATCTTGTGGTGTATATTTCATTTCCTATTATTTTGCTTGTTTGAGATTAGAGTATTTCATTTACGGCATTAACAATTTCTGCAACAGTAAATGGCTGTCCTTGAACTTTGTTATATTGATGATATTGGAACTTAGGATGAGAAGCCCTAAGATAATTTGCAAATTGACCGCTGTTCAACTCGCAGACAATAATCTTTTTAAATTTGGAGAATATATCTGCAGTATTTTTAGGGAGTGGGAAAATGTAGTCAAAATGGGCTAGACTGACACTCTTTCCCTCTGCCTGTAGATCCTTAAGAGCAGTGTATAGGTGTCCGTAAGTTCCTCCCCATCCAACTATAAGAACCTCACCATTCTCCTCTCCAATAACCTCTTGTTCAGGAATATAATTTGCAAGTCTTGCCACTTTTTCTGCACGCTCATTTACCATTCTCTCGTGCACCAAAGGATCTGATGAAACAGCACCATTGTTATTTTTCTCAAGACCTCCTACCCTGTGCTCAAGACCAACTGTACCGGGAAGTGCCCATCTTCTGGCCATTCTCTCCTCATCACGTTTAAATGGCCAAAAAGGAACCTCCTCTGCCTTTTCAATAATTGGTGGATTAATTTCTGGGTAATCACTCATACTTGGAATTCTCCAAGGTTCAGAACCATTCCCAATAAAACCCTCAGTAAGAAGCATAACAGGCATCATATGTTCCATTGCATATTTAGCAGAATAGAATGCAGCATCAAAGCAATGTGAAGGAGAGTGCGCTGCAATAACTGCTATCGGACATTCACCATTTCTTCCATAAAGAGCTTGGTTTAGGTCAGTCTGCTCAGTTTTTGTAGGAATCCCTGTTGAAGGGCCTCCTCGTTGAACATCTACAACTACCAGCGGTAACTCAGTCATTACTGCTAGACCAAGTGCTTCTGATTTTAGTGATAAACCGGGGCCTGAGGTAGTTGTTACTGCCAGACTACCTGTATATGAGGCACCAATCGCTGTGCATATTCCTGCAATTTCATCTTCACACTGAAGTGTTTTAGCATTTAACTCCTTGTGTACAGCAAGCTCTTCAAGAATACTTGTTGCAGGAGTAATTGGGTATGATCCACAAAAAAGCGGTCTTCCGGACTTTTCTGCAGCTGCAAGTAGTCCCCAAGCAGTAGCCTGATTACCATTAATATTCCTGTAAGTACCTTTAGTTTGTTTTGCAGGCTCTATTTTATATGTATTTGGGATAGCCTGAATATTTGCTGCATAATTAAATCCATCCTGAAGGACCTTTTGGTTAGCCTCTATAAGAGCTGGATTTTTCTTAAACTTCTTCTTGATATATTTAAAAGTAAACTCCAATGGTCTGTTAAACATATAATAACACATACCCAGAGTAAACATATTTTTGGATCTTACTATGGCTTTTGGATCAAGTCCGCTATCCTTCAGACTCTCTTTTGTCAAAGAGGTGATAGATGCGAAAATAATTGTTCTATCCTCAATTTGAAGCTCTTTCACAGGATTATCGGTAACAAATCCAGCCTTCTTTAGACCCTTTTCATCAAAGGAGTCAGAATCAAGAATAATGGCTGCAGTAGACTTTGTCCACTTAGCATTTGCCTTTAACGCAGCTGGGTTCATAGCTACCAGCACGTCACATAAATCTCCAGGGGTTTTAATCTCCCCACTTCCAATGTTTACCTGAAATCCTGAAACTCCGGAAACGGTCCCTTGCGGGGCCCTTATCTCTGCAGGGAAGTCAGGAAAGGTTGAAAAATCATTTCCAAAAAGGGCTGAGGCATCTGCAAACAGTGTTCCTGTCAATTGCATACCATCACCGGAATCTCCGGTGAAACGAATCACAACCTCTTTTGTGTCAATTACCTTGTGTTGCATATAAGTTTGTTTTCAAAATCTTGACAAATTTATACATTATTCTTAACCAAAAAACTTTTTTCAATAAATTTTAAATTATTATAAAAAAAGGAATAAATTATACTATTTATTAAGCAATTGAAGATGCCATCCTTATAGTTTAAAATAAAAACATATTAAATGTGGGAAAATTGCTTTAAGAACAATAACACGGTTGTATTGTTATATTTATTTATATTTGTAAGATATAATTATGGCAATAATAAGAAAGCTTAACGGAATAGCCCCAAAAATTGGGAAGAATTGCTTCATTGCAGAGAATGCGGCAATTATTGGAGATGTAGAAATTGGAGATGATTGCAGTATTTGGTATGGTGCTGTTTTGAGAGGTGATGTTAACCCCATAAGAATTGGGAATAGGGTAAACATTCAAGATGGAGCTGTTCTCCACACTCTTCATAAAAAATCTGTAGTTGAAATTGGAGATGATGTCTCTGTAGGTCATAACGCAATTGTACACGGAGCATATGTTGGCAGTAATGTGTTGGTAGGGATGGGAGCAATCCTTATGGATAATTCAATTATTCCGGATAACACAATAATTGCTGCAGGAGCAGTAATTCTTAGCAATGCAAAGCTAGAACCGGGCGTTTACGCGGGTGTACCTGCAAAAAAAGTTAAAGATGGCTCCCCTGAAATTGGACAATCTGCCAAAAGTAATGCAGCGGGATATATGAAATACAAGGAGTGGTTTTTAAACTCCTACGAAGAGGAATAACTCATTCAATAATATTAATTAAAATTCAACTATCAATGAAAAAAATTCTTTTAATCGCCTCCCTGGTTGGGCTTTTTGCTTGTCAGCCCAAGCACGATGGTTATGTAATTGAAGGTACAATTACTGGCGAAAATCTTCCTGAAGGAAAGGTTATTTTATCAAATTTTGCAAGAGCTGAACAAATTTCTGATACTGCCGATTTTATTGGCGGTAAATTTATATTTGAAGGGAAAGTTGTTACACCTGAAAATTACTCAATAACTATTGAGGGTATTGATGGTAGAATTCAATTCTTCCTAGACAACTCATCCATTAAAATTGAGGGTGCAGCCGAAGATTTTCCAAATGCTTCAGTAATTGGAGGTACTACTAATGACCTAGTCACAGCACTTAGAAAACAGCACGAAGAGGTAGCCGCAAAATATGACCTTGATACTATTATGCGTGAATATGGTAACAAAGAGACAACTCAGGAAAGAAAAGCTGAGATAATTGCAATTTATAACGAGTCCCAAAAAGAATCTAATTCAATTGATTCTGCTTTTTTCGTAGCTAACCCAACCTCATATTACACATTGATTCAACTTTCTCAAAAGGTTGAAGACTTTACAATGGCTGAGATGGAGGAAAAAGTAGCTGCTTTTAAAGCTCTTCCTGAATTTGAAGGAAATAGATTCCTATCACTAATTGAGGAGAGTCTGGCAACTTTAAAGACTCTTGAAATTGGAGTAGTTGCTCCTGATTTTACAATGAATGACCCTCAGGGAAATCCAATTGCACTTTCATCTATCTATCCTCAGAATAAAATTACAATGATTGACTTTTGGGCAGGGTGGTGTGGCCCTTGCCGCCGCTTCAACCCTACATTGGTAGAGATTTATAAAAAATTCAATAAACACGGATTTGGCATTCTCGGAGTATCTTTTGATAGGGATGCAGAATTATGGAATAGTGCTATAAAAGATGACAAACTTACTTGGCCTCAGGTTTCTGACCTACAATACTGGAATAGCGCTGCAGCTAAGCTATATCACGTAAAATATATCCCTCAAAATATTTTTGTTGATAGTGAAGGCAAGATTATCAAGCGCAAAGTCTCTGAAGAGGAGCTAGTTCCATTCCTTGAGGAGTACCTTGGAGTTAAGGCAAACTAAACATATTTTTTTATAATAATAAAGTGTCGGGGAGTTTCCTCGACACTTTTTGCATTTAATATAATCTTAAAATTAAAGCAAACTGAATGCAGCTGTAAGTCCTGCCATTACAATAGAGACCATACTCATTAGTTTGATTAAAATATTTAATGATGGCCCGGAAGTATCTTTAAAAGGATCACCAACTGTGTCTCCAACAATTGTTGCCTTGTGGCTAAATGAACCCGGGCCTCCAAAATTACCCTCTTCAACATATTTTTTGGCATTATCCCAGGCTCCACCTGCATTTGCCATAAATATGGCTAAAACAAAGCCGGCTCCCAATCCTCCTGACAAAAGGCCCATCACTCCTGACACCCCAAATATCAACCCGGTAATTATTGGTACCGCAATAGCAAGCAGAGATGGAAATAGCATCTCTTTTTGGGCAGCTTTGGTTGATATCTCAACACACCTAGCATAGTCAGGGGTTGCTTTACCCTCCAGGATTCCCTTTATCTCTCTAAACTGGCGTCTTACCTCTTCAACCATTTTTCTAGCAGCTCTTCCCACGGCATTCATTGTAAGACCACAAAAAAGAAAAGACATCATAGAGCCAATAAATATACCGGCCAGAACCTTTGGATTCATTAATGTAATATCATAATACTCCATAAAATCCGGGATGGTGGCTCTTGCTACATCAACGCTTCTTCCAGCAATATCCAATGTTGTCTGGCCAATATGGGCTAAACCAATCTTTATCTCCTCAATATAAGAGGCAAGAAGAGCTAGTGCTGTAAGAGCGGCAGAACCTATAGCAAAGCCCTTTCCGGTTGCAGCAGTTGTATTTCCCAATGCGTCGAGAACATCTGTCCTTTTCCTAACTTCTGGTTCTAATTCGCTCATTTGAGCATTTCCCCCGGCATTGTCTGCAATAGGTCCATAAGCATCTGTAGCTAATGTAATCCCCAGAGTTGACAGCATACCAACTGCAGCTATTCCAATGCCATAAAGTCCAAGGCTTAAATTCTCTGCAGATAGCATATTTTTCACATCAAAATTTGTAGCACACAAAAATGCAAGAATAATGGCCGCAGTAATTGTAAGCACAGGAATTGCCGTCGATACCATACCTATACCAATCCCGGATATTATAACAGTTGCCGGGCCACTCTGAGCACTCTCAGATATACTTCTGGTAGGTTTGTATGAGTGAGATGTATAGTACTCTGTTGATTGTCCAATTATAATACCGGCAAGAAGCCCTACCACAACAGAAAATGATATTCCAATCCAATTCTCTAAACCAAGAGTATATAATATTCCAAATGTAGCAACTGCAATTAGTATAGAGCTTACATTTACCCCTATACCTAAAGATCTGAGCAGCTCCTTCATTCCAGCCCCCTCTTTTGTTCTAACCAAAAAAATACCAATTATTGAAAGCAGTATCCCTACGGCAGCAATTAACATCGGAGCAAAAACAGCCTTAAGTTGAATATCCGGATTAATATAAAACGCCGATGCCCCAAGGGCAGCTGTGGCAAGGATTGATCCACAATAAGATTCATATAAATCCGCCCCCATTCCTGCTACATCACCAACATTATCACCAACGTTATCAGCAATTGTGGCTGGGTTACGGGCATCATCTTCAGGAATATTCTCCTCAACCTTTCCAACTAAATCTGCACCTACATCGGCAGCTTTTGTATAAATTCCTCCTCCCACTCTTGCAAAAAGGGCCTGAGTGGAGGCACCCATTCCAAATGTAAGCATTGTAGTGGTTATGATGATGAGTTTTTGACCATCAGTAGTGTCAATAAAATTATCCAGAAGAATGTACCATAATGAGATATCCAATAGGCCCAATCCTACAACTACAAGTCCCATAACAGCCCCAGATCTGAAGGCTACCTTTAAACCTGCATTTAATGAGCTTCTGGAAGCGTTAGCAGTCCGGGCTGATGCGTATGTAGCAGTCTTCATCCCAATAAAACCAGCTAAGCCAGAGAAAAAACCTCCTGTAAGAAATGCAAACGGCACCCATTTATTCTGTACTCCAAATCCGTATGCGAGGATAGCAAAGAATATGGCAAGAACTATAAAGACAAATATAACAACCTTATATTGTTGCCTTAAATATGCCATAGCTCCGCTCCGAACGTAAGAGGCAATCTCCTTCATACTTGGAGTGCCCTCGCTCTCCTTCATCATCTCAATAAAAAAATAACGAGCAAAGATTAGTGCAACCAATGAGGCTAGTGGCACTAAATAAAAAAGAAGTTCCGTTTTCATATTTTGAAGTTTGGTTAATCCATATGTTCAAAAAAACCCTCTTCAAGTGAGGGCAAAATGGTCCTGGCTACTCTTTTTAGATTTTCAACTGAACCGGTTGAAAAAAACCTTGTCTGTTCAAGCTGGTTAATTCTCTCTTTGAGTACCAATCCTCCTTTCTCCATTATCTCAAATGTATGTTTTGCAACAGCAGGAGCCGGGTCAACTAGTGTAACACCCTCTCCGGCAATTTGTGAGATTTGCTCACTTAAAAAAGGGTAATGAGTACAACCCAGTACGATATGATCTGCTCCCTTTTTTATCATTGGTCTTATATACTTTTCCAATAGCTCTCTGCCCTCTTTTGTATCTGCTCTCCCGGATTCCACAACATCTACCAACCCTGTTCCTACCTTTTCAACTACCCTTACACCGGTAGCAAATCGTCTGAGTGTACTATTATATAGTCTTCCCATAAAAGTGCCTTTAGTTGCCAAAACACCAATGACTTTTGATTTAGAGCTCTGTGCAGCCGGTTTAACAGCCGGCTCCATTCCTACAAACGGTATATCAAATCTCCATCTCAACTCATCAATGGCCGCAGCTGTTGCTGTGTTACAAGCAATAACGATGATACCAGCACCATTACGAATAAGAAACTCAGATATTTCAACAGCTCTTGAAACAATTTCTGATTGTGGTCTTGGTCCATAAGGAGAATAAGCATTATCTGAGACATAAACCATCTTATTACCCGGAAGAACCTTAATAAGCTCTCTCCAAACTGACAAACCACCCACACCGGAATCAAATATTCCTACTATATTATTTTGTAATACAGGTCCACTCATATAATAAAAAGCAAATCGCCCTGCAGTATATCTGCAGGACGATTGTAAAGTTAAGAAAATTATTCTCTACTGTTGTTGCTGAACAGGAAGTTTTTTGTCCGCGGGGATACCAAGTTCTTTCTTTGCAATAGGCATAACATCAATACTTTGATCTGAA
>Ga0265295_1004008_pt1 | contig 20384 bp, 33 predicted proteins | sample Munlansysbiofilm_FD_192503 | JGI IMG/M metagenome (GOLD analysis project Ga0265295, IMG submission 192503) | Leachate microbial communities from a municipal landfill in Southern Ontario, Canada - Methane capture system biofilm | ecosystem: Engineered > Solid waste > Landfill > Unclassified ... | reverse complement strand
GGTATACAGTTCCTACATACCAATTGTAGGTGTATGTCGCTGCATCGCTCTGATCTAAATCTTCGGTGGCAACATAAACTGTACCGACGACTGCGAGCATGGCTATGATGGCCAAGCAGAACAGTTTTTTGTTATTTTTGTTCATTTTCTTCACTTGAATAGTGCAGCTGTCCGGCTGTCGGTGTTCACACTCTCGGGCATAATGAGATCAGATACGCGGTCAAAACGGCTGAACAAAAAACAGCCGAAAGCATGAGAACGGGAAAGAATCTTTTTATCTCGCACAGAACCCGATCGATGATCCTCTTGTTCTGATGAAAAAAGATCGCCATGGCCGTTGCGGCCATGGGCTGTGTAAAGGGTTTGACGGAATCCTTCGACATTTCGGACCTCAGAATACCTGATACCAGTAGTTCAGTGCGAGTATTGCCATATCCGCAAGAAGGATCAATCCTGGTCTGAGATCTGGATTGATGAAGATCATCCAAACGACCAGACACACTGCGATGAATCCCAAAACTATGGTAAATGGCGAGATGCCTCTGTCCACAGGCGCATGGTAAACATTGTAATGCGCCGTCAGGGTGATGCTTTCAGAAACAGACGTGGAGAAATTGAACTCCGTGCCCTCTTCTGTGAACCATCCGCTGAAAACGTATCCATCTTTGGCCGGCTGTCTGGGTTCGATGCACATTCCGCCGTAGTTCACAAGTTCGTAGGAAATGGTTCCTGTTCCGCCTGCGCTGTCGAAGATGACTGTGTATGCTGTCGTGGACATCGGAATCCAATATCCGTAGAGCACCGTGTCTTCTGTGATAACCGAATCCGCCGTGTACTCGTTCATGAATGTCGAGTCGTACCATCCGCCGAACGTGTAGTTCGCTCTTACGGGTGTGTAGATGCTACTCCCAATCGATTCGCCTGTTGGGATCTGCACCGTGACCTCGGCCTGGGTTCCGTTCAGCGGCGCGAATGTCACGTCGCATGTCTCCAACTCCGACGCGGGATCCGCGTCGTAAACGTAGGCCAGGCGAGCCCCGACACCAGCATGGGAATCGCCAACGGTAGCCGCATTGAGGCCCGAAACACCGGCACCCGCACCAATGGCCCAAGAGCCACCGACACAGAGGGACTTCACGGTCCCGTCTGTTGACAGGTAATCTGAATCATATGTTCCTTTGGTCGATGCACCGGATGTAAAGGATGTTCCGATGCCCCACGACTCGAGATCCGTGGAGATCGCTGTCGGATATCCGTTGGCTGTACGGGAACCGTCGGTATCGAATACCAGCTCCTTAGATTCCGTGGTGTTCGTGTTAACGGAATTGCTGCCTGCATAGATCATGTAATTCTGAGTGACGGCATCCCCTACCCATTCGGATAGCGAACCCCATGTGTTCTCAAGATAGCATTTCACAGAATCGCTGGAACCTGCCAGCGTATTGCCGGCGAACATACCCATGGTATCGGTAAGACCGGTTGTCGATGCGGCTGTTCCTGCCGTGTTTCCGAGTCCGATGGACTGCGAATCGAACCCAACGGTCATTAACACGATGTATCTGTACAGTTGCTCCTGGTTGTAGGTCCAGACCATTGCTTTTCCATTCTTGACGATATTGTTATCTGCGAGATCTTCGAACTGCGTCAAGGTCTTGGAACCGGTCGGTGTCGCACCCGAGATGGACATCAGTTTTTCCTGCGCGGTTACCGTTCCTTCGTAGACACCATATGCGAGGTATTCGTAAATGTGGCCGTCGATGGTATGATACTTCGCGCTTCCGGAAGACGGATCGTTGGAGATGCTGAGCGTAGATGTCGTAACGCCTGTCTGTTCATTGGTATCTGATGTTGCACTCAGATACAATGTAGGAACGCACCACATCACATTGCATGTCGTTATGTCGGCAGATGCGTCTGTTCCGTCCCTGTACTTGGTCAGGTTGGTTGGATTGAGCTTGCCGATCATGTGACCGTCGGATGCGAATACCGCGTAATAGCAATAGGAAAGCATCTCGTCGGATGTAAGCCATGAGTTGGGTGTTGCCGAGGATAATGTTGTCGCTGTGCTGGTCACGGCGATCATTCCGTCCGCATCGTCGGCATATGTCAGGGCATCTGATGAGCCTGAAGCGAATGATGCAGAATTATAAACCACAGAATAAGTGAATTTTTCGTTGTATTCTAATGTTATAGCATAAGCACCTACGCCCGATTCGGGTGAGAAAGTCTTAAGCTGCGAGACCATTGTTCCGACGGCTGCACCTGATATGTACCAATCCGTGGCTGTGGCCAGAGTGAGTGTTGCGGCACCTGTGCCGTCTGTTGTTCCGTAAACGTTCGAATATGAGGACGAGATCGGATCGGCAGTGATCACGACTCCCTCATAAGATGGGTCGGTCTGCACTATCAGTTTGGTCGTTGTCGATGCCGCCTCTGAAGACGAGTCGACGGATGCCACGATGGCGGTCATCATCAACATCGCCAGAACAAGCATCACTACGATCTTGACCCTGCTTTTATCATTGTTCAAAAATCTGTTCATTTTATGTCACTTTTTCAATTTTTTTATCATTTTTTTCCAAGGCCTTTTCAATTAAGCCTATCGTTCTTTCCCTTAGCCTGTAAGAATCACACCATGACAACACACCATTGTATGATGCTATTCTTCCTCTGTTGTGTGTATTCAATCCACCAGATAGTTTAATATCTGCCAGAACTTCCGATACTGTGCGTTTCAATCTTCTCTTTGTGTTCTTTCTTAAAAGTCTGAATTCTTTGAAGGTCCTATATCCAAGAAAATCTATTCCGCGGGCCTCTATCGGGAATATCTGCCAGTTACATTTCATCGTAAGTCCTATCAATTGGAACTCGGTATCTAAAATGAATTGCATCTTGTGTAACCATTGTTTAGAGTAGCCGAGGATAATGATATCGTCCATGTAGCGAAGATAATAGTGGCATTTGTACCGCTCCTTCATTATGTGGTCGATCTCGCTGAGATAGAAATTCGCAAAATACTGGCTTGTATAATTTCCGATGGGTATTCCCGGGAGAGGATATTGGTCTATGATGCTGTTCAAAAGCCACAGAACATCACGGTCCTTTATCTTAGTCCTGAGTTTACTTTTCAATATATTTTTATCAATGGAAGGGAAGAACTTCCTGACATCTGTTTTCAGACAATATGTTACCTTTTCGTCTTTCAGATAACTGTCCAATTTCGTCAATGCTTGGTGCGCTCCCCTTCCTGGAATGGCCGCGTAGGTCTGGTCTATCAGATTGTTCAATATGATAGTCTCAATGACCTGCATGACCGCCCAATGAATGATGCGGTCTGGATAGAATGGGATATCTGCAACAAGCCTCTCTTTACCATTTTCACAGATTGTGAATGTACGGTATTCGGAAGACCTGTATGAGTGCGAGATAAGCATGTCGCGCACTCTTCGAAGATACACCTCTCTGTCCTTTTCGATCTTTGTAACATCTTGGTAGTGTGTCTTTCCGCGTTTGGCGTTTTCGTATGCAGAAACGATGTTCTCCATAGAAACGACATCCGACCAGATATCACCATGTCTAATCATTTAGATGCACCAGCCTACAACTCTTTTCCTGGCGTTCGCTTTGATCGCTACCGACCCGGATATTATATTTTTTATATTTTGCCAAGAGGCAAGGCAAGAATCAACGTAATTCATGTTGTCGTTCAGGCGAGCCCCGATATTAGTATTGGAATTGCCAACGGTATTCGCATTGAGGTTCGAAACACCGGCATTCGCACCATTGGTCCAATTGCCACCGACATAGAGGGAAACGGAGCGAAGCCACAGGGGCCCTGTAATGACCCTGCCTGTCCTATCTTTAAGGATGGACTTTGAATTCATCGAATTTGTAGATATCATCTTTAGATCGATTATCTTAGAAGCTCCATTTTTCAGACGGTATGAAGTCCAGGACCGTTGGTTTGGCTACAATTCCTGCCGATATGAGTAAGAAATAAGCACCTACTCCGGCTATTACAAGACCTGCAATCACGGCGAATCTGCTGAATCTACCAAGGACCATGATCGCTATCGCGACTATGATCATGATGATCCCAGCAACTCCGATGCAGGATAAAATTCCCATTAGATCCATTTTGTAACATCCTCGCTGCCGAGGCTGATGCTCAGAGGCGATTGGATATCACATCGTTGAAATGCAATATAAAAAAAAGAAAGGGTGCCAGACCGAAAAAATAGGAGTTATTTATATAGTCTGGACAACACAGAAAATAATTCGTCGAGATCGATATCTATATTCTTCAGATTGGTGTTTGATTGGCATATCTCCTTGATCATTTTAATTAGATCGCTTTGCGGATCTGCCAATTTTTCGATCAGATCCTTTGGAATCACGCTGATAACCATCGCACCTATCTTTATGCATATCTCCACACATTCGGATTTGCTTTTTCCTGTTGACAAATGCAATGATTCAATGGTTATCGGTGTCTTGTGCTGCTTGAAACGAAATTTACGTGTCGTCACAGCGTTTTTGTTGACATCCGTCTTATTCATGAACAGATCATATTGGAACTGCATCATTTCAAAGTCCTCCTATGTGGAAAATAAGGATCTCCTTTCTGTCCACGTCAGTTTTCAAGGGTTTCTTTATAAGGTGGGAGACACCCCCCTTATTTTCCATATTGAGATGGGCCTCCTCGTAGTTTGTCCACACGACTTCTTGTCTTGACATTAGACCCAAGCCTCCAATTTGGACTGTTTTATTGATCTGGTTACAATCTCTTTTTCTTTGCTGATCTTACCATACACGACATCCATTACATTCTCTGGCGTATCATTGCAGATAAGGGCACAATGTAAAGATGACTTATCAGAACCAGATTCGTTGTAAATTGTTTTTATCCAATCTTCATCTTTCTTTGGATCGGATTCGCAGCGGAAAAGATTACTGGCGTGTACAACATCTTCCAAAGGATATCTGTTCAACCAAAGAGTGCCTGCCAGCCTGTGTCTCCAATTTTCATGATACGTTTCACCCTCTGAAAAACAAGGTGTCAAAAAATCAGCGGTTTCAGTTTTCCACAATATCCCGTTCTGAGCACCCGAAATGTCAATCTTAGGATCTATGCGCTCCATCAATTGCTGCCATTCTTTTGTTTCATCTCTGCAATCAGAAGGACTATTGAAAATATTTTTTGGATCTTCCAACCATACCCAACTACATCCTGTTAAGATATATTCTTTCGTTGGATCTTCCATGTAACCGATTCTTGTTTGATAGATCTCGTCGTTACCGTCAAGCATAAGCATTACATGGAATCCGCCTTCTGATGCTATCCAGAAATGTCCTTTTTCTGGATGTCCAGAATATGAACCCAATCCCCAGATGCCCCTTCCGATCGCACCTAAACGACAATCTCCGCGTGTATGATTTGTTCCATCGCATTGCAGATATGAGGGTTCATATATGTCAGAGGCCATTCTTCTTGTGAAATTTGGAACAAATCTATTTCCGTTTTTTTGCATAAATTTTGTATTTTGGAATGGAATTATTAGAGGTTTTTCGCTGTTCACGGTGTAAGTATCTTGATTGGAGATGGTCATTGCTGACCACTGTCCTTTTGGTTTGAATCGTAATAATCGTCAACCGCAACGGTCTTGATAATCTTCTTGACTTCTGTGGGAAGATCATTCCATGCAGTCGCTTTCTTCTGTTTACCTGGGATCGCAGGAACGAAGCAGTCACAATCATGCCTAGCTCCATAAGTTCCAAGCGCGTGGACGCAAGTATTACAATAAGCACATAATTTACAATCTATGGATTGTTCGGTTACGGACATCACTGACCACCGTCCTTGCTGCCTAAAATTTCTCTAACTTTGTATTGGACATCTATCAATAAGATTTCATCCAAAGTGTAGTATTTGTCACATTCAACACAATAATATTGTCCTGAACGTCCGTCGTCTAAAGAACCGATGTGTTTTTTTGGACACACGTCCATATCATTTTCCCAAATAGCATATTTTCCGTATTTGGTCATTGTTTGACCTCCTTGTTGTCGGAAACCTCTTTTGAGTTGTCGGAAACGATAACGTTACCGACATGGATGCCAGCATCTCTCAGGCCTTGGATAAGTTTAGGTCTTGAGATGCCCTCGAATTGATCGGCTAATCTTCTTTGAGAGATAGTGGGATTTTCCTCGAGGATCTTCTTGGCCTTGGCGATCTGATATTCAGACAATGGCTTCGAAGGGCGGTGACAGACCTTTCCTTCGGCCATGGCGCGCTTTGTTCCCAACTTCGACCTTTCACTCGTATTGGCTGATTCTAACTCGGCAAAGACCGCAGTGATCTGCATCATGGCCATTCCCATAGCAGACGATGTGTCAATCTTCTGTGATGTTAGAATTATAGAGATATCCATCATTTTCAAAGAGTTAACAAAATTGATCGCATTCATCAGATTTCTGTGGAATCTGTCAAGCTTGTATCCCATGATGGCGTCGAACTTATGTTTTTCAGCGGCAGCCATCATGTCGATGTAGGCAGTGCGACCTTTAATCGTTCTACCGGAAGATTCGTCGACATATTCGGCCACGATATCATAACCCTGTGCAGCTGCCATCGCGCGTAGATGTACCAATTGTGTTTCCGGATTCTGATCACGATCAACAGTCGAAACTCTAGCGTATAATGCAACTTTCATTGTGCCACCTCCAAAGTGATGAATTTTCTTACTGTGCGGTTGGTAAAACGGTCCTTCTTTTCTCCATAGACCTGGATCTTGCCCTGATCAATGAGTTCGTAGACACGTGAACAGACATTTTTCGTTGTGACCTTGTTCTTATTGCCGTTGTTCTCGTTCTCTCTGGTCAATGTCATGGCGATCTCACGGGCTGACATTCCAGGATAACGACGTATGCAATCGAGTACGGCTTCTTGGCGTTCAAACAAGCCGTTCTCCTCTGCATTCTTCAATTCACGATAGGCTATGATCGACCTTTCAGAGACCATCATGGATCTCACCTCCGCTATCTGCGGAAACAACATTATCAGGATCGAATCTTGTGTAAGCTACGCGATCAATAATACCCATTTTCATGGCATCGCTAACATTCATTCCATAACCGATGGAATTGAACTCAAAGATACTGATATCGGCAGCAGTCACAGTCATATCGACACCCTTTGGAGGATTGAACGACTGCGAACAAGAGTAGAAACGATGTCCTTCTGTCCAATAAGGTGCTAGAGTAGAGGAAGAGTCCTCGTACCGGTCCATAATGGCCATCATGCACTTCTTTAGGTACTTCTTGAGATAATTTCCTCCAGACATCTGTCCTGCATCGTGAGGATGATCTTTTGTGCTGTACCACTGCCATTCTTTATGGCCGTCTTCACGTGTATTATTCTTCAACCCGTAAGAATCAACGATCTTTCCCTGACCACATGAATCATTCCATATTTGCGAGATCCAATTTCTTTCTTTGATTTTATCTTCGTCGTGCAGATATCTTCTGCCAAAAATCAGAGTATGAATGTGGAGAAGTCCTGTCTTGGTGTATTCGAAGGCAGCCATATACTTCACACGATCTTTTCTTTTACCGAGTTTTACAGTAAGGATCTGCATGAATGTGTTCCATGCAGTTGATGCGTGACGGTTGGATCTCCATAAGTTAGGAAATTTCTTAGGATCTGTTGTAAGAGTAACGAACGTTGCCTCTTTGAATTGCTCAAGCGAGAGATCGTGCGCGTACTCATATCTTTTCAAGCGTTCGATTCCTTTAGCGTAATCATTGAAACGCGTAGAATAATCGAATCCGATAACTTCACCGGTGATCGTATTGAGAAGAGTAATTATCTTCCTCATGCTCTCATCCTGATAGATCTTGAAGAAATTCATTATCGTTTTTATGTCATGATAAGGGCCTTGAGAATGTCTCTTCAATTCACGGTCTAAGGTATTTTCCTCGAGATCGAATGTGTTCACTCCCATCTCGAAGTTGATAGCAGCCTTTCTAAGGCTTCCGCATCTGTTCGGAATAGCGTAAGGATCACGTTTAGCTTTCTTAGGCTGGATAGGCGTAATTTCATCTGTTGGAATTTTGCAATATCCCTTTATCAAGTAACTTTTTTCGGTATCCCCAAGGCGCAACTTCGTTGCGCTTCCAGCGATGATGTCATGTATTTTTGACTGATCTAAGACTACCCAAATAAGACCGTCTGTCCATGCTACTGCCTTGTTTTTCTGGTTAATACCTGTAAAAATAGGGGATTTAGCACCCTTAACCATAGAAATGATACCTTTTTTCTCTAAATTCTTAGATGCACGGTATAATCTTTGATAGAGGTTCTTCTTGTTGTATTGCTTGCCCATCGGTGACTTAATAGCGATATCTAATAACCACTGTAAATTTACACAATTCTCATGCGCTTGCGCGTGCTCAATGATGAATCTCTGCTCTGTGGTAAGCTCTTCGATGCAGCTTATCGGATGCAGTTCATCATAACAATGTTCTATGTTCTCGAGAGCGCGGTCTCTTTCCTGGAGATCGCCGTCTACAAGCTGTTCCAATTTCTCGTCCGGTATATCTTCCGAATAGAAGGGGGGACGATCAGCAGAGAGTCTAACATCGTGCAGCAATCCCTTTTCAGGTTGTTCTTTGATCTCTATCTCCTTTGGCTTGGTCATATCCTTTATGGCTTTCACCAATCCAGGTATATCGATGGAAATAGAATCCTTCTTGAACCTAGGAGTACCTGGAAACAAAGAAGCTATTCTTCTAACAGATAAACGCTGACATGCCCTAGTTACTTCCAATTCTACACGTTTCTTAGAATAATTGGAATACTCGGGATATTTGGATACCTTATCGATAATTAGATCCGTGACAACATAGAAATCAGAGAGACGATGACCGGATATGTGAGATTCAAAAACCTTACGAACCTCATCTTTTATGATATGGTCCTTATCAGAATAGTAATCTATAACATCAGACAAAGTGAAAACGTCATGATTTTCATGAGGTTTCTTCACTCCTCTTTTTCCGTTTGAAAGTGCAATAAGATCCCTATATCTTTGCAACCTTTCAGCTTCCTCTTTTTCCTTTGGGTCGCATATCTCCATCAGATAACGCTTCCCTGTCTCCAGATATGCGCGTATGGCAGACCGCTCATGGAAATTCAGATTGTATTGAGAGATATCAATTTCAGATATAGACGATACTTCCTTCAATTTAGAACATGAAGGGCAAAAACACTGTCTCCCGACTGTCCATCCTTGTTTGGATGCTACGAATCTTAGATCATCTTCTTCATTGAGAACACCTGAGAAGATCTTGCTACATGATGAACATTTGAGGAAGGATATACCTGCCTCTAGATCAGAAGACATCACTGACCACCTTCCGAGATCGGGCAACAGCAACTGCAACCGTCACCATAATCCTCATAATCGGAATCCTCTTCCATCATCTTCTCGATCCTTTTCTTTTCAGACTTCGGAAGACATTCCCAACATCTGGTATTTTTATCATCAGCCCATTTTACGGCATCTTCGTATTCAGAATAATGACAACATGACCCTGTATGTTTTCCGCATTTCTTACAGAGAGGATGGGAGACATACATTCCTTGAGCTACCTGACAGACCCTGGGATGATCTGTTGGAACGATTCCCGATGAACCGATCACATGATACAGATCGGATTCCTTGGATCTGATAAATCTAGCGTATGATATGAGATCCTCCGCTATATTCTCGAAAAGGGCCTCAGCAACGGAAGAACTCGAAGAAGTCATTTTAAATAAACTACCAATTTCTTCTCCTGTTTCTTTTGCTCTGTATCTCGGTACTGTAAGAATAGAAGGGACATTGATACAATCGAATCCAGGGCGGAATGTCAAGACCCAATTGTAATCGAGGATCTCCATGTCGTCTTTGAGACGGAATCCAACAAAATAGCCTCCGTCAGAATCTGCGTATTCAAGGTCTGGCCCGCCTTCGTAATCATCATTGATTCTAAATTGAATAGATTTGAGAGATTCTTTGATGACGTTATCGTCTTTTCTCTTCGAGAAGATAGATACCAAATGTCCATCTTGGAAATCATGATCGATGATAACACCGTCATGGCCATTCACAAGTTTAGTTATCGAAGCAATACGTTTCTGTCTGAAATCAGCAATCATTACTGACCACCGTCCTCTTTCTCCTTCAAAAATTCCACAAAAACTCTCTTGAGTTCAGATTTCGACCTACCGGATGCAATGAGGATCGTCATCAAGTCCTGTATGAATGCTATTATCTCATGATGATCAAATTGTTCTTGACTAGAGGGATACGTCATCGAAAAAACGGGAAATACTCCAGAACTGCTGGAATGTAAATATCCTGTGGGTGTTTTAGTCAATGTGATCATAACTGCTCACCATCCAGATTGGTAAGACCTCTGCGTTGATCACCTATAACTGTGCATTTTTTGAATTTCAAAGATTTCTCTGTATGTTCAGGACAGAACGGATTTAATTCAGCATCCAGACTCCAGCCTGATTCTGCAAAAATAGATCTGATGCTGAATTCCATACTGTCTACGATCATCGGAAGCTTCGGGCCGGAGAGCTCTATCTTTTTGTTGCAGATATTGCATACTGCTTTGATCGTGGTATTCCCGTGGCCAAGACCGGAGATCGTGAAAGATTTCTTATCGGTCATGCAGAACACCTCCTTGCAACTAACGCGTGTGCGTCACCGTCTAAGAATATCTCGCATCCCTGACGTGCGACCTTTTCTCTCTCGATCAGGGATCTTACTTCTGAAAGTGTGAGAGTGCATGTTCTGACATCGATGATGATAACATCATGCAGCATCATGCGCAGGCCTCCTCACGGTCTCCAATCTGAATATCTGGACGATGGATGTTGTTATTCCCCGATTCAGATTGTCTTCTATGATCGATCTCTGTTCTTCTGTGAACATATCCGAAAGATAGACCTCTATGCAGGCTATCTCTTGAGTTATTCCGTTGAATTGAATCTTTACCGGCTGAACTATGGACGGAGCCATAGCTTTCGCTGATTGAGTTGTTTTTGTCATATTGTAGTACTCCATCATGCAAGTTGCATGATAATAATGCAATTTGCATACGAGTATTAATAATTAATCTTAATGATTTTGCATTAATGTCAAGAACAATGCGTAAGAAATCGTTAACAATCGCTTTACCGCCTGAATTGATAGAATATCTTGAATCAAAAGTTGAAACAAGAGAATTTGCAAGTTTATCACATGGCGTAGAACTTTGTGTATTAAGATTTAAAGAAGCTGAAGAAAGGGGGGAGAGGCCCTGAAGATTTTTAGGAGTACTACGTCTTAAAAATTGAACTCCAGGTACCTCATGTTTTCTACTATATTTTGTTATGCTGATTGCTCTTATAAACTTATCAATAAGAGAAGGAGAGTTGCCATCACGTTGAAGGACTTGCAATCCAAAAACATCGAATGATGACAACTCATTTTTTTGCTTACCTCCACATAGATTGGATGCCTTATTAACTTTCAGATAAGAGATCGTTTTAACGGACTTCTCTATCGGTACTTGTATCCTTATTCCTCTGTCTAATAGTACTGTAAGGAATCCATTATCAGTAGAAATATCTTTGATATTATCTAAATCGCGTTCAACTGAACCTATACGCTGAGTTAGAATCAAACAGTCGTAAATATCGAGACTACGAATGATGTACTCCTCTGTTATTTGGATCCTATGAGATCTTTCCACGGTTTCGTAACGATGCACATTTTCAAACCATTCTTTGCAAAGAAGAGCTTTGAAATGAGGTATAGATTCAATCGTGCGATCATGACTGAATGGCGATACGGTTTTAGTCATACCATCACAACCGGTTCTATTGCACTTTGTGAACGATCATAGATCCTGATCGAACCATTGTTACGGTTGATCAGAGCTTTGAATCCCGACCTGTCATAGATCTGAATAGGATTGGCACGGACAGATGCAGTGAACCATCCGTCGGTAGGAATGCCACGTGATTTACAAATGGAGAGAAGATATTCTAAATCTCTGCTGACAGTCATGCGATCACCTCTTTGCTCATATGTTTTGAACGAGCATTAGAATGATATCCTTGAGATCTGCAAAATGCATCATAAGGATCGTTATAGAATGGGCATACGCCATTGCAAGCTTCGTCTTTGATCTCCGGTGTCGCGCTGCATAATAGCCCGATCTTGAGAGGACATTTTGCGAGACCGTCGTCATGATCAGGATCTTTCGATACAGACATTACAACTCCTCCGGAGCAAGAACTCTGAACCTATGAACGTAGACCTTAGAGTCTAGGGCGATGTCAGGATAGTGTGTTTTCAGTGCATTCAAAAAATCCTGATAATTTCTAAAACCCTCTTGAGAATAGTATGAATGAACGACAATCGAAACCGGTGCTACGAATGAATTCGTACACATACATGGGATCGGTTCTCCTTTCGAAAACTCGGCCAAGAAATACTGATCTTTCTCGACTTTCTGTTCGAGACGGGTCGTACACCTCTTCTTTCCACTCAAAATAAGTGGGCGATATTCGGGTGCAAACTTCATGAAGATTCCACCAATTGATACGAAAGAAGTCTGCGATCTAGATCATCAATCTGCGTACAATGCAGACAATGAACATCCACATTGCTAATCGGAGTTAACGAATCACAATCTGCTACACAAAGTTGTGAATTATACACGCATTTTATTGGTGGTTTGTGTGCTATGCTGGCTGATTCCACGGTAGGCGTGCCCGGCATCCGCACTACCTTACCCATGCCAGATGGGTAATTTTTCAAAATTAAAATTTTTTCACTTTTTGCTATATTTTCTACAAAGTTCATATTTTAACACCTATTTCATTTGTTTTCGACCAAGAATCAGCTATACTGCGGACGACACGATCCTCGCGCGGTCTCGCATAACTTTTCTCGGTTGTCTTGCTGCTCGAATGTCCTAAAACAACGGAAACCCATTCTATCGGGAATCCTTCGTCTATGAGATATTGAGCATACGTTCTACGCATCATTCTAAAATCAAAATGAAAGTCAAGGTCGATGCATACCTTGTCTTTGTCCATTCTTAGTTTATTATCTGAGATATATCTTCCATCTTTATTTGCAAAAAGATACTTCGAATCGACGCGACTGTTACGAACGGATAAGTACAGCTGCATGATCGGGATGCACTCGGGCCTGATTGGAACTGTACGTGCAGATCCATAAGATCCCATACCCTTCACATGATCTAAAAATATGAATTTGAGGGTCGGGTCCAAGTATTCTATTTTTGCGAATTGTATCTCTTGTGTTCTTAATCCGGCACAAACAGACATTGCTGTAATGGCATACGCACGGATCTTCATGTATCCCGATGCGGGAGTAAGAGAATTAGCAACCCTAAAAAATTTATCAAAAATCGGTTTTTCCATTACCGGAAGCCTATCTATTCTATGTTTTTGGAAAAGCATAGGATAACGAACGCGCGCCATGTCTACACAGGCGTTCTCACCTGAAAATTTGCATACATTACTGATCGCGCATATGTCATGCGAGATCGATGTGTCCTTCAATCCCCTGTCACGCAGAAAAATAATGTATTCCTTGATATCCTCTGAGGTTAGATAACGAGGATCCATAGTGCTGATCTTCCTGGCTTTCCACAGATCATTAAACTGACGATCTATTTTCGGATAACGTCTGCGAAGTTCTGCCATCATGCCTGCTGAATATACACCGTTGTAAGCTGACATGAAAATATTGGCTTCTGCTAAGAAGGGGTAACGTGTCGATGTCATGATCTCTGCATCCGGTCAGAACACTTCTTGTTGTAGCAATGATTGATATCGAACGTATATCCCATGACATAGGAATCTTTCATATCCTTTGGAATAGGAGATATCAGATGTTTACCGGCCATGTGCTTCAATGTGTACAAAACTCCCCATGTATCGCAAAGATTGAGTTCGCTATTGATCTCCGAAGCGGTGAAAAGCTTTTTGGGATTTTCAGCCAATAAAATAACGATACGATCCTCGAGACTCATACCATCACCGGCTTTGCAAAAGAATATGTGCGGCCATTGACGGTCTCTTCGAAGTCCAACGCACCGATGAATTGAGCAATTAATGATCTCAATTCCTTCTCGGTGTGGTTTTTGGCATACTCAAAATCGATGATCTCCTCGAGGATACGGGATATCATGTAGTCTTCAGAACAGTTCTGCTCGAAATCATAAGGATGTTCTTTAAGCCAATCGCGGTACCATCCGACCTTGCTGTCTACGGCACATAATACATGATTGTAATCATCATCGTCTTCTAAATCTCCTGCTGCGATAGCGCAGTGGATCTCGAAGGCTTTGGTTTCCGGAGTATCAGGAACGTAGCACTCATAATCATGTTCAATTCCGTAATCTCCCTCTGAACTCATGCAGGAATTATAATATGCGCAGGATTCGCAATCTATGGATTGTTTGGCTGCGGACATCACTGACCACCGCCGTTGAAAAATTCTGTGATACTTTCACGGATCTCTGTCATATCCACATCAGAAGCGGCCAAAGATGTCAAGATGACCTTGGCAAGTTCTTCCAATTCATCTGCGTTAAAGATCAGACCCTCTTTGTTCAAAAATGATAAGGTGAACACACCGTTGTCGTAATGAAGATAGCCTCTTGTAAAAGAGACAATGGTGCTAGGAGTGTCTGATTCTTTAGGAGTGATAAATCTTTTCTTAAAAAGGGGATTCATGCGCTTTCCTCCACGATCTCAATCGGAGTCTGCGAGAAGATACAGTCACGCTTTCCTAACAATGAAACTGACATAATTGTTGTCAACATTGCGATGAATGCAAAAACAATACCCAAACAAAGGGCTATCAAAGGAAAATTATCATAGAGTCCGAGTATCAAAAATAAGTCGGCGATCATTATCAAAAATCCACCCATTGCTAAAACTAAAGACATCTGATCATAATGCTTGTACTCAAGATCGGTCTTGAGTAAATCCTCTCTTTTCTTCCAATATGCTCTCGAATATCTCAGATCTATTCCAAATTTCAATAAGAATGGATCATATTTTTTATGCAATGTAGGCTTGACATTCATGCCAAAACCTCCTTCTCGGAACGCGCCTGGTCCAATTTGTATAATTTATCTGTATCCGTCCCTTCCGAGAAAACAAGCCATTCAAGGGCAATGTCCTCATGGAAGAATGATTCACAATAACAATCACCAGATTCTCCTTCGCATACAGAATAACAATGGATTTTGTCTTCGGATATGATATCTTCGCAAATGAATAATCCACAAGGCATCTTCCTGGTATCACACCAGATATCAATGATGCGCCCCATATCTTTGGCAGGAATATATGCTATCAACTTTCCTTTCTTGCTGACGATCTTGTCAACCTCTATGCCTTCTTTGTTGAGACGGGCCTTTTCTTCGAGTTTAATTTGATGGAGAGACTTCATGGTCGGGCCGCCTCCGAGATCATGCTGCATGAGATCACTGCAAAAACAGGGCAGTGACCTTCTTTGCATCCGCCGCCGGTAACATAGTTAGGGCAGCTGCACGCGATGCATCTGTCAGAACTCATTCGGAACGCCTCTTAGAAATATGGATGATGTCCAAGATATGACGTCTCGGAACCTCGGCTATATCCGATGCCGAGTTCAATTCGGCCTGGGCATGGTTCAGATGATCCAATGAGCGCATGATGTGGTTTCTTGCTCTACGCAGGTGGATGCGCTCTGAAAATGAGCGTTTTCCGAAGAAATTAGGAAAATGAGACAGTGCCTTGGATACGGATTCCATAGAATCCGAGAGATCGGTGGAGAAGACCATATGGTCAGGCCTCCACTCTTTCGATGTAGATCCTTCCATTTTCTTCGGTGAATAATACATTATCTCCACGAGATATCTTGAGCATTATAGCAACAGATTCGGGGATGGTTACACGTCTGTTTGTGGTCATTGGTTTGAATCCCATAACTTTTGGCATGGTTACACCTTTGAACTATGTAACACTGTGATTGGTTATATAGGTTACGATGTTGAACTGTGAACAGAATAACATAATATGTTTTACCTTACACGTTGTAAAGCGGTAACGTATGACATTGAAAACGGTACTTTCGCAACCAAATTCAGTGGTAATTTTAGTATTTCTTCTAGAATCTGGAGGACAATCGAAGGCTACATTCATACGCGACGTCGTCGGCAATTATAATTCAGTAAAAACTGCTGGACAAAGGCTTGCAGAAGAGGGTTTGGTAACAATTACAAACTATTCTGGGAAATCATCATACATTTTGTATGAATTGACCCCTCGTGGCCGTAATGTGGCTAGACATTTACAGAAAGCCGAGACAGAAATGTCAGGTGAAACAATCATAGATTCAGATCCGGACACTGAACCTAAGAACACGTCCGATCTTCCTGCCGAGAGATGGAAATTCATCAAGAGGCCATGCGCGGACACACTCCTGTTCACGATTTTGCAGTATTCCAGCATCACAATGGCCGACCTCAAGAAGAGGTGCAAGGGCGAGGAAGCACACCTGGAAGACCGGATACGCGAAGCCGAATCATTAGATCTGATTTTAGGTCTGCATCCGGACGGCCCGAAATCAGAGATCAGATACAGCCTGACTATAGATGGCAGGAACATGGCGGAGAATCTCCGTAGATCCATGGAATGCCAGGAAGTGGTCTCGATGGATTATGATGCACCTTCTGAGCAAGAGAATAAGGTAGGATAATAATGACAAAATATTGTGGGAAATGCGGTGCAGAGAATATAGATCAAGATTCATTTTGTGTTAAATGCGGTTATTCATTGAATCAAAAATATGAATTCAATAATAGCATGTTTACAGAAAATAAGAGATCCGAATCATCATCGAATATGATATCTGAACATTTGTCGTCCAGTATGTCCTTCGAAGTTGCTAAAAATCTCAAGATGGTATTCGGAGCAATATCAATGATTGTTTGTCTTTTGGTATTGTTCTTGTGGAAATTCGATGTTAAGGTCACAGAATCTACGCTTACCAATCTGCCGATCTCACATGAAAAAATGTCATTGATAGATCTTGCCAGCATTCAACCAGGTTCAGTTCTGGGATTGGTAGTTTTAATTTTTATAATAGTTGCCATACTTTCAATAATCAATCCGGTTATCAGTACTTTTTCGAGTTTGATATTGATGATGGGAGGGCTAGTCGGAGCTGGAGTGTTTGGAGTTGTAAAAGATGGTCTAATCGATTATACTTATAAAGTTGCAAATTATGGAACAGATGTAATAGTTCAATTCATAATTCCAACTATAATCTTACTCGTAATATGTTCCATACTATGGTGCATCTCAGAGACTATTTGTAAAAGTAGTCCAGAATGTAAAAACAAAAGTTCGATATCAATATTTAAGAGATGAGGTGAATTGATGCAGTCTAAACATGTAGTAATAATTGTTGCAATAATCGCGATAGCCTCTGTTGCATGTGTTTTTTTGATTACGAACAATAACGATTCTGACAATGACAATGTTTCCGATGCTGTCAGTGGAACATACACATACACTATATCCGGACAGAATGATACAACGAATCAAGACTATTCTGGAAGCTCTCTCATCGAGTATAAGGATGGCGTAGTAATCGGTTCAGCGGAGAACATCGATACAACAGCATCAGATGTAGTTCTTGTAAGGCCTGGACTTACAAATCTTGACGGATATGATCATTACGTAGAACCACTGGGAACATCTGCAAAGATCATGACTTTGAACTCGATTCTTTCGGACTGCACTTATGGTGGAACAAAAACAGTTACTACAAATTACGGATCTATGGAATTATTCAAATTTTATAAGACTGTGGCTGGCACAACATACCATTATTTTGCAGATAATAACGGAGTCATATACAAATATACTATGGAAAGTAGCAGTCCGGTAGACTTCGAAAGAACATATATGTTAACCAATTTTACAAACTGAATATGAAATAATATGATCTGTACAACGTGCGGATACATTTCCGAAATTTGTCAATTGAGCATCTGCCCGAAGTGCGGCGGAATTATGATCGAGATCGATCATGGCATACCTACGACAGAAGAAAAGAAAGCAAACGATGAAGAGACGGAACTTAAGTAAAACTTAAATTTTAATCGAGTACGATTTTTAAAAAAATTATTGAACACTGGCGGATCGCGTTATCTGCGAGCCGACTGTGTTCATTGTGTTTATGCTCGAGCTTACTCTGAATTATCATTCAGCGTGTTGATCTTCGTCTGAGCCGTGATATATGCCGAGCCAAGAGCCTGGGGGGAGATGTTCAGCAACTTGGCCGCTTTGGCTTTAGGCAGATCTGCGAAGTTAATGAGCGCAGCTGCAAGCCCTTGCTGTTTGGTCAGGTCGTACTTCATCACGAGATCCTTCGCATTGTCGAGGATCTCGTCAGAGGTCTTGATGTGCCCCTCGTAGAACGGATCCAGATAAACCTTGAAGATCTCCTCTCCGACTATATTTTTTACATATTCGTATGAATCCACATCGAATTTCGATAATTTCAGATTATTGAGGTAATCCGTATAGGATCCCTGTTCGAACAGGTCATCTGCCGGAGATGCGATAAGGTCGCTGCCGCAATACACCCATGGCGAATCCTCGATGCTATCTATCAATTCTCCGAGGGTCGTCTCTCTGTCCATTTTCTGTGCTGCCATTCAATCATCAACCATATCTATGGTGTCCCAGAAATCGCTTGATAGTTCTCCATCGGGAAGGATGGCTACTTTGACAACTTTGACAAAAGAACCACGCTTTTTTTCTTCTTTTGTTAGATGATCGAACAAATATCTGGCATTATCGAAAGCTTCTTTACGGGTTTTGTATGATTTAACGTTTTCAACATTGTGATTTCCATCCCAGACCGCCCATGTCAATTGATTTCCGTTCAGATCTTTTCCGAGTTCTATTGTGTTTTCCATTTCATTCCCATTTTTCTGTATGATTTCGACATCGATAATGTTGTCAGTATCGATTTTGTCCCAGTAATCTGTTCCGTTTGCTTCATCGAATGCGGCAATACAATCCCAGGTATCAGAATCTTCTCCCATATCTGGAATCTCTATTGTTTCTACGGCTTCTGTCTGTTTATCTTCATAACGTATTCTTAACATATTTTCAGTCATATTCTCATCTCAGATCGTGTATTCTGTCTTAAACCACGCGCTAACCTGTTTGCTGTGGTCTGCTCTGTCGTCCTTGGTCTGCCTGAACATGTAGATGTCGCCTTCTCTCCATGTGTTGGAGAGATCCACAATAAATCCATTCTTCGCCATCTTCACGGCTTCTTTCTTCGCGTCCGCGATCGTGAACTCCACATCACAATCATCGAAGAGATCTTTCTTGTTCTCATCATGCCAGATACGAACTTTTACCATTCTTGTTTTTGTTGCCATTTTTTCTCACTATACAGTAATTACTTTAATAGTATTTAATAGTTACTAAATAATGTTAATAAATTGATAATTAATGATGATTTTTGTTTTATACAGATGGTAAAATTAGAATAAAAGAAGTTATTTTTTAAGACGTTGTTTTGTCTCTATGATCGTTGCAGCCTCTTCTGCTGCACGGCCTACTGGAGTCACTTCTATCGTTCTTCCGGTACGATCCTTATTGACGGATCTTTTGAGGAGTCCTCTCGATCTGTCTCTCAATCTAGATAGATGCACCGCTTCATGAATCACTGTCTCCTTGTCATTCACGCATTCGGGATCTATATAGATCATGTCAGAAGGCCTGTTCTCTGTTTTGAAGGCTGTAGCTCCTGCGTTTTCTCCCAGGTCCTTCGTTGAAACGATGGTGACGCACCCCATGGCTTTCAATTGTTCGGAAGTGAACGCGGATTCGATATCCTTGCGTATCTTAAGCTGGTCCTTCTCTGTTTTCGCAAGCACCGCGATCTTCTTCTGACTGTCGGGATCCCGAAGATCCTCTGTCATGAACAGGTCGGAGTTCGGATCGTCTATTCCTTCTACGTCGCAGCAGGAAGGATCCTCCCACCAAACCGCTGCTTCTTCAGGCGTCGGGTTCCTGCGTATGAGTTTCTTCGCTTTGCGTTTGAGATCCGCCAACGGCCCCTTCTCTGCGTTCATCTGATTCAATCTTGCAGCCATCATCTCCGCAGGCACTCTTCCGGATGAATTGTATGGTATGTTCTGGCCGTTGATCTTCTTGGCAGGATATGCGCCGATCTTTTTGTATTGCTGCTTGGCGCGCTTACGTTCTTCTCTGAATCTTCCCG
>Ga0265295_1004006_pt1 | contig 20386 bp, 19 predicted proteins | sample Munlansysbiofilm_FD_192503 | JGI IMG/M metagenome (GOLD analysis project Ga0265295, IMG submission 192503) | Leachate microbial communities from a municipal landfill in Southern Ontario, Canada - Methane capture system biofilm | ecosystem: Engineered > Solid waste > Landfill > Unclassified ... | reverse complement strand
CGATTAAAGGTTGCACAATTTCATCGGGCAATACTTTAAGCATCTCCGCCATATCATCGGTAAATTGTCTTGCTTCTGTCATATGGATAATTTTACTCTGTTTGCGTTAATTTTTACTTAATTTTTGGAGGTGAATTGGACGCATAATCGCTTCCTGCCTCGGACTATATAGCCCGGAAGCATTGAGGGCAAAGTGCATATTACCTATAACGCCCTCTCGCCTACTCTTTTTCCCCTGAAAAAGTGGTTGATCCCTCAAATGAGCCGGTTTCAAAAACCTTCTTTACCTGATTAGCATCCAAGGCTCTTTTCAAGACTAAATATTTCACAAGTAAGATTTGGTTTTCGCTTGCTCCAAAGCCCATTCTTTCCACCGTCGTTTCGAGGCGGGGTTGGTAAGAACGAACCGCTAAATAAATCGGGCGCTCAAGAACATCCGAAACTTGCTGAACCAAGCTTGAAATTAAAGCCTGGCCATCGGCATCAGGATGGACCGTCATGCTTACCCAAATGCCTTTTGGTCCATATTCAATATTGGCAAAGGCACCTAAACGCCCGTCTTTCTGATAAGCCACCATACTGTCAGCCCATTTGTCGGACAAGTTTTCAATCAGTTGGACGGAAGTTGGAACAACTTCCTTAGATAAGGTATCTATCGCCAGTTTGTCAAACTCGCTTCCTGAACGCCACAAATTAGGCGAAGAGGGAGTCCTCTCTTGCGAAGTCAGTTTGAACACTTTTTGCTTTGCCCAAATTGTAAACCCAGCTTTGCGAAAACCCTCAAACAGCTCCGAGTCTTCCGGCAAATCCGCCAAAATGCCCCAGGCTTTCCAGCTTCCGGCTTCTTTGATCAAAGCTTCGAGCAAGCGGCAAACAGTGAGCGGCTGAATATTTTCCGAACAACCCAGATAGGACATCTGGGCATATTTTTTATTTTGACCCTTTTCTATCTGTCCGAAGCAACTATCCTCATCCCCCTCCCAAATCATAGCCTCTCTGTCAGCCAGCGGTGCAACACTGCGCATCACGTTACGCAGATTCATCGGTTCTCCCCAAGTGAAAAAGCTCAGCGTATCCAAACTCTGCAGCAGTGTCGCCGACCGGCTGATTTTATACAGATTATAAGGGCTTAATTTTCTAATTCCGATTGCGCCAACTCCATAAAATAACGATGGAATCGCAAGTCTTCGCTAAGTTCAGGATGAAAAGAAGTTGCCAACAATTTTCCTTGTTGGGCGGCAATCATCCTGCCATCCGGCAAAGCCAACAAAGTCTTCGCTTTTCCATAAACTTCGGTGATGATTGGGCCCCTAATGAAAGTCAGATGATAATCCGGCTTAGTGGGGGTCAAAAAAGGCACAGGCAAATCGATTTCAAAAGAATCCAGCTGCCGACCGAAGGCATTCCGCTCAATCGTCATATCCATCAGACCGAGCAAAGGCTGCTCGCGCCCGACATTCTTCGAGAGCAAAATCGCTCCGGCACAGGTACCCCAAATCGCTTTGCTTTTCCCGAATTCCCGAATAGCTTCCATTAAACCGTAAGCGACCATCAACTTCCCAATCGCTGTCGATTCGCCGCCCGGTAAAATCAGCCCGGCTAAACCCTCCAAATGTTCGGGCAAGCGGACTTCTGAAACATCAGCCCCGAGTTTTTCGAGGCTGATGCGGTGTTCCCGAAAGTCGCCTTGTAAGGCAAGAACTCCAAATTTCATATTTGTCAGTTGTCTTTCTAACTACCAACCACGATTTGCCATTTTTTCGACATCGGGCAATTCAACAGCAGACCGACCGACCATCGCTTCGCCCAAATTGCGGCTGACTTCTGCCAAGATCTGGGGATCACGGAAGTGAGTTGTCGCTTTGACGATTGCCTGAGCGCGTTTGGAAGGGTCTCCGGATTTGAAAATACCGGAACCGACAAAAATGCCGTCAACGCCTAATTGCATCATCAGGGCTGCATCGGCTGGGGTGGCAATGCCACCGGCAGCAAAATTGACAACCGGCAACTTGCCTGCTTCCCGAACCTGCATAACCAGTTCGAAAGGAGCCTGAATGTTTTTGGCAAAAGTCATAACTTCTTCAGCCGGTAAACTTTGCAGATGGCGAATTTCGCCATAAACCTGGCGGGCATGGCGAACGGCTTCAACAACATCGCCGGTGCCGGGTTCGCCCTTGGTGCGCATCATGGCAGCGCCTTCGCCGAGTCGGCGGAGAGCTTCACCAAGATTTCGACAACCGCAGACAAAGGGCACTTTGAAGGCTGCTTTATTAATATGATAGGTTTCGTCAGCTGGGGTAAGAACTTCGGATTCGTCGATAAAGTCGACGCCGAGTGATTCCAAAATCTGTGCTTCCACAAAATGTCCAATGCGACATTTCGCCATAACAGGAATGCTGACAGACTCCATAATTTTCATAACGAGTTCGGGGTCACTCATCCGGGCAATCCCGCCATCGGCGCGGATATCAGCAGGGACGCGTTCCAAAGCCATCACGGCGCAAGCGCCTGCGTCTTCGGCAATTTTAGCTTGATCGGCGTTGACCACGTCCATGATCACGCCGCCTTTGAGCATCTCTGCGAGCCCCCGCTTTACAGCGATACCCGATACTTCTTGTTCCATTTATCCTCCAGAATTAACATAATGTGCTGCTTCGATTGTACCACTAAGCCATTGGAATTTCACGCATCACTTGACTCGGGCAGTTAGCAGTACACACTTGATAGCATTCAGTATTTAGTTGGTAGTTGGCAGTTGGCAGTAGGCTCTTGGCTCTTGGCTCTTGGCTCTTGGCTGTTTCCTATTTCCTGTTAACTGTTTCCCGCTCCCCGCTCCCCGTTTCCCGCTCCCTGCTCCCGGCTCCCGGCTCCCCGCTACCCGTTTCCTGCTTTGCTTAAGGCGTCTTCATCAGCAATCAAGGTAACATTGGGGTGTAACTGCAAAATTGAAGCAGGTAAGCCTGGGTCAATCGGCCCTTCAAGCACGCCCTTAACCGCATCGGCTTTAATTTCACCGCTGGCGAGGATCAGGATTCGTTTTGCTCCCAAGATTGATTTCAAACCCATCGTAATTGCCTGACGAGGGACTTCGTCTTTCGAGTCGAAAAATCGAGCGTTATCTTCAATTGTGTGCTCTTTCAAATCGACCAGGCGGGTTTGAGCGATAAAGATTTTGCCCGGTTCGTTGAAGGCGATATGTCCGTTGCTGCCGATTCCGAGTAATTGCAGGTCAATACCACCAGCATTAGCAATTTGACGGTCATAATCTGCACTAAACAGGTCCGGATTTGCGCTAAGACCGTCCGGGATATGCGTGTTTTCAGCTTGAATGTCAATTTGGTTAAAGAAATTCTCATCCATAAAATGGCGGTAGCTTTGCGGATGCTCAGGACCTAAGCTGTAGTATTCGTCCAAATTAAAACTGGAGACCTGATTAAAACTGACTTCACCGTTATGATGAAGCCGAATAAGTTCTTGATAAGTGCCTAAGGGAGTTGAGCCGGTTGCCAAACCCAAAATGCTGTTTGGCTTAAGCAAGACTTGTGCGGCAATATAATGCGCCGCTTTGCGACTCATCTCGACGTAATCTCTTGCTTTAATAATCTTCATTCTCTCTCATTCCTTCTCGTTATGTATATATATATTATTATAACAGGGAGCAAGGGATAGTGGGCAGGGAAAAACAGCAGTTGCCAATTAAATCTTGCTTATTCTTCATCCTCGTGCAAGGTTTTGGCAAGTTCTTCCCACTCTTTCAGCAAGTTTTCAAGCTGTTGGCTGAGGCTTTGGTAAGAATCTGTGATTTTTTGTAATTTTGCGACGTCTTTAGGCGGTGTGGCGAGCTGATTTTCCACTCCGGCTTTTTCGCTTTCAAGCTTTTGGATCTCAGTTTCGAGTGCATCGATTTTCTTTTGGGCTTGCTGACGTTGGTTTCGGCTAAGGCTTTTCTTGATTTTTTTATCTTCTTCTTGAAAGTTAGGTTCGGAAGTCGAAAGGTCAACAGTAGCTACCGGGTTAGCTTTATTTCGACCGCTCAAAAATTCTTTATATTCCGAATAGCTGCCCTTAAAAACCTGCAGGCGTTCTTCGGCGGGCAAAAGATCCCAGATTTGGGTTGCCAATGCGTCAATCAGATAGCGGTCATGCGAAACGAGCAGAATTGTGCCCGGATAATCCGCCAAAACCGATTGCAAAACTTCTTGGGTCGGCAAATCGAGATGATTGGTCGGTTCGTCAAGCAAGAGCAGGTTAGCGTCTGACAGCGCTAAGATTGCCAAAGCCAGACGGCCGCGTTCCCCACCGGATAGCGTTGCTACCCGGTCAAAAACCTGATCGCCATGAAAGCCATAGCGAGCCAGATAATTGCGCGCCTCTGCCGGCAACATGTTTGGGGCAACAGTGTTGATTTCTTGAATCAAATTATTGGTTGGGTCAAGATCTTCATGTGCCTGAGCAAAATAGCCCACTTTCAGGCTGGAACCAAGCAGCGTTTCGCCGCTGTAGGGTGGAATTTGCCCTAAAATCGTTTTCATAAAGGTGGTTTTTCCGGCACCGTTGGGACCAATCAGGGCAACGCATTCCCCCCGCTCCAAAACCAAATCCGGGCTCTGGAAGAGTGGTCTGCCCTCGTCTTCATAACCGACATAGAGGTTAAAAGTTCGCAGAACCAAATCGCCCGAGCGGCCAACAGGCTTGAGTCGCATGTGCATCTGACGCTCGTGGTGCATTGGTGCGGTCAGGCGACTGTCTGCTAAAAGACGCTCCAACCGGCGTTGACGACCGCGAGCCTGGTTGTTGTTTTGACTGCCCAAATTTCTGCGAATGTATTCTTCTTGTTTTTCAATAAATTCAGTCTGGGCTTCAAATTCTATCAAGCGACGAGCATAGCGTTCTTCCCGTTGGCGGAGATAGGCGCTGTAATTGCCGCGATAAACTTCAAGTGACGGGGTCATCTCCCAAATGACACGGGCAGTTTGGTCAAGAAAGTAGCGGTCATGCGAAACGATGACCACCGCACCGGACCAATCGCGCAGGTAAGCTTCAAGCCATTCGACAGCGTTGATGTCGAGGTGATTGCTGGGCTCATCCAAAAAGAGCAGGTCGGGGTTTTCGAGCAAAATGCGCGCCAGCCTTGCCCGCGTGCGTTGTCCGCCGGAAAGCTGCGAAAGAGGGCGCTGATAGTCTTCAGGGTCAAAGCCGAGACCGGTCAGGGTTTGCTGGATAAGGTTACTGTAATTGTAGCCACCTCTGATTTCAAATTGGTGCTGCAATTTACCATAGCGCGTCAAAACTGCGGCGTCGCAATTTGGATCTTGCATTTGGACTTCGAGGCTGTGCAATTCATCTGCCATTTCGAGCAAATCTTCAAAAGCACGCACACAACTCTCCCAAAGAGTGCCTACGGTTTCAAGAACAGCTTCCTGGGGCAGATAGCCTATCCGCAAATCGCGGGAACGGAAAACCGAACCTTCGCTTGGTTCATCTTCACCGGCTAAGATGCGCAGGAGGGTTGTTTTGCCAACCCCGTTACTGCCAACGATTGCGATGCGGGCGTTGTGGGGAATGGAAAGGTTAATCCCCTCAAAGATATCAACGGGACCAAAAGAACGTCCCAGGTTTTGTGCAGAAATTAGTGACATAGCAGAGCAAGTATACCAGTCTGCGACAGTCTTTTGCGCAACTAAATGGTATAGAAAACAATTCTCATGATGGAAGTAAGTTTGGTATTTAAGCCTGAAAAAATAAGGTATCATTCTTAATCATTCAAATTGAAAGAATTAACTATGAACCTGTTAAACAAAATTCCCTTCATCAAAGCCACAAGACGGAATCACGCTCTCGAACATGCCACTATGAAAGTTTTAGCCTCGCGCTATCATTGCGGACGGATGATGGGGCATTCCAACCCGACCGGTTTCATCTTGTTTGCCGACGTGCCAACCGAATTGGTCACCGATGCAGCCTTGGAGGCAAGAAAACGCCTGCAAAACGGTGAGGCTGACCTGGCAATTCATCCGGGTTGCGGGACGAACCTGGCTACCTCAGCTTTTCTTGCCGGTGCGGCTGCTTTTCTTGTACTAAACCTGCTCAGCGGTGCAAAATCCCCAAAATGGTGGCACTATTTGCTTGCGGGAGTTGTTTTCCTGCCGGTGTACATCTTTAGCCGTCCTTTGGGACCTAAAGTGCAAGAAAAAGTTACTGTTGACCCGAATATTGAAGGACTCGAAGTTAATTTGGTGCGCAGCTACAAAACCAAAAACGGATTTTTCCACATTATCAGCACGAGAGCATAATGACAGAGCAAAGCAAACCCAGTCTCTACCTCTTGCGAGGCGATGACGATGCCAGGATTAAGGGAGTTTTGGCTGATTTTGTCAAAGGACTCGGCGATCCCAGTATGGCAGATTTGAACACTTCGCGCTTAAATGGCGAAACGCTTGGCTTCGAAATGCTCCAGGCTGATGCACTAACTATTCCTTTTTTGGCAAACCGTCGCTTGATTATTGTTGAGAACGCCCGAAGCTTGCTCGGCAAAGTCGGCAAAGAGAACGCTGAACGCTATCTGGCACTTTTTGAGAGCCTTACTGAAAGCACAGCGCTTGTCTTTGTGGTGGACGACCAATTGGGAAAAAAACGAGGAGCTCGCAGCTGGGAAAATCAGAAATCTTATGAATGGCTGAGTAAATGGATTGAGAACAATCGCAATAAGGCGGTGATTGTCGATTGTCTGCTTCCGGCAGAAGAAGATATGCCCGCCTGGATTATGCGCAAAGCCAAAGAGTTAGGAGGTGCCTTCAGACCCGATGCCGCCCATCTTCTGGCAAGCTATATCGGCAACAACACGCTTCAGGCCGGACAAGAGATTGAAAAAATCCTTACCTATGTCGGCAAAGGAGCGATTGTTGAACCGGAGCAAGTCAGCCTCTTGACCGCCCACGAGCAAGAGGGCAACATTTTTGCTTTTACCGACGCTTTGGGCGAAAGAAACGCCCTCAAAGCCATGCAAGAATTTGAATTGCTGACCGAAAAAAGCGATGTGATAGAACTTACCGGAATGATTCACCGCCAATTTCGCTTGCTTATTCAGGCAAGAGAAATTATTGACGAAGGCGGAACGTTCCAGCAAATTGAGCAGGAATTGAAAGTGCTCAATTTTATTGCCCGCAAGCTTCATGCCCAGGCACAGCGCTTCAAAATGAGCAAGTTGCTGGAAATCTACAGCCGTTTGCTGGATATTGACGAGGGGATAAAAACCGGCGGCATGCCCGGGCAAACCGCTTACGAATTGCTGATTGCCGAGCTGACCGCTTGAGTTGAGGAGGAAAAATGCCTTTTAACATCATTCGTAACGATATCGTCAACATGAAAGTTGATGCCATTGTCAATGCAGCCAACCCTGAGTTGAAGCACGGCGGGGGTGTTTCCGGCAGGATTTTTGAGGCGGCCGGTGCTCAAGCGATGACTGAAGCCTGTGATGCCATTGGGAATTGCGATTTTGGCAAAGCGGTTATCACTCCCGGTTTCAATTTGCCTGTCAAAGCAGTGATTCATGCGGTCGGTCCGGTTTGGAGAGGCGGAAGTCAGGGCGAGGAAAAGCTCTTGCGCAGTGCCTACCGCTCCAGTCTGGAACTTGCGAAGCAGAACGGATTTGAAAGTATCGCTTTTCCCTTGATTTCATCCGGCAATTTTGGTTTCCCCTACGAATCGGCTTTTGCAATTGCCCTCGATGAGATTAATCGTTTCCTCTTTGAAGACGATATGGATGTCACCCTGGTTGTTTTTGATAATACCGCAACCGCTATGGCCAGATTCCGGAACAAAGACCTGCTAACTTATATCAACGATCACTATGTGGATGAACATCTTGATCGGAATCGCCCGAATTATCTCCGGGATCGCCCTGAACATTTGGATGTTGCTTTTTCAGCCATTCCAAAGCCGCGAAAACTAAGTTCAGACTCAGCGGCAAAAATTGATTTCCCGGAAGAAATTACATTCAGCGATGCTCTGCTTGCCTACGTTGATGCGAAGGGCATGACCGATCCGGAAGTTTACAAGCGCTCCAACATCGACCGCAAGCATTTCAGTAAAATCCGTAGCGATAAATACTATAATCCGAAGAAAACGACTGTCCTGGCGCTTGCAATCGGTTTGAAATTAAACCTGAGAGAAAGCAAGGATTTACTGGCAAGGGCAGGTTATGCTTTTAGCCCATGCGACAAACGAGACGTGATTGTGAAATACTTTATCGAACGGGGCGAATTTGACATCATGAAAGTCAACGGAGCTTTGTTCGACTTTGACCAAAAATTGTTAGGCTATTAAAAATGTCGCCTGCCAGGTGACCATTTCCTCAAGCACAAGCACTATCATAGACCTCAGATCAAGAAGGAGGTCTAAAATGAACAAAACAGAATTAATCTTTATCCTCGACCGCAGCGGTTCAATGGCGGGTTTGGAAAGCGACACCATCGGGGGTTTCAATGCCACAATAAAAGATCAAAAAGAAATCGAAGGCGAGACCCGGGTTACCACAATCCTTTTCGACAACTTCTTTGAAGTCTTGCATGATCGCATTGATTTGCAAGATATCCTCCCTTTGACCAATAAGGAATACTTCGTTCGTGGCAGTACGGCACTATATGATGCGGTTGCTCTGGGTATCAACAAGATTTTGAACGTGCAGCGGCAAACCAAGCCTGAATCTCGGGCGGATAAGGTGATTATGGTCATCACGACCGACGGCTACGAAAACGCTTCGCGTGAAACCAGCGGCAAGATGCTGCATAAAATGATTGAAGACTGCAAAAAAGAGGGCTGGGAATTTTTGTTCCTTGGTGCCGATATTGACGCGCAATCCGTGGCAGAATCAATCGGCATCGACCGCAGGCGATCTTCCAATTTTGTAAAAGATTCGATTGGGGTTGGTGTGCAATTTTCATCGCTAAACCAAGTCATCCGCTCCATGCGCAACGGCGAAGAAGTGGGGGAAGAGTGGAAAGCCGACTTGGAAGAGGATTTGAAACGGGCAAAAAAATAAGGGGGTTATAGGGGGAAACAGGAAACAGCAAGCAGGAAACGGGAAGCGGGGAACGGGTAAAAACGGGAATGCTTGAATAAAAAAACCGCCGTTAGGCGGTTTTTGAACTATCAGAACTGACTTCTTTAACCGGAGTTTCGGTTTTTGCTCCTTCGGAACTGCTTTTGCTTTCGCCGGAACCGTTGCCGTTATTGTTGTCGTTGTGAGCAAACTTTTGACCGGAAGGCGAGCGATTATCGGTGGCATAAAAACCTTTGCCTTTGAAAACAATCCCAACCGGTGTATAGACTTTGCGCAAAGCAACTTTGCCACAAACCGGGCAAACCGTCAGCGCGTCATCGGTGAAATGTTGAAATTGGTCAAAACTATGACCACATTCTTCGCATAAATAACTATAAACAGGCATCTTTTCCTTAATACTCCAAATTCAGAACCATTATAGTACCATAAAATGGCTGACTTTTATCTTAGCATTCGTCAGTAAGATTTGTGTAAGAATGTCTTGCAGGGAATTTTGAGATTCCATTACTTTATTACTTTGGTGTGCAGGTTGCAAACTTCTTCAACTTGCTGCTTATTATAAAGGTGCTAAAGCTATTAAAACCTGCTATTTGCGAAAGAGCAGTTATTTTCAATCGAATCCCCGGGATAAAAAAACCGCCCACGAAAATTGTGGGCGGTTTTGATGATCTTCAGGCTTATTTTGCCATTATCGGACGAAACTTATAGCCGTAAATAATCATGCCACGATTATCGCCATCGTTGCGAATTTTGCGGGTAACCATTTCGACTGGCATCCCAATCCGAACCGGCTCATCACCCATATCAGTCAGCTGAGCGGTTACAACTGGGCCTTCCTTCAGTTTTACCATCGCCACAGTATAAGGGGCTTGCTCTTCAAAACCAGCCGGGGCGTTGGAAATAAAGGTGTAGGAATAAACCTCACCCTGACCACTGAAGGTAAAGGGGGTTTTAGCCTCCCCGCCACATTCCGGGCAGACATCCCGTGGTGGAAAAATCTTTGCTGCACAATGCGGGCAGACTTCACCCTGCAAAGCATAACGTTGTTTTTTTAATCTCCAATGCCGTGGAACTTCCATATACAATCTCCTTTTCAGGTCTAACGCCTGAATTTTAGCTAAAAGAAACTATCAAGAACTCTCAATTTTCTTTCAACGAGGGAAAAAGAGGAAATTTAATGGAAAAAGAAGGTCTTTTTATCAAACCAAAGCCATTTAGCTTGATAAAGTAGCCCTTCTTTTCATAAGAATGAGAGGATTTGAGAGGCTTAACCAGCCTGAAAGTTAATCTCGCTCACCTGTTTCTACAAACTTCATCAGCTCACCAACACTTAAACCTTTGATGCCGAGTTTAGAAACCGTGCGACCCTTGCGACGGTAATCGGTATTATGAATGTAACAGGCCAAATTGATGATGCTTTCAATACCGTTGACCGAAACGCCAAAAGTTTTCCCAAAGGAAGCAATCGGCACCAAACTCATCGGGATTTCTTCGGTAATATAGCGATGGTTCAAGGTGCCGGGGGCTTTGATTCCATAATAGCCGGGCTGGTTGTGCATAGCCTCATGCAAAGTTTCACCGCGAGCGTTATAGGCAAGCTCCAGCCATTCCAAAGCGGTTCTGCCCCTCAAACCGATGGCAGAGGCAACCGTAACCCGTTCGCGGTCAATCACTTCCAAAACTTTAGCGACCGAAGGTGTTACGCCGTCCACATAAAACTGAAAATCACCGGAAGTGGCTTCAATCCAACCTGAATTGAGCAAAGCCAATGCCGGGTGGAAAATTGCGCCCATGTTGTTCAAACCGGTCGATAAAACATTTTTACCGTCGATAAATTGCGGGAAAGCCGGATGGATCGCGTCCAAAACTTCCTGGGTATGCGTTGCCGGCAATGCCGCCAGCGGAACCGCCTCTTTGATGCGGAATATCCTGGCTTGACTTGGTCCATCAGAACGCGCCGCAAAAATAAAAGTTTCCGCTTCGGCAATAATCGGTTTAGGCTCATAACCTTCCTCAATCATGACTTGGCGAAATTCAAGAGCTCCCCCGGTTCGACCGGGGTGCAGGATGACAATATGATCATCACGCAAAAACGGTGCGGTCATTCTAGCGATGTCGGCATGAGCCGTGGAAGGGACCACGACCATAATGACATCCGAATCCGCCAAGGCTTCTTCCATATCGTCGGTAACTTTATAAAGCTTGCCAAAACCGCGAGGTTCGGTTGGGCTTTCAAGATCAATGCCGCCACGTTGGCGGATAATTTCAATATGTCTGAGAGTCCGGTTGAACATTGTGGTTTGGAAACCTTCCAGTGCCAAATAAGCCGCCATCGCTTTTCCACCGTTCCCAGCTCCAATTACAGTATAACGAGTGTTTTTATCCATATCTTCCTCAATTCAAAAAATCTTTTAATCGTTCTTCTTCAGAAATCGGTTTGCCCTGCTCATCAACGGCTTCACTGCAACCATTAATTACCCGGGTACAGATTCTACCGGGAGCAAAGGCATTGTTTTTCAGTTGCGGGGCATCCATGATGCCAAGATTGACCGCTTTGGTCAGCGTAGCTGCATCGATCAAAGGGTCTAAAACTGACTTATTGGCAATCGTTTTAATTGCCTCGAGCGTTACCTGAACCTCACGGATTAGAAAATCCTTTCGGGCTTGAATATGCGGGTCAGCCGTCATATCAGCTTGACCTGCCAAGGCGTTTTCAATGGCCCGTCTGGCTGCCTGACTGGCTTGAATGACGTCATCAGCTGTTGCGGCATGATCGGCTTCGGTATGTCCGACAATGTGCACAATCTGCGGTTTTAGCGCCATTTGCAGATAGATACTGGTTGCCAAATGTGCTCTGGCAGCGTTGTCTTCCAATGGATAACTTAACAATCCGGTGCGGGTTTCGCGCAGAATGCGAAAATTCTCATCGCTCAGCGGCTCGATCATTTCCAAAATTGCCAACATCTTTGCCAAATCCATTGCGTCTGAGATATTAGGCGGGCTGTTAAACATAAACTGGCCGATATAATCCCTCACTCCAAAAGCTTTGGCGTTATAAGCGGCGAGATAAGCGGAAACAGCAAAGATAACATCCGGCGCATCACGCATTCCCCAGTGGTGGGGTTCGTTGAGTTCAACCGGTATATTGCGCTCACCATACCAAGACATCACTTCCTGATGCTCGCGAATTGATTCTTCTAGGCTAAGCGGACCACGTCCATCCATGGCGTTAAACCAAAAAAGCGGAATGGCACACCAGCAAATGTTAATCGTCTCGACGTACATTTCAGCCAGTTTGATAAAGTCGTCCGTGCCAGAATAGGTGCGCATCAGCGGATAATTACCGCTCCGGGAAGCCTCATAAAGGCGGCGATAATCGTCAGCACTGCGAACAGGCACACCACCGGCACCGGTTGTGCGTGGGTTTTGCCTTTCGGGGTGGAAGAAGTTTGCCTGAGCGTCCTGGTCAATTCCCAAAGAAATCACGTCCAGGGCTTTCGCATCGGCAATTTTTCTAATTCCTTCAAGGCTGGCTTCTACAGTCGGCAAACCGAAGTGATGGCGCAAAAGCGGAAAAGGAGCCTTCCAATTAATTCGTTCAACGGTAGTTTGAGGATAGTTCGCTTCGCCGAGATCTTCGTTTGTTTCACCGCGCAGATAAGCTAAAATTTCTTCACGGCTTTGCGATCCGTCAAAAACCGCATCAAAAAAGCCTTCCAAAAGCTCAGCCTTGCGACTGACAGGAGGGGTTCCCCCAAAAGCAAAGCGCACACCCTGCTCATGGAGATCAGCAGCCGCTTCGGCGAATTCTGCCAATAAACGTTCTCCGGTTTCCGGAGTTAGGCGATAAGAAACGCCCACTAAATCCGCTTTTTCTCGCTTGGCAACTTCGAGAAAAGTTTCTATCAGCACAGCAGGACCAAGAAAAACCGTGCGCCAACCAACTGACTCAGCTAATCTTAGCAAATTACTAATTCCTGCAACATGGACACATTCCCCCAAAGCACCAGCAACAATGGTTTTCATAAAAAACTCCTAATTTTCGGTGAGAATGAGTAGTCCAAGGATTTGAGAATCAACCGCACCCGGGACTATTGGGATTAAATGAATTTTACACCATTTTTTAATAATCTTAATTAACATTCTATTGTTAATAGTTGTGGTCAGTTAAAGAACCAACCTCGGGAACATACGGAGCAAAAATTTCCGGCCGTTTCCTGCTTTCTGTTTCCTGTATATAATGAAGCTAAATCAATTGACAGGAGAAAATATGACCAAAGCCTTGATTATCGTGGATATGCAAAATGACTTTTTACCCGACGGTGCGCTGGCGGTGCCCGATGGCGATCAAATTATTGAAGAAATCAACCGTCTATCAAAAAATTATGATCTGGTTGTCGCCAGCCAGGACTGGCATCCTGCGAATCATGGCAGCTTTGCTTCGCAGCATGAAGGCAAACAGCCTTTTGAAATGGGTGAATTAGCCAGTCTGCCACAGGTGTTTTGGCCTGACCATTGCGTGCAATCAAGCCCGGGTGCGGCTTTAACAGAGAAACTGGATCAAAATTCGATAGAAGCGATTTTTCGGAAAGGGATGGATCCCGAAATCGACAGTTACAGTGCTTTCTTTGATAACGGTATGAAAAAAGCCACCGGTCTGGAAGGCTATCTGAAAGACCGCAAGGTTGATGAAATGCACATTTGCGGTTTAGCCGCCGATTTTTGCGTGATGGCGACCGCAAAAGATGCACTCAAATTAGGCTTCGCCTCGCTTATCTTACAAAATGCCACCAAAGCGATTGACCAAAGTGGCATGGATGCCATGTACGAGGAGTTCGAAAAATTGGGTGGAAGAATGCTTTGAACCGGAAGCCGGAAAAACATCGAATAATGCCTGCTTACTGTAAGTCATTTTTTGGCAGAGCTTGAAAATGATTCGTACGGACGACAACTTTTCCTGCTACCTTTTTATATCATCGCTCCTGTTTGCGATATAATCCGAGAGATTGAAGACGAAAAGGTAAAACTATGGATAATCATGAAGAAAAAGATTTAAACAAAAAGCAAGACGGCAAAGCAAAGAAATCAAGACGAGGCTGGTTAATTGCTCTGGCAGTTCTCGTTGCGCTTGTGGTGGTTCTTTTCGCCTTATATCAAATCCCTGCTATCAATTATCGGGTTTCTTATTACCTGTCGAATTTAAGGGCAAGTGCTTACTATGCCGCTAATCCACCCGGTGAATCTGAGGTGGATGTAAAAACTGAGTCAACCATGAGTGCTGAAGTGATTGCAACGCTAACCGCTTTGGCTCCCACCCCGACCCTTCAACCAGTGATTGAAGAAACAACAGAACAAGTTGCCACTTCGATTCCAACGCCAACATCCGAGCCTACGCCAATTCCCGCCGCGGTACAGCTGGAAGGCATTGTGCAGGAATATCAACGCTGGAACAGTTGCGGTCCCGCCACTTTGGCATTGAACCTTCGCTATTGGGGCTGGAAGGGCGAACAGCTGGATATCGAACAAGTTGTTAAACCGCGTTTGGAAGACCTGAATGTAACACCTCAGGAAATGATTGATTACATCGAAACGAATACCGATTTCGAGGCTGTCCTGCGGGTTGGCGGAACGGTCGATTTGCTCAAAAAGCTAATCGCAGGCGGTTTCCCGGTTTTGGCAGAACGTGGTTATGTCAATCGTGATGACGGTTGGATGGGGCATTATGGTGTGGTGGACGGCTATGATGATGCCACTCAAGAAGTCCATATCCCCGATACATTTAATGGCTATATCACACTAAGTTATGATAATCTTCAGCATGTTTGGGACCAGTTTCATGGCACTTACCTGGTCGTCTTCCCTCCTGAAGACCGTGAAACCGTCCTCGAAATTTTGGGTCCTGATGCTGATCCGGCTTATAACCTTGATGCCGCCCTGGAAAAATTCAAAGAGCGTGCCGCAACGGTTGACCGCTCTGAACAGTATTTTGCCTATTACAGCCTGGGCGAACTCTTGGTGATGAAGAAAGATTATGTCGCCGCAGCAGAAGCCTTTGACAATGCTTTTGAGGTTTACAACTGGTTGCCGGTCGATGCCCGCCCCTGGCGGATGCTTTGGTATCAGGTGGGACCCTACGAAGCCTATTATTACACCGGTCGCTACCAATCTGTGATTAGCCTGACTTTCAAAACCTTGACCGATCGTGTCCAACCGGCAGCCTTGCCCGAAAGCTTCTTGTGGAGCGGAAAGGCAAACGTTGCGCTTGGAAACATTGACACAGCGATTGCTGATTTTAACCGTGCCCTCGAATGGCATCCCGGCTGGCAACCCGCATTGGATGAATTAGACGCTTTGGGCGTAGAACCTTAATTAATATAGAAGAAGAAAAAACTTATGTCAAAATCGACAAATGAAATGAAAAATCAAGTTCGCAAAAATTCAATCTGGCGCAAGCTTTGGATCTATCTCGGAATAGTTGTCTCTTTAATAGTTCTTGCGGTAATAGCAATGCAAATTCCGGCTATTCAAAGCCGGGTGCGCACAGCTTATGCCAATATTTACAATCGAATTAACAAACCGGACGAAAAAGATTTTGGTCCCTCCCAACAAAGCACGGTTAGCGCCGAAGTTTATGCCACTTTGACGGCTATGGCACCGACCGCAACCCTTCTGCCCACCGCAACCGAAGAGCTTGTGCTTGCCGATACACCTGTGCCGACAAGTACGCCTTTCCCTGTGCCTGCCAGTTTTGCCCTGGATGGAATGGGCTTGGAATATCAGACCATGAACAACTGCGGACCGGCGAATCTTGCAATGAATCTTACCTATTGGGGTTGGCCGACTAATCAAAGCATTACCGAAAATGCCATCAAGACCCACAAAGACGACCGCAACGTTATGTTGCAGGAAATGCTCGATTATACCGAGGCAAACACCGACCTTAAGGTCCAATTGCGCTACGGTGGTGATATCGAACTCGTTAAACGCATGCTTTCAGCCGGTTTTCCGGTTTTGATTGAGCGCGGGCATAGCGATGAGGACGATGGCTGGATGGGGCATTACAGCATTGTTACCGCTTATGACGATGCCACGCAAACGGTTACCATTCCCGATACGCTTTTGGGTATGATGAACATGTCTTATGCCGATCTGGAGCGTGACTGGTGGCATTTTGACGGGATTTATCTGGTTATCTACCCTGCCGATCGCGAAAGAGAAGTTTTGAGCTTAATGGAAAAAGACTCAGACCCGGTTGAAAACCTGCACAGGACGCTGGAAAAAATTGAGCGGCGTATTCCCCAGGTCAGCGGACAAGATTTATTCTTTGCGCTTTACAGCAAAGGTTCAGTTTTAGTCGAAATGCGTGATTACCTGGCTGCTGCCGAAGCATTTGACCAGGCTTTTACGGTTTACAATCAACTCGATTTTGGCTTGCGCCCCTGGCGCATAACCTGGTATCAGGTTGGTCCCTATGAAGCTTATTATTACACCGGTCGTTATCAGGATGCATTTGACCTGGCTGAGCAAACCATCAATAACACCACCTTCCCTTCCCTGCCCGAAACCTGGCTTTGGGGTGGAAAAGCCGCTTTAGCTCTGGGTGATAAGGAAAACGCCATTAAGTACTTTAATAAGGCTTTGGAGTTTTATCCCAATTGGGATTTGGCAACCCAAGGTTTGAATGAAGCCCAATCCTGAATTGAAAGCGATAAACAAACAAAAACAGCTTATTTTGAAACAGGTATAATCCAGACATTATGACGACATCTCAAAAGGAGGCGCTGCGTAGGCGCCTCTCTAAACAAAGTATTTGGTCAAAGCCATGGTTCTATTTGGTTTTGCTTATTGTATTAATCCTTTTGGCATTGCTGATTTATCAGATCCCTGCCGTGCATGAACGTCTTTCCTGGCGGGTAGACAGCGCTATGGCGAGAGTCTACTATTTTTTCAACCCACCCGGACAAGATGTTTTTGTGCCGGTCGGAGATGAAACTGAAGAGCTTCACGCCATGCAAACGCTTACGGCCGGAGCCCCTCCGACCGAAACACCCCTGCCGACGGAAACACCAACCATAACGCCGACCACGGAGTTTACCCCAACCCCAACAATTGAGCCGACAGCAACGGCAACGCTGGTACCTTTGCCTCGTTCTGTCCTGCTCGAAGGCGTCCAGGTGGAATATCAAAAAGCAAACAATTGCGGACCGGCAAACCTCTCCATGTTGCTCAATTTCTGGGGCTGGATGGGTGACCAAACGGTCACAGAGAAGGTTTTGAAGCCTTTCATCAAAGATCGCAACGTTATGCCCTACGAAATGCTCGATTATGTTCAAACGCAAACGGAATATAACGGCATCGTGCGCTATGGCGGCGATTTGGAAACTGTCAAACGCTTGGTTGCTTCCGGTTTTCCGGTTTTGATTGAACGCGGTTACATCAACGATACAGAAGGCTGGATGGGTCATTATGGCTTGATTGTCGGATACGATGACGACGCTCAGGAAGTTACCATCCCCGATACTTATCTGGGTGTAATTAAGGTTAGCTATGCCGATATGAATCGCTACTGGGCGCAATTTGACAAAATTTATCTGGTAATCTTTCCCAATGAGCGAGCCCAGGAAGTTTATGATATTTTGGGTCCTCAAATGGACGCCGCTTATAATCTGCACCAAGCTTTTGATCAGGTTCAGGCAAACTTATTTAATCAGAGTGGTGCTGAGCTTTACTTTGCCTGGTTTAGCCGTGGTTCAATTCTGGTCGAAATGCAAGATTCCTGGGGTGCGGCACAATCTTATGATGAGGCTTTCAAGGTCTACGCAACCTTACCCGAAAAAGATCGACCTTGGCGAATGCTTTGGTATCAAACGGGACCCTTCTTCGCTTATTACAACATGGGGCGCTATCAGGATGTTCTAAGCCTGGCGACCCAAACGCTGACTGAGGCGAAGGAAGATGCCTTGCCGGAAAGTTGGGTGTGGAAAGGCCGGGCTGAGGTGATGCTTGGTATGCGCGATGAGGCAATCGCCAGTTTCAGGCGGGCGCTCTATTGGCACCCGGATTGGTGGGTTGCGAAAGATGCGCTTGAAGCTCTGGGTGAAACACCGTAAAAACAAAATAAAAAACCACCGCAAAGGTGGTTTTTTTGCGCTTATCTGCGATAACGATTATTTCCCGATACAATCTGCGGCGGCTTGTTTCAAATGCGCCATAACAGCGTTCAAACCGTTGCTTCGCTGAGAGGAGATGTGATGCCAAAGGCCTAAATCTTCGAAAATATGCATGTCAGCCGTTAAAACAAGCTCTGCCGGTTGATCGTTGAGCAGCTGATACAAAATTGAAACCAAACCGCGTACAATCAGAGAATCGCTGTCGACACTAAAGTTTATCTTTCCATCAAGGCAATGGATATCAAACCAAACACTCGATTGACAGCCATGCACCAGTCGCTCATCAGTTTTGAGTGCCGGATCCATAGGGGGCAAAGCCTGGCCGAGTTCAATTAAATACTCATACTTCTCGTCCCAGTTGTCAAAGAGAGAAAAATTTTCGATTAACTCTTTTTCAATTTCTTCTATCGATTTTTGAGCCATGTTTACCTTCCAATCATTCTAATGACACTCTGAATACCCCTCGCCAGAGCGTCGAGGTCTTCACGATTATTATAAATGCCTAATGAAGCCCGAACGGTTCCGGAAATATGCAAAGCATCCATAATCGGTTGGGTGCAATGCTGACCGGTGCGCACGGCAACACCCTTGGAATCGAGCAAAATCCCGACATCGTAGTGCTGAATGCCTTCCACATTAAAGGGAATGATGGCAGAACGGTGCTTTGGATTGCCATAAATTTTCATGCCCGGGATTTCAGAGAGCAAGCCTAAACCATAACTGAGCAAATCGTCTTCATAAGCTTGCAGCTCGGCTGGGTCAAATTGTTTAAGATAATCAAGTGCTGCGCCTAAACCAATTACGTCCGCCACATTCGGCGTGCCGGCTTCAAATTTATAGGGCAAAACGTTGAAAGTAACTTTGCTGGGAGTAACGATATCAATCATTTCACCCCCGGATTGGAAAGGCGGCATTTGCATCAACCATTCATGCTTGGCATAGAGCACGCCAATCCCCATGGGGGCATACATTTTGTGCCCAGAGAAGGCATAAAAATCTGCATCGCTTGCTTGAACATCATGACTGAGGTGTTGAATCGCCTGAGCACCGTCGACCAAAACCGGAACATTGGCGGCATGAGCGATTTTGACAATTTCGTCAATAGGGTTAACTGTTCCAAGCGAGTTTGAAACCTGATTGACAGCTACCAATTTGGTTTTTTCGTTTAAGAGCTCTTTGAACGCTTCTAAATCTAATTCCCCGTCTTCATCAAAGGGAATTACCCGAAAATTTGCGCCTTTGCGTTGGCACATCAGCTGCCAGGGAACATAATTGCTGTGGTGTTCCAGCTCACTGACCAAAATTTCGTCACCGGGTTTTACGAAAGCCTCGCCAAAAGAATAGGCAACCAGGTTGATCGATTCGGTTGTCCCTCGAGTGAAAATGATTTGAGAGGGTGAAGGAGCGTTGATGTAGGCGGCAACCTTTTTGCGCACATCTTCGTAGGCGTTGGTAGCCTGGATTGCAAGTGTGTGATTGCCTCGATGAATATTGGCATTACTGGTTTCGTAATAATTGCTGATGGTGTCAATCACGCTTTGTGGTTTTTGAGTGGTTGCGGCATTGTCAAGATAGACCAAAGGGTATCCATTTATTTCACGTTTGAGAATAGGGAAATCTTCCCTTGCACTGAGAATATTTTTGCTCATAATTTTTCCTTAAAGTACTTGATTTTACCATTGAGGACAGGGCAAAAGACAACTGGCAGTAGACAGATTTAAGTAGATAGCAAAGTTCTTGTTTGAAACCTTTTGATGAATTTTGAGCGGACCCGACTTCTCGTCGTTTCTGAGGTAAGGATAAATATGAGTATACATGCACAAGTTTTCCCACAAATCTCTGGCATAAGATACAATTGTTAACAACTTAGCTTGACCTTTCTATTGGAGGATGTATGGCAGAAAAAATTTTAGTTGTTGATGATGAACTTTCTCTTCAAGAAGCTTTAACCTATTCCCTCGAAAAAGAGGGCTATCTCGTTTCCGTTGCCGGCGATGGACTTACTGCTCTCGAAATCGCACGAGCAAATCCACCCGACCTGGTAATTTTGGATGTTATGCTGCCGGGCATTGACGGTTTTGAAGTCTGTCGCATCCTTAGGCAAGAATCAAACATGCCGGTATTGATGCTCACCGCTCGCGATGATGAAATTGAC
>Ga0265295_1004003_pt1 | contig 20399 bp, 19 predicted proteins | sample Munlansysbiofilm_FD_192503 | JGI IMG/M metagenome (GOLD analysis project Ga0265295, IMG submission 192503) | Leachate microbial communities from a municipal landfill in Southern Ontario, Canada - Methane capture system biofilm | ecosystem: Engineered > Solid waste > Landfill > Unclassified ... | reverse complement strand
AGCTGTTGAAACGGCCAACAACCAGCGCAAACTTGCCTTGTGGGGCAATAAAGGTACCTTCGATTGTCTTCAAGGTCATGATTTTTCATCCTAATAAAGAGCGGAGGAGCGGCGCTAGCTGCCGCTCCAATAACAGTTAATCCTGCGGTTGCAGGTATTCTACAACTTCTAAGTCGAATCCGGATATGGCATTAAAGCGCATTGGCGAACTTAATAAGCGCATTTTACGCACACCAAGGTCACGCAGAATCTGCGAGCCGGCACCTACAGTGCTGTAAGTACCTGAACTTTTAGCAGATTTTGCATCACCTTCAACACCCAACTGACGCTCTAAATGCGCCAGCAAGCTGGAGCCGGTCATTTGGTTGGCTAATAATAACACCACACCACTGCCTGCTTTAGCCACTTCGGCCATCGCTGCACGCAAACTCCAACGCTGATTTTGCTTGACCATAAATAAGTCACGCAATGGATCCATATTGTGTACACGCACTAAAGTGGGTTCTTCAGGGCTAATAGTACCTAAAGTCAGCGCCATATGAACATCACCACCGGTCGATTCACGGTAAGTGACTAAATCAAATGTACCTAACTCACTGTCGAGCACTTTCGTTGAAACACGCTCAATGGTGCGCTCATGAATCATACGGTAGTGAATTAAGTCAGCAATGGTACCGATTTTAATACCGTGCTCTAAGGCAAACACTTCCAACTCAGGACGACGCGCCATGGTGCCATCGTCGTTCATAATTTCGCAAATTACACCGCTGGGCTCAAAGCCACCTAAGCGCGCTAAATCACAGGCGGCTTCAGTATGTCCTGCACGAGCAAGTACACCGCCTGGCTGCCCCATCAATGGGAAAATATGACCGGGGCTGACAATATCAGCCGCCACAGCATCTTTTGCCGCGGCAGCTTGTACGGTACGCGCACGGTCAGCTGCAGAGATACCTGTAGTTACACCTTCAGCCGCTTCAATCGACACGGTAAATTTAGTACCAAAGCCTGAACCGTTATGTTGCGCCATTAACGGCAAACCTAAACGCTCGCAGCGCTCAACACTCATCGGCATACAAATTAAGCCGCGTGCATGTTTGGCCATAAAATTAATATGTTCGGCAGTCACACACTCAGAAGCGATAATTAAATCACCTTCGTTTTCGCGGTCTTCGTCATCCATCAGGATAACCATTTTACCAGCACGAATATCTGCAACAATTTCTTCAATAGTATTTAAAGACACAGGATAACCCTTCAATTAAGAACGCATAAAACCATGCTCGGCTAAAAAGCCTGCAGTAATGGCGTGACTGGTGGGTTCAGCGGCTTTATCACCTTGCAATAAACGCTCAAGGTAGCGAGCAATTAAGTCGATCTCAAGATTGACTAAATGCCCTGCTTGATAATCCGCCATAATGGTTTCTTGTAAAGTATGCGGCACGATGGTCAGTTGAAACTCACTGCCATTGACACCATTAACTGTGAGGCTGGTGCCGTCAACAGTGATTGAGCCTTTCATGGCGATATAACGCGCCAGCTCTTTGGGTGCTCGTATCCAGAACTCGACCGCCCGAGCACTGTCACTGCGCGAAAGCACTTCACCAACGCCATCCACGTGACCGCTAACCAAATGTCCACCTAAACGAGTGGTTGGCAGTAGAGCCTTCTCCAAGTTCACCGGACTGTTGGTTTTTAGATTGACCAGCGCAGTACGCGTTAAGGTTTCACGACTCACATCCGCACAAAAGCCATCACCTGGCAGCTCTACTGCGGTTAAGCAGATGCCATTCACAGCAATGCTATCGCCCAGCTTTACATCGGTTAAATCCAACTTGCCTGTCGCCACATGCACACGCACATCACCACCTTTAGGGGTCATGCTACGTATATGGCCGATTGCTTCGATTATTCCTGTAAACATAGAACCTCCGCACAACACGAATTCTGTTTGATTCGCTTGTGTCGATCTCCTGTTTATATCAAACAAGGCTATTTTTGATCGAATGGGAGTGTGCCGCGCATGAGATGCACGGTAACGGATCCCGCTCTCTCTTCATCCGGACTGTAACCGTCGGCCTTGGGATCTCACCAAGTCTGCTGACCTTGCTTACCTTTGTTACCAGCGTAAACAAGCGCTCGTGGGCTATGCCTGTATAAGACAATTACCACCGGTGGGGAATCTCGCCCCGCCCTGAGAACGTCACTAACCTGTTAAATCGATTAGTGCCGTACGTTTTACCACATATTGACGGGCTGCGCACGGTTTGCCTGCCCTGATTAGGCCATTCGTACTCCCCCATATCCTGCCACTATAAGTTCAGCCAGCAGACCAAACTGCAGCACTCACCCAAGCGCTGTGCTGATTAACGCTCTTAACAAAGTGTCACACGCAATAAAAACGGCTTCAAGCTGACTAAAAAGCTTAATTCGTCACCTTATTAGTAAAACCCAGCTCTGAGCCTATGGCCAAGGCGCGTTTGACGGTATACTTTACGGTTTTCCGATTAGCCGTATTTTAAGTAGGGGTCCCGCCGCACTATGGATAAGACCTATCAGCCGCACGCCATTGAAGCCACTTGGTACCAGTCATGGGAAACCAATCAATACTTTGCGCCCCAGGGTTCTGGTCAGCCGTACACCATTATGATTCCGCCGCCAAACGTTACTGGCAGCTTACATATGGGTCATGGTTTTAATAACGCCATTATGGATGCGCTGATTCGTTATCGCCGTATGCAAGGCCGTAACACTCTATGGCAGCCCGGTACTGACCACGCAGGTATCGCCACGCAAATGGTGGTGGAACGTCAACTGGCTGCACAAGGCCTTGACCGCCACGACCTAGGCCGCGAAGCCTTTTTAGATAAAGTCTGGGAATGGAAAGAAGAATCGGGCGGTACGATTACCCGTCAAATTCGCCGCCTAGGCAGCTCGGTGGATTGGTCTCGTGAGCGCTTTACCATGGATGATGGAATGTCCGACGCGGTTAAAGAAGCCTTTGTGCGCTTGCATGAAGATGGCTTGATTTACCGTGGTAAACGCTTGGTGAACTGGGATCCTAAATTCCACACTGCCATCTCTGACCTTGAAGTGGAAAACCACGACGAGAAAGGTCATTTATGGAATCTGCGCTACCCGCTGGCCGATGGCGTTAAAACTGCCGATGGCCAAGACTACTTAGTGGTCGCCACCACGCGTCCAGAAACCATGCTGGGTGATAGTGCTGTTGCGGTCAATCCAGACGATGAGCGCTATAAAGCACTGATTGGCTCCTTTATTGACCTGCCATTAGTCGGCCGTCGTATTCCAATTGTTGGCGATGACTACTGTGATCCAGAGTTTGGTACCGGTTGTGTAAAAATCACCCCAGCGCACGACTTTAATGACTATGAAGTGGGCAAGCGCCATAATCTGCCACTGATCAACATTCTTGACCAAGACGCCGCCATCTTAGCCACCGCACAGATGTTTAATAGTGACGGTACTGTGAATGACGAACTCGATGGCAGTCTACCTGCAGAATTTGCCGGTTTAGATCGCTTTGAAGCGCGCAAGCAAATTGTTGCAGCGCTGCAAGCAGCAGACCTACTGGTGAGCATTGACGATCACGCGTTAAAAACACCACGCGGTGACCGTTCTGGCGCAGTAATTGAGCCATGGTTAACTGACCAATGGTATGTATCGACTAAACCATTGGCTGAACCTGCGATTGCCGCGATTGAAGACGGTCGTATTCAGTTTGTGCCTAAGCAATACGAAAACATGTATTTCAGCTGGATGCGCGACATCCAAGACTGGTGCATCAGCCGCCAACTCTGGTGGGGACACCGTATTCCTGCTTGGTATGACGATGCCGGCAATGTCTATGTCGGTCGCAATGAAGCGGAAGTGCGCACTAAGCACAATCTGGGCGATATCAATCTACGCCAAGACAATGACGTATTGGATACGTGGTTTAGCTCAGGTTTATGGACGTTCTCAACTTTAGGCTGGCCAGAACAAACTGATTTCTTAAAAACCTTCCACCCCACCGATGTGTTGGTGACTGGTTTTGACATCATCTTCTTCTGGGTTGCACGCATGATCATGATGACCATGCACCTGGTGAAGAATGAAGATGGTACGCCGCAAATTCCGTTTAAAACTGTCTATGTGCATGGCTTAGTTCGCGACAGCCAAGGCCATAAAATGTCCAAGTCCAAAGGTAACGTACTGGACCCATTGGATATCATTGACGGTATTGATCTGGAAACTCTGGTCGAAAAACGCACCAGCGGCATGATGCAGCCACAAATGGCCAAAGCCATCGAGAAGCAAACCCGCGAAGAGTTTGCTGATGGTATTGCCAGTTACGGCACTGACGCCCTGCGCTTTACCTTCTTATCATTGGCCTCAACCGGCCGTGATGTGAAGTTCGATATGGGTCGCGTTGAAGGCTACCGTAACTTCTGTAATAAAATCTGGAACGCTGCGCGCTATGTCATGATGCAGTGCGAAGAGCAAGATTGCGGCATCGATGGCGAAGCTGTTGAACTGACCGTGGCTGACCGTTGGATTATCTCGCAATTACAACGCACTGAAGCTGAAGTAGCGCGTCAACTGGATAACTTCCGTTTCGACCTCGCCGCGCAAGCGCTGTATGAGTTTATCTGGAATCAGTATTGCGACTGGTACTTGGAATTATCCAAGCCGGTGCTGTGGGATAAAGAAGCACCCGCTGAACTCACTCGTGGTACGCGCCGCACCTTAGTGCGTGTATTAGAAGCAGCGCTGCGTTTAGCGCATCCGTTTATGCCATTTATCACTGAAGAAATCTGGCAGCGTATTGCACCTATGGCTGGCAAAACCGGCGATACCATTATGTTGCAGCCTTTCCCTGCCAGTGCTAACGATGCCGTTGACGCACAAGCCGAAGGCGATATCGAATGGCTCAAAGAGCTGATGCTGGCTCTGCGTAATATTCGTGCAGAAATGAATATTGGTCCGGGCACACCGATCCCGCTGTATTTAGGTAATACCACAGCTGAAGATCTGCGCCGCCTAGAGGTAAATAGCGTCACACTCAACAAACTGGCCAAGCTTGAATCAGTCACCTTGTTAGCGGCTGACCAAGAAGCGCCGATGTCAGCCACTGCTTTGGTCGGCGAGATGCAAGTATTGGTACCGATGGCAGGTTTGATCGATACTAAAGCTGAACTGGCGCGTTTGGATAAGGAAATGCAGCGCCTGAATGGTGAGATTAAACGTGTCTCTGGCAAACTTTCCAATCAAGGCTTTGTCGCGAAAGCGCCCGCCGATGTGATTGAAAAAGAACGCGCTAAGCAAGCTGACTATGAGCAAGCTTTAGCGCGCTTAACTGAACAGCACACGCGTATCGCCAGTTTATAATTCACTGATTAATCTATACAAACGGGGTCGCTCAGGCATACTGCCAACGACCCCCATTAGAGGCATGAAAACATGACTACGTTCTCAAAAAAAGCGTTGCTCACGCTCAGTGCACTAACCTTATCTATCAGCGCATCTTTTGCCGTGATGGCTGAATCAGTTAAATCTGTAGCCGTGACCGCTATTGTTGAACACCCTGCTCTAGACTCGGTGCGTGACGGTGTTTTAGATGCGCTGCACGAAGCCGGCTACACCGAGGGTAAAAACCTCAAATGGCAATACCAAAGTGCTCAGGGTAATACCGGCACCGCGGCACAAATTGCCCGTAAATTTATTGGTGACCAACCGGATGCTATCGTTGCAATTGCCACACCATCAGCACAAGCGGCTGTTGCCGGCACTAAACGTGTTCCGATTGTATTCTCAGCGGTCACTGACCCTGTTGAAGGCCAACTGACTCCAAGCTGGGAAGCCAGCGGTACCAACGTCACCGGCGTGTCCGATGTACTGGAGCTCGGCAAGCAAATGGAACTGGTTAAACAAATCGTCCCTAACGCTAAGCGTATTGGCATGGTGTTTAACCCAGGCGAAGCCAACTCAGTTGCCGTTGTCACTGCACTGAAAAAAATCTTGCCAGAATACGGCCTCACATTAGTTGAAGCCGCGGCACCACGCTCTGTTGACGTGGGTACCGCAGCGCGCAGCTTAGTGGGTAAAGTTGATGTGATTTATACCAATACGGACAACAACGTAGTTTCAGCTTATGAAGCTTTAGTTAAAGTCGGTAACGATATGAAAATCCCGTTAATTGCTTCTGATACCGACAGTGTTAAGCGTGGTGCGATTGCTGCTTTAGGTGTGAACTACCGCGAACTCGGTCAGCAAACTGGTCGTATCGTAGTACGTATTCTGAATGGTGAAAAACCAGGTGATATCAAACCTGAGACCAGTGAAAATATTCAGTTATTTGTCAATCTAGCAGCCGCTGAAAAGCAAGGTGTAACCTTGTCACAAGAGCTGATTGATAGCGCCGCTGAAGTCATTCGTTAATACCCTACCCGCACCCCGAGCTGCACATTGCGCTCGGGGTCTTTTTATTTAGCCTTCGGTCAACTTACCCATGTCCCTGTTTTCAATGTTTGGTGCCCTCGAGATCGGCCTGATCTTTAGTTTAGTGGCACTCGGGGTGTTTATCTCCTTCCGCTTATTACGCTTTCCTGACCTGACTGTTGACGGCAGCTTCCCATTGGGTGGAGCGGTTGGCGCGTTATGTATTTCCAACGGAATGGATCCTTTTTTAGCCACGGCCTTAGCTGCTTTGGCCGGCGCCGGCGCAGGCATCATTACCGCTGTGTTAAATGTGCATTTAAAAATCATGGATTTACTGGCCAGTATCTTAATGATGATTGCCCTGTATTCCATCAACCTGCGCATTATGGGCAAGCCTAATATTCCATTAATTATGGAGCCCACGGTTTTCACCATCCTCGAGCCGAGCTGGATGATTGATTATATTGCCCGCCCGGTAATTTTGATTGTTGTGGTTTTACTGGCAAAACTGGCCTTGGATGCTTACTTCTCCACGCGCCAAGGTTTAGCCATTCGCGCCACAGGCTCAAACCCTCGTATGGCCCGCGCCCAAGGTATTAATACCGGCGCGATGGTGATTTTGGGTATGGCCATTTCCAATGGACTGGTCGGTTTAGCTGGTGCGCTGTTTGCACAAAGCCAAGGTGGTGCGGATATCTCTATGGGTATCGGTACCATTGTGATTGGCCTAGCGGCCGTGATTGTCGGTGAAAGTATTTTGCCATCACGCAAGCTGTTCTTGGTGACACTGGCGGTGGTTCTCGGCGCAATTGTCTACCGCTTCTTTATTGCCCTCGCACTCAATAGCGACTTTATTGGCTTGCAAGCGCAAGACCTCAACTTAGTCACTGCACTACTGGTCACCTTTGCTTTGGTGATTCCATTGATCAAACAGCGTATGTCACGCCGCAAGAGGGTTTAAGATGCTGAAGGCTAATGATTTACATATCACCTTTAACCCTGGCACCCCAATTGAAACTCGGGCGCTGTGTGGTATGTCATTGCAAATTCCAACCGGACAGTTTGTGACGGTGATTGGTACCAACGGCGCAGGAAAATCGACTTTTCTGAATGCCATCTCGGGTGATCTCAGCATCGATAGCGGCAGTATTTTAATTGATGATGTTGATGTCACTGATCTGCCCGTCTGGGCGCGTGCCAAACAAGTCGCGCGAGTATTCCAAGACCCCATGGCCGGCACTTGTGAAGACCTGACCATTGAAGAAAACATGTCTCTGGCTGAGCAACGTGGCCAACGCCGCGGCTTAAGTCGTGCGGTCAAAGCGTCACTGCGCGATGGCTTTCGTGAGCATCTAGCCACTTTAGGTCTGGGCCTAGAAGACCGCTTACATGACCGTATTGGTCTGTTATCAGGCGGCCAACGTCAAGCGGTGAGCTTATTAATGGCGGCGCTGCGTCCATCGCAAATTCTATTATTGGATGAACACACCGCTGCTCTAGATCCACGCACAGCAGACTTTGTTTTACAGTTGACGCAACGCATTGTAAAAGAAAAACAACTGACCACCATGATGGTGACGCACAGCATGCGCCAAGCTTTGGATGTCGGCGATCGCACCATTATGCTGCATCAAGGGCAAGTGGTATTGGACGTCAGCGGCGAGCAACGTAAAGGGCTGGATGTACCTGACTTACTGGAGATGTTTGAAAAAGTCCGCGGCGAAAAGCTCGCCGACGACGCCCTACTGCTCAGCTAAGATGAATACACAACTGGCAATAGTGTTGCTGCTACTGCTAGCCGCTGTGGTGTTATTTGTGCGCAATAAGCCCCGCATGGATGTGGTGGCGTTATTGATGATTGTCGCGCTCCCGCTGACTGGCGTGCTGACCGTCCCAGAAACCCTAGCCGGCTTTAGTGATCCCAGCGTAGTAGTGATTGCGGCACTCTTTGTCATCGGTAATGGCTTGGTACGCACAGGAATTGCTTACCAGCTCGGCGAACGCCTGATGCATCGCGCCGGTAGCAGTGAAACACGTTTAATCGTGCTACTGATGCTGACCGTCGCCGGACTGGGCTCAGTGATGAGCTCAACCGGCGTAGTAGCGATTTTTATTCCTGTAGTATTAAGCATTGCCGCACGTCTGAACATCTCACCCAGCCGCCTGATGATGCCTCTGAGCTTTGCAGGCTTAATGAGCGGCATGATGACCTTAGTCGCCACGCCACCCAATATGATTGTGCACAGCGAACTGGTACGCGCAGGTTTTGAGGGCTTTAGTTTTTTCGCTTTTGCACCGATTGGCCTGACTGTTTTAGTACTGGGTATTATTTACATGCTGGCCACGCGTCATTGGCTGGCCAGCGCCGAGAGCCAAAAAGCAGCCGGTGAGCCGCGTCATAATATTGCTGATTTAGTCCGAGAATACCGTTTAGCCGGTCGTGAACGCCGTTTACGCGTGCGTCCCAATTCGATCTTAGCCGGGCAAACACTCAACGAGTTACGTCTGCGCAAACAAGCCGGTATTAATGTGATTGCGGTCGAACGTCAGCGGCGTTTTCGCAGTATTTTACTCGGTGCAACCGGCAGTACTGAACTGCGTGCTGGTGATATTTTATTAGTCGATTTAGTCAGCCCTACCATTGATCTACTCAACTTCTACTATGAGTTAGGTGTTGAGCCGGTGGCGATGAAAAGCAGTTATTTTAGAGATCATCACCGTTCGCTTGGTGTTGCCGAAGTGATGCTGCCTCCTGACTCACTTTTAGCTGGGAAAACCATTCAAGAACTGGGTTTTCGCAGCAAGCGCAAACTCAATGTGATTGGCTTACGCCGCAACCAGCAAGCACTTGAGGGCTTATTGGTTGATGAGAAACTTAAAGCCGGTGACACGCTATTAGTCGCTGGTAACTGGCAACATATCCGCGAACTGCAAGGTCATAGCCGGGATTTTCTGGTATTGAGTTTACCAGCTGAGGTCGATGATGTTGCACCAGCATTGAGCCAAGCACCCCACGCTTTATTTAGCCTTGCGGTGATGATTATTTTAATGGTCAGCGGCATTGTCCCCAACGTTATAGCCGTTTTTATTGGCTGCTTACTGATGGGGGCTTTTCGCTGCGTGGATATGGACAGCGCCTACCGCTCGATTCACTGGCAAAGTATTTTATTGATTGTCGGCATGCTGCCCTTTGCCCTGGCTCTGCAAAAAACTGGTGGCATTGATTTAGCAGTTGATGGCTTACTCAGCCTCTTTGGTGACGCGGGCCCACGGATGATTTTAGCCATTCTATTTGTGACCACGGCTCTGATCGGCTTATTTATCTCCAACACCGCTACGGCTGTATTGATGGCACCGGTTGCTATTGCCAGTGCGCAAGCCATGCAAGCCTCACCGGCACCCTTTGCTATGATCGTCGCCATCGCCGCCTCCGCAGCCTTTATGACGCCCATCTCATCGCCAGTGAACACACTAGTACTGGGACCCGGCCAATACCGCTTTAGCGACTTTGTCCGCATCGGCGTGCCTTTTACCCTTATTGTGCTGGTAACTAGCGTTATCTTAGTACCAATCTTGTTTCCACTTTAACGATTCCTGTTAACAGCCAGCGCTGTATCTTGAATGTTGATAAGCAGCTTAGGTGCATGCCGTACCCTGTGAGTGCAGCTCTTCCCTCAACACGCCTTCCTGGCGTGATTCGGGCGCTACGCCATCCATGGCTACGCTTGCCGCAGCACCCACAGGGTACTCATTGATCAGATATGCTGTATGCACAATTGTAATACGTCACAACTCACATCCATCTGATATATGAGTATAAATATATACGCCTTCTAAATGACTGGAACTGCGACAGCCCAAGCAATACATAGGCTCAATGCGTGCTTCGCTGTTGCTGTGACAAGCGAGCCATGGATGGTGAGCGCCGGAGTTGAACCCCGGACGGGTTCATCGACGGAAAAACAGCAATAGCGAAGCACAGCCTACGCCAAATATCCAGCTCATCAACACCCATAAAAAAACGGCAGACGGCATACACAATCTGCCGTTTATAAATCATCTAAAAACCAATCAAGCACGCGGTAAAGTCACACCACGCTGGCCCTGATACTTACCATTGCGGTCTTTATACGACACTTCACACTCTTCATCTGATTCAAAGAACAACATCTGCGCTACGCCTTCATTGGCATAAATCTTCGCAGGCAATGTGGTTGTGTTTGAGAACTCCAGCGTCACATGACCTTCCCACTCAGGCTCAAGTGGCGTGACGTTGACGATAATTCCACAACGCGCATACGTACTCTTACCTAAACAAATCGTCAGCACATTACGTGGAATGCGGAAAAACTCCACCGTACGCGCTAGCGCAAATGAGTTAGGCGGAATAATACATACTGGACCCTTCACATCGACAAAACTTTTTTCATCAAAGTTTTTTGGATCCACAGTCACCGAGTGCAGATTAGTAAACACTTTAAATTCATCAGCACAACGCACATCGTAGCCATAACTGGACACACCGTATGAAATGACTGGCTCAGAGTCCTCATTGCGCACCTGACGCTCCACAAAAGGCTCAATCATGCCGTGCTCTTGCGCCATACGACGAATCCACTTATCTGACTTAATGCTCATGTTGACCTTCCTAAATTCAAAGTACTAATAGGGTTAAATTTTTCAGCTAGTTTACTGCATAAGGTCGCAGATGACACAACAAAGCACACTCGCAAAAAGCGCGGCCAAACAAATGAAAAAGCTAATCTTTTAGACAAATAGTAAAATAGTGTTGGCACTTCGCTGAAAAAGGGGTACAGTTCATCTCACTGCTGCTGCTTGTGTACGTGAATCAATATATGTTTAGATCTCGATCCAATCATTGCTACGACTCCTGTAACTCCTTGCGCTCAGTATCACCTTGGGCTCAGCCCAAGTATAATTTTACTTCGTTCAAGGAGACATACAATGTCTAATCGCCAAACTGGTGTAGTTAAATGGTTTAATGATGAAAAAGGCTTCGGCTTCATCACTCCTCAGTCAGGTGACGATTTATTCGTTCACTTCCGCGCTATCCAAAGCGACGGTTTTAAAAGTCTGAAAGAAGGCCAAACTGTATCTTTCGTCGCAGCTCGCGGCCAGAAAGGTATGCAGGCTGAAGAAGTACAAGTTGTTTCTTAATTTGTGCATCTAAAAAACCCGCTTCGGCGGGTTTTTTTATGCCTATAGAAAACCTAGCAACACCCTCCCCTACAATCTCGCAACACAAACACAACCCTCCACGCACCGCCCGCACCCTACTCGCACCATAAAACACGACATTCATAATATCGCACATCAAACTTATCAAGCTAAGAGAGAAGTCCGCTGCAGCCAGCATCGCAGGCCTATACAGACCTACGAACACTAAATACTCAACACCTATTTCGCTGCGTGAGCGACAACCTAATTACATCGGATCATTACGACGCAACAACTCCTCAGGCCAGTGCACAATATACTCATCATCTGGCGGCGGCAGCTGCAAATGGTAGCCCTGCGAATCCAAATTCTGCAGCACTTGATTAATATCCTCACGGATTAACTTACGCTCAGGCGTCAACACCAAGTCAAACGAATGCTTGGGCTTACCAAACAGCTCCAACAAAGCTGCAGGCACTTTTTTCAATGCATCTGCACGCAACACATACAAATACATACCCGTTTTTTTAGAACTCTGATAAACCGAACAAATTCGTTTCATTGCGCACCCTCTAAAGACTGTAATAACGCATCACCCATCAATTCACGACGCCAACCGTGCAAACTCGCAGGCAACTGATAAGGACCATCTGGATAACCCGAACGCAATAACTCTTCAAGAATCTTCTTACGCAACATCAATTCCGGCGCAATATCCAATTCAAGTCCCAACGCTAAACCAATCTTACGCAAACTTTTCAACACCTTGGACGCCTCAATCGGCAACGGCTCAGGCAATGCAACTGGCCAATCCGCCTCAGGTAAATTACGCGCTTGCTTAACAATCTTAAGCAAGGTCGCACCTTCCTGACGCATAATTCGCGGATGCATATCTTCCAGCGGTGCCAACTGCGCCATATCTGATGGCATCTCACTGGCCAGCGCCCACAAGGTACTCTCACGAATAATTCGATTGCGCGGCACATCACGCTCACGCGCCTGCAATTCACGCCACGCCGATAACTCTCGCAATACCGCCAACTGCTTTGGCGACAATTTCCACGCCAGCTTGACCGAACGCCATAATTCATATGGATCTGAGACTTGCAGATAAGAATCGACTAAAAAAGCACCATCTTCCAGCACCCAAGCCAGTTTACGCTCAGACAACTGCTGCATTAACGCCTGATAGACATCGACTAAATACGCGGTATCTTGCGCCGCATACAGCACCTGCAGCTCACTTAACGGACGCTGCAGCCAATCAGAACGCGTCTCACCCTTAGGCAGCTCAACATCCAACAACTGCTGTACCAAGCGCGAATAACCCATGGAGAAACCAAGATTTAAATAGCCAGCAGCGACTTGAGTATCAAATAACGGCACAGGTAAAGCACCCGTTAATAGCGAGAGCACCTCTAGGTCCTCACTGCACGCATGCAACACCTTAACCACTTGCTGATTGCTAAACACAGCCGCCAAAGGTTGCCAGTCGCCAATCAATAATGGATCGATTAGATAGGTCGACTCACCATCACTGATCTGCAACAAACCCGCTATCGGGTAAAATGTATCAACACGGATAAACTCTGTATCTAGCGCAATAAACGCCAATGTATTCCAATACTCACAGCGCTGCGCTAACTCAGCATCACTGCAAATCCAATTTATTTGTATGGTCACCAGGATGACTCCTTAAAGTTCCGCGCAAGTATACAAGGTCAGCACAGCTTAAATACATTTGCATTACCAGCAGCCAATGACACTATGCCGCTCTTGTGTTAACTCACTTGAGCGGTACAATTAGAAAAACGTTTCAATTTTGGGGTGGTTCTTGATCAAACTTCTGCTCGTTGATGACCATGATTTAGTCCGCACCGCTATTGCGCGGATGCTTGCTGACGTCAGTGACCTAGAGGTTATAGGTCAGGCCAATAGCGGCGAACAAGCGTATCAACTGGTCGGCGAACTCAACCCACACGTGGTTTTGATGGATGTACGCATGCCCGGTATTGGCGGCTTAGAAGCGACACGCAAAATTAAGCAACGCTATCCTGAAGTAAAAATTCTTGCACTATCTGCTTATGAAGACGAACCCTTCCCGACTCGTTTATTGCAGGCCGGTGCAGCAGGCTATCTGACTAAGGGCGCCTGCATTGATGAAACCGTCAACGCGATTCGCCAAGTTGCCGCTGGAAAGTCTTACCTTAGCTCAAGTATTGCCCAACAAATGGCCTTAAAGTCGTGTGATATAAATCAGAAAACCTGTCCATTTGCACCACTATCTGACCGCGAAATGCAAATTTCCCTGATGATTGCCAGCGGACAAAAAATCCAATTGATTTCCGACTTACTGTGTCTATCGCCTAAAACGGTAAACACCTATCGCTACCGTATCTTTGAAAAACTCAGCATTGATAATGATGTTGAACTGGCTCTTTTAGCAGTACGTCACAACCTTGTTGACAACTCCAATTGATAAGCGTGGCTTATGACAACTCCGCTCTTTGATGCATCTGCATTTTTACGCTCTTGCACCCAGCATCCTGGGGTGTACCGTATGTTTTCAGCCGAGCAACAGCTGTTATATATCGGCAAAGCTAAGAATTTAAAGAATCGACTCAGCAGCTATTTCAAAACTACAGTCAACGCACCTAAAACGGCAGCCTTGGTCGCAAAAATCGCCAGCATTGAACTGACCATCACCGCCAATGAGACTGAAGCCCTACTGCTGGAACAAACACTGATTAAACAGTGGCGCCCACCCTACAATATTTTATTGCGCGATGATAAAAGCTACCCCTATATAATTCTGTCTAAAAATGACTTTCCACGTTTAGGTATTCATCGCGGTAGCAAAAAAGGCAATGACCGTTTTTTTGGCCCCTACCCCAGCGCAGGCTCCATTCGCGAAAGTCTCAGCATGCTGCAAAAAGTCTTTAAGGTACGCCAATGCGAAGATAGCTTTTATAGCAATCGCAGCCGCCCTTGCTTGCAGTATCAAATTCAACGCTGCAAAGCACCGTGCGTCGGTTTAGTTGATGCTGCCGAATATGCTGAGGATGTACGCTTATCGGTACTGTTTCTTGAGGGCCGCAGCAGCGCGCTCACCGATGAACTCACCCGCAGCATGGAGCAAGCCTCTCAAGCCTTAGAGTTTGAAACAGCCGCCGCCGTCCGCGACCAAATTGCCTTATTGCGCCGCGCACAAGACCAGCAAAGCATGGAAGGCGGGCATGGTAATGTCGATATCATTGCCGCTTATGCCAGCCCCGGTGGTGCCTGTGTGCATGTGATGAGCGTGCGCGATGGCCGTGTTTTAGGCAGTAATAACTTTTTCCCACAGGTAGCGATTGAAGAAGATAGCGCTGATATCTTAGCCGCCTTTACCGCGCAATATTATTTAAGCAGTCACGATCGCGACTTTCCCACTGAATTAATTGTCACCAGCGAACATAACGACTGGCCGACTATAGCAGACGCCATCGCCCAACAATCCGGGCATAAAATAGCGATCAGCTACCGAGTACGTGGGACGCGCTCACGCTGGCAACAACTGGCCATGACCAATGCTGAGCAGGCGCTACAATCACGCTTAGCCAATCGCACACAAATGACTGCACGCTTTAAAGCTTTAGCTCAGGCGCTGGATCTTTCCGAGCCGCCGGAACATCTTGAGTGCTTTGACATCAGCCACTCCAGTGGTGAAGCCACAGTAGCTTCATGTGTGGTCTTTGGCCCTGAAGGTCCGCGTAAATCTGATTATAGAATTTACAACATTGAAGGCGTGACCGCCGGTGATGACTATGCGGCGATGCGCCAAGTGCTATATCGCCGCTTGAGCAGCGCTATAGAAAACCAAGGTAAACTGCCCGATGTACTGCTAGTCGATGGCGGTAAAGGCCAACTTAATATGGCCCGTGAAGTCTTTGCGGAGCTCAAGATCACTCAAATCCTGCTGCTGGGTGTTGCCAAAGGCGCAACCCGTAAAGCAGGTTTTGAAACGCTCTATATCAATGACACCGCCACACAGCTGAATTTACCTGACCATTCGCCTGCTCTACATCTGATTCAACAAATCCGTGATGAGGCGCACCGCTTTGCTATTACCGGCCACCGCGCACGCCGCGGCAAGACTCGGCGCACCTCAGTACTCGAAGGTATAGCAGGCGTGGGTCCAAAACGACGTCGCGAGCTGTTAAAGTACTTCGGCGGCTTACAAGAACTTAAGCGGGCCAGCATTGATGAAATTGCTAAAACACCAGGAATCAGTAAAACTCTTGCTGAGTCTATATATAGTGCACTGCGCCAAGCGTAAACTGCGCCTTCCATTCTTTGCTAAAAAAAGAATTACTTAATGAATATTCCAAATATTTTAACAATGATGCGCGTGGCTCTAATCCCCGTGTTTATTTTATTATTCTACCTGCCCTTCTCTTGGAGTTATTGGGCTGCCAGCGCAGTGTTTGCTTTTGCCAGTTTTACTGACTGGCTCGATGGTTATTTAGCTCGACGCTTAAACCAGAGCACACCCTTTGGTGCCTTTCTTGATCCTGTGGCGGACAAGCTTTTAGTGGCTGTGGCTCTAGTGCTACTCGTAGCCGAACACACCAACTTATGGCTGACCCTTCCTGCGATTATTATTATCTGTCGAGAGATCCTAGTCTCAGCTCTACGTGAATGGATGGCTGAAATCGGTGAACGTGCACAAGTGGCCGTATCCAATATCGGCAAATGGAAAACAGCAGCACAAATGGTGGCATTGATTATTTTATTAGCAAACCCACCAGGTTTTGATGTTTGGGTGATCAGTGGCTATGCATTATTGATTCTGTCAGCCATCCTGACATTATGGTCAATGGTCCAGTATTTACGTGCTGCGAAGCCACATTTGCATACAAATCAACAAGATAATTAACTATTTTAAAGAAAAGGCTTGACGAATTATTTTAATTCGCTATTATAGCGCCCGTCACCAAGACATTGCGGGAATAGCTCAGTTGGTAGAGCACGACCTTGCCAAGGTCGGGGTCGCGAGTTCGAGTCTCGTTTCCCGCTCCAAATTGTCATCAAGAATGCCGCTTAGTGCGGTGTTTTTGTTTAGGCCGGGTGGTAGAGTGGTTATGCAGCGGATTGCAAATCCGTGAACGCCGGTTCGATTCCGGCCTCGGCCTCCAAATATAAAAGCCCTTAAGTAGCAATGCTTAAGGGCTTTTTTATGCCTGCAACAAAAGCCACCACCTTCATCTAAAGCTTTAGTCATCACACGCACAGAAAAACCATATCTAACAATGACTGACCGCCTTAGACATCTGCGCGATACGCTCAACTGCCCCATCGCCCTGCACTCAACAATAATGAACTGCAATCGACATAGGCTCCAGCCAATTCCCCAAGACAATGCTAATGTTGTGCAACTTTCCCTATAGTATGGAGTTCAACCTTATGCATCGCTTTCGTGTCGTCAGCTTTATTTTACTTGCAGCATCGCTGAGCGCTTGCCAGTTTTATGCACCCAAAGTGATCAAGGCCGAACTTACCAACCGCATCCAAGGCACTATTTATCACAGCCAAGGCCAATGGATCCTTCAGCCTTGCGGGACACAAAACAGCTACATTGTTAATTCATCACTGGAACTCAGCCAAGAACTGATTCCGCTACTGACTGAATCACCCAATGGCATATTTGCCGACCTCAGCGGCAGACTCGACACAGTACAGCAGCGCTTTACCCCCACTCAGCGCTATCGCCTACAAGCTGAAGGACATGGCTGCGATGATCCTGACTTTACACGCCTGCAACTGAGAGCAAGCGGCAATGAGCCGTTTTGGTCCATCTTACAAACACCGCGTGGCTTAATCTTCAATCAAATCGACCAGCCTTCTATTGCTCTTCCTTATATTGAAGAACAACAGACCGACGGACGCTTTCACATCAGCAGCCAAGCTAACAATCAAAATTTTGATTTATGGATCACCCCAGGACAATGCACTGACAGTATGAGCGGCACTATTTCTCATCTGCATGCCAGACTGCAATGGAATCAACAATCCTTTAACGGTTGCGCAGCGTTTGGCGCTCTGCGCAATTAAAGGTACGCTCTGCATCAGCAATTTAAGGAGAATAACAATGCTACGAATAGCAATTAACGGTTACGGACGAATCGGCCGCAATATCCTGCGTACTTTATTTGAGCGCGGTCTGCACACTCAATTACAGATTGTGGTCATCAATGATTTAGGCGATGCCAAAACATTAGCCCACCTCACCCGCTTTGATTCGACTTTTGGTCGCTTTGCACACGATGTGCAATTAACTGATGAGTGCTTGGTGATTGGCGAGCAATCCATTCGCCTGCTGAACCAGCCCGATGCCACACTCCTGCCCTGGAAAGAACTGGGTATTGATGTGGTATTGGAATGCACTGGCAGAATGAAACAACGCCCACAAGCAGAACAGCACATCACTGCAGGCGCTCGTCGCGTCCTTTTAGCCCATCCGATGGATAGCGCTGATTTAACTGTGGTGTATGGCATCAATCACCATCTACTGGATAACCAACAGATTGTTTCCAACGCTTCCTGCACCACCAATTGCTTAGCACCGCTGGCAAAAGTACTGCACGATGGAGTCGGCATCCAACACGGTGTAATGACCACCATCCACGCCTATACCAACGATCAAAACCTGCTAGATAAAAGCCATACCGATTTATATCGAGCACGCGCCGCAGCCAGCTCCATTATCCCCACCAGCACCGGCGCTGCTAAAGCCATTGGCCTAGTGATTCCAGAACTCGCTGGGCGTCTGGATGGCATGTCCGTACGCGTACCGACAAAAAACGTATCACTGGTCGACTTAAGCTTTATCGCAGAACGCGATACTGACAAAGATGAGATCAATCACATCCTAACGGCAGGTGCCGCACAATTTCCATTAGGCGTAATGGAGTGTAACGAGCAACCACTGGTTTCTTGCGACTTTAATGGCTACCCCGTGTCATGCGTTGCTGACCTGACGCAAACACGCGCACAAGGCAAACTGATCAAGGTACTGGCCTGGTATGACAACGAATGGGCTTTCTCCAATCGTATGCTAGACATATTGATGGCGTGGCGCGGTATTTAAACGCAAAACATGCTGCTTGCAACACATCACTTTTATAGTGATGTGTTGCAGGCTAAAGCCCATGCTTCAAAGTACACATCTAGTAATGTGGCGGTGGCTCATTGGGCGTTTCTTCAAACTGATTGTGTAAATCATTCTGGCGCTGCGCTAACAACTCCAGCTGATGCTTGATTCGCGTCAACCCAAGCTGCTGTTCAACAATCACATCATTCAACGCTTGAATGGTGTCGTCCTGAAACGCTTGGCGCATTTCAAGCTCGGCAATTCGTGCTTCTAAACTCATGACACCACCTTCTGTTCTGTCTGCCAGTCATCAGCTAACGCATTCTGCAAACGCATCTGAATCTGCGTAAGTTGCTCTACTGTATAGGGCTGCGCTGTGCCTTTGCCCCAGACAGGCGCAGGCCATACTGCATCCTCTTGCATGCGCACAACAATATGCATATGCAGCTGCTTCACCACATTACCTAGGGTGGCAATGTTAATTTTATCTGCCTGAAACACTGCTTTCAGCACCTGCCCGACCGTATTGGTTTCCTGCCAGAACTGTTGCTGCTGCTCAACAGTTAACTCAAATACTTCACTGGCATCAGCAATACGTGGCACTAGAATAAGCCAAGGGTAACGACTGTCATTCATCAACAAGACACGACTTAAAGAAAAATCACCCAGCGCAACAGTGTCCTCAAGCAAACGTTTATCCATCTCAAACATACACAACCTCACCCTTATGACTGCAACTCAAGCGATAAGCTTAATTCATCTGACTACTATAGCTATTTACGTCATAAAACGGCTAAAAAACAGAGCTTTTTCTGAATGCCAGCTGAATAGATCCCACAGTTTCTCGCAAACCAAAGAGAACCCGCTTATAATATGCACCGATTAACCAGAGTAAGTCCTGCCGGCAAACGTTTGCAGGCAAAGCAATCATCAAAATCAATCCAGGAGCATTCCCATGCAAATGATTAAGTTGAGCGTTATTGCCCTAGCAGTAGCCGCAGCAAGCACACAAATGGCCGTTGCCAGCCAACAGTCTGAGTCAAACGGTTTTATTGAAGACAGCACGCTGAATGCGCACGCACGTACTCTTTATATGAATCGTGATTTCCGTAATCAGCCTAGCGGCACACAGAGCTATCGCGAAGATTTCGGCTTAGGCTTAAAAGCCATTTACGAGTCTGGCTTTACTCAAGGCACCGTAGGTTTTGGTGTTGATGCCTTTGGTTTACAAGGTATTAAGCTGGATTCAGGCCGTGGCCGTAACGGCAACGGTCAGTTCCCAACTGGCAGCAACGGCAAAGCAGAAGACAACTTCAGCCAAGCCGGCGGTGCAGTTAAAGCACGTATTTCTAATACTACTTTGAAATACGGCGAGCAGTTTGTTGACCTACCTGTTCTGTCAACTGACGATTCACGTCTACTGCCAGAAACTACTACCGGTTTCTTAGTGACTAGTAATGAAATTGAAAACCTAGAGCTGAACTTGGGTCACTTCACTGCTTTAACAGCAATGGACCAAACTTACCACGATAGCTCTAATGGCGGCCTATTGCGCTCACTTGATTTAATCGGCGGTCGTTATAACCTGACCAATGACCTCAGCGCAGCCTACTACTACTCAGATGCAGAAGTAGGTCATAAAAACGCTGGT
>Ga0265295_1004002_pt1 | contig 20399 bp, 20 predicted proteins | sample Munlansysbiofilm_FD_192503 | JGI IMG/M metagenome (GOLD analysis project Ga0265295, IMG submission 192503) | Leachate microbial communities from a municipal landfill in Southern Ontario, Canada - Methane capture system biofilm | ecosystem: Engineered > Solid waste > Landfill > Unclassified ... | reverse complement strand
AAAGACCTTCTTGCCTGTTCGTCATCAATGGGTACATGGAAGTGGTCACGGAAGGCAAGAAGGTCTTTCTCTTCCATGTGCTTGAGGTTGTGAGCCCCCATTGCACCTTCTCCGCTTCCCATGCCATACCCCTTGATCGTCTTGAACAGGATGACGGTTGGAGCTCCCTTCTGGTTTGAGGCAGCATGGAAGGCTTGGTAAATTTTTCTGGGATCATGGCCACCTCTGCTCAGCTGCCAGAGGTCCTTATCGGTCTTGCCTTCGATGAGGGACTCAAGGTATGCATCCCCAGAGAAGAGTTTCTCCCGCAGATAAGCAGGTCCCTTGGCCTGCAAGGTCTGGAACTCTCCGTCAACCATGGTTGCAAGTTTCTGCAGCAGCAATCCCTTCGTGTCCTTTTCCAGGATGGAGTCCCACTCCGTACCCCAGATGACCTTGATGACGTTCCAGCCTGCACCCCTGAACTTTCCTTCAAGTTCCTGGATGATCTTCCCATTACCGCGAACCGGTCCGTCGAGACGCTGCAGGTTGCAGTTCACCACAAAGATGAGGTTATCCAGCTTCTCCCTGGAGGCAAGTGAGAGTGCTGCCAAGGACTCCGGTTCATCAGATTCGCCATCACCCATGAAGACCCAGACTTTCCTGTCACCACTCTTCTTCAGTCCCCTGTCATCCAAGTACTTCATGAAGCGTGCCTGATAGATGGCCATCGAAGGACCAAGCCCCATGGAGACAGTCGGAAACTGCCAGAACTCTGGCATCAGGTAGGGGTGAGGATAGGATGAAAGTCCTTTGCCCTCTGTCTCCTGCCTGAAATGATCAAGCTGGTCCTCGGTCAGTCTTCCCTCAATGAAAGCCCTGGCATACATGCCTGGGGATGAGTGACCTTGGAAATAGATCAGGTCTGCACCGTATTCAGACTCCGGACCCTTGAAGAACCAGTTGAATCCTACTTCATACATCGCCGATGAGGAGGAGTAGCTGGCGATATGTCCACCCAACCCTTTTCCGCCTTCATTCGCCTTGGCTACCATCACCATGGCATTCCAGCGAACAAACGCAGATACATTGCGGGCGATCAGGGACTCTTCCGGCGGGAGGAGTGCCGCATCAGCAAGTGTTGTGTTTATGTAGGGACTTACGACTCCGGGAGAGGTAGCAACACCTTTCTTGCGGGCAGCTTGGGTAAGCTCGGACAGCAAGTAATCGGTTTTCTGATTACCTTCGTGCTCGATCACCCCCTCCAACGATTCCAACCAATCTTTGGTTTCCGCTGGATCTGGGTCATGGAAAATCTGTTTACTCATACATTACCTCCGATAGTGAGTGTACGTACTGGATAATTTTAGCATTCATTCTACGAATTGTGTTTAAATTAATATACTACCAATCCAGTAGTATATCAACCTACGATTATGTAATATCGTGCATAATAGATGCATTACCTCGTATGAAAGTGTTTTTCCGACAAAGATTTACCTACATGTAGCTTAAAATAGAGTTTTTTACAACATTTTAGTCGAATCATTCATGAGGAGCTATGCTACGAGAGCAATCCTATTCAAACAAATCAAGTGCCTTGATTACAGAAAGCATTGTATACTTGAGGAACAACAGAAGGAGTACACCTATGCAGACAGCAGTTGGATTTGTTGGATTGGGAATCATGGGACTGCCAATGGCGAAGAATTTGGCAGCAAAAGGCTTTTCGGTAGTTGCATACGACATCGATGCAGAACGAGTGAAGCTGGCTGGGGCAAGCAATATCGTGGGAGCGAGCATTGCAGACATTGGAAACCAGTGTTCGGTGGTCTTCACTTCCCTGCCAAACGGCAAGATTGCGAAGATGGCAATCACCGAGACGGGAGGCCTCTCTTCATATCTGGCTGAAGGAAGCATCGTGGTCGATACGAGCTCCATAACCCCCAATGAATCCCGATATATCGCAGCAGAGCTTGAAAAGAAGAGTATCGACTTTCTGGATGCGCCTGTCAGCGGAGGAGAACCCAAGGCCATAGATGGCACCCTCGCCTTCATGGTGGGAGGAAAGCAAGCGGCCTTTGAGAAAGTAATGCCCTACCTGAAAGCCATGGGTTCCTCGTTTGTACGAATTGGAGAGTCCGGAAGCGGTTCCATCACCAAGCTGGTCAATCAGATTATCGTGAACCTCAATATTGCTGTCTTGGGAGAAGCTTTGGTATTCGCCCAAAAAGCAGGAGCAGACCCGGAGCTTGTCTTCCAAGCCATCCGCAATGGATTGGCAGGGAGTACCGTGATGGAAGCAAAAACACCAATGATACTCGCAAGGGATTTCAAACCGGGAGGGAAGCTCTCCATCAACCGCAAGGATATTGGGAATGTTCTTGAGACAGCACATGAACTGGAAATTCCTGTGCCATTTACCGCACAACTTTTCGAGATCATGCAAAGCCTGAAAGCAAAGGGTTTGATGGAAGAGGATCACGCTGCCCTCGTCAAACACTTCGAAGAACTTGCCAAGCTGAACCCCTAGTCCCAAGGAGGCACCATGAACACCATCGCTGTTGCAGAACTCGCCACCTACAAGAAGCCGGATACCACACTGCTTGACGCAGCCTTGCACAAGGCTCTCAACCACCTGAATAGGAAAATCCTTGTCCTTGATGACGATCCTACCGGTGTGCAGACAGTCCATGGTATAGCTGTCTACACCCATTGGGATCTGGAAAGCATCCGCAGCATGTTCGAAGAGCCAGATGCGATGGTTTTCATCCTTACCAACTCACGGGGGATGACAGCTGAGGAAACCCGCCAGATTCATCAAACAATCATGCAGCGGATCGTGCAGGTTTCCCAAAAGAAGCAGCAACCCTTCTTGGTAATCAGCAGAAGTGACTCAACGCTGCGAGGTCATTACCCTCTGGAAACCGAAGTCATTCGACAGACTGTTGAATCATTGACTTCCCTCCGGTATGACGGAGAGGTGATCATCCCCTTCTTCATGGAAGGAGGGCGATACACCCTTGGCGACATTCATTATGTGAAAGAGGGGGATCAGCTCATTCCTGCCGGCCAGACAGAGTTCGCCAGGGACAAGACCTTCGGTTATAAGGCTTCTGATCTCAAGGCCTGGTGTGAGGAGAAGACCCAAGGCCGATTCCCTGCACCTACAGTAACCTCGATTGCGTTGGAGGACCTGCGCTCAGTCAACATCGACAAGATTACCAGCCAGCTCATGGGCGTGCAGCACTTCAACAAAATCGTAGTCAATGCAATAGGCTATGAGGATGTGAAAGTCTTTGTACTCGCCCTTGTCAAGGCACTTGAAAAGGGCAAGGAGTTCCTGTTCCGCAGTGCTGCCGCACTTACGAAGGTAATCGGCAATGTGGGAGACAAACCGCTGCTGACACGAAAAGACCTCATACGAGAGAGTTCTACCAACGGCGGCATCATCATAGTAGGATCGCACGTGAACAAAACCACCAAGCAGCTTGAGGCACTTACAAACAGTACCCTGCCGCTTCTGGCAATTGAGTTCAACCAACATCTGGTTGTCACCCCCGAAGGCCTTGAGCCGGAGGTACAGCGGGTGGTTGCTTTGGCTGAAAGAACTCTTTCAGAAGGCAAAAGCGTGGTTATCTCTACTCGACGTGATCGCTTTGACCTGAAGACAGATGACAAGGAAGCTCAGCTGAGAGTGTCGGTAAAAATCTCCGATTCCCTCACCAGCATCGTCGAAAGACTATCCATTCGCCCCAGCTTCATCATAGCCAAAGGTGGCATCACGTCCAGCGACGTAGGGACCAAAGCACTTAAGGTCAAGAGAGCCTTGGTCATGGGCCAGATCAAACCAGGCATCCCTGTCTGGATGACAGGAAAGGAGAGCAAGTATCCTGACCTGCCGTATGTGATCTTCCCCGGGAATGTCGGAGAGGTGGATACCCTGCGCGAGATTGTGGAAATTCTGATGGGATAGTGAAAGAAATCTGGGAAATCGACGAGCACCAAGATTTCCTTCCAATACACTACTGATTCCCATTCTTCCCGTTCAGGAGAATAGGAGCCATCATGCCTTTGTGGCTCCTCGGCATGATGTATTGATAGGGCTTTCCATCGGTCTCACAAGGATATACTCACGTATTTTGAGACTCTTTCAGTTCATTGAATCTCCGATAGAGTGTAGCCTTCGACAGTTTGGTGATCTGCAGTGCTTCCTTGAGGGTGATATGGCCTGCTGTCAATCGATCCCTTACTTCCGCCAACAACGGAAGGGAAACCTCAATGGGCTTTCTGCCTGTATAGACACCGCGTTCTCTTGCTTCCATCTGGCCTCTGTCCTGATTCACCCTCCGCTTGGTTGCAAGAAACTCATATTCGAGGAGATAGGTTCTGATAAGAGTACTTCGCTCGTTGTCATCAAAATGAATGCCTTGAATATCTATCGGAAGTCTCATCCCCAGCAATTGGAGTATCGAGAGAGCACGCCATTGCGCACTTCTTGTGGAAATGTGTGAAAAATTGTTGAAGCCGTCTTTCTCCACAATAAGCTTGTCACCAGTGTATACAGTATTGGTGTTGATCAGCCACTGGAGACGGTTGAGATGGTCAAGATTTGCAGAGCGCAACTCTTCCTGCAAATTCACCCGATTAGGGGAAGGAGTACGCTCACTGATGAATGTCGGAATCACTCCTACCCTGTAGTAACTGTCTTTTCTCAAGGTTAGGTCAATACCGGGAATACCTCCCCAGTCAACAGGTTCCAATCCATCCACTACATCATAATAGGGCTCAAACAGGTATTGGTAGGACTCATCTTCAAACAATTCATAGGTAATCCTGGCAACCTTAAACAAGGTCGTCTTCGTATACGCAAAACATATTTCACCCGACAGACTGTACAGCCTCTTTACTTCCTTGGAAATCGGTGTCGTAACGTCCTTATTCATTCGCATACTGCCTCCCCTTGCAATTTCTTGTAGGAAGCTTCAAGAATCTTCTCAAACCGTACTTGCAGGATGGTCCTATAAAACCTTTTCTGGATTTCACTGATCTGTTCAATTGAATCAATGAAGATTGCAATACGTTGCATATCCATCTTGCCCACGATATCCAGTAATGCAGTATTACACTCGGGAAATTGCAGGCTGTGTATGACTTCAAAATAGGAACTCTTCATATTATCAAGCTTAATTTGGGATGTAGGAAATAGAAAAACCCGTTTGTTGACCTCATGTTCATCGCGCAATATTTCCAAGCATGCCTCATCAGTGTGTATTCTCGGAAAAAGGCAGGATCCATTATCGAAAACAGGAGCAAGCGTATAGCGATTGGACTCCTTGATAAAGCCCCAGTTCGCACCATGTCTATCGAAATTCCCCAACAAGGCATCAATGATATATATTCGCCAAAACTGGTTGATCGTCTCGGGAATTTTAGTCAATTTGGTGTTCTCTTGGAGCATCCTCATCACGTCAGCGTATGAGTACTGATAGGTCTCCCGATCGTGCTCCAGAGAAGAGTCCCCCACTTCGTTGAAAGGAACAAACTGTTGGCCTGCCGTGATGAAATCTTCCATTGCTACGACATTTCTCCCTTCATATGTTCCAAGAAATGTTCTTTGCACGTTCATACCCAGCATCTGGAAAACATGGCAACCGATATACTCACAAATGGTATTATTCAACAGCCCTGTTTCTGAGGGTTTTTGAAACTTGAGAATATAATCGGTGGAACCGATGGAAATACCTATCTTTTCTTCGCTGCCTGAATAGAATTTTTGGTTCTTCGGATATTGGGAATAATCCATAATGCACCTCAATACCCATTGTATCGCTCTACCCTGATTGTTTCAATAGATTATATTCACTCATTCTGAGACTCATACAGATGAGGAGATCAATTCTCCTGTATCAGATCAGAATTGATTGATTATGTGATTGCACTCGCCAGAGTAGCAAGCATATGACTGGAGTCTGCAACACGGCAACAAACAGAAAACCCTATTCTTGAGACCTTATCCAATCTGCTCGGTTCACGTAGTTCTGTGCGATGAGAGGGAAATCGCCACCTTATCTCTATGCAAGGCAATGAATCAGCGTCAGAATGGATCGCTATGCGTGCCTGTTCGAATTAGCTTCAATATAAGCGTTTGCTGTACAATCTTATACACAAGCAACCAATCTGGCTGAATGTGACATTCTCTCATCCCCTGAAAGTTTCTTGAATTGACAAGAGGATGATCCCGATAGGACTGGGGAAGAGACTGCTCAGCACATAGAATCGTAATGACTTCCTCCAACTTCTTGGGATCACACCCCCGCTTTACCGCTATCTTATAATCTTTCTTGAATTGTCCCGTGAATTCAGGTTTAAGCATTCAGCTCATCCATCAAGGTTGAGACGCTATCGAATGCTTTATCGGGAACTTCGCAACACCAGGGGCTTCGTTCTACTGGAGTTCCACAGAGGATTTAGTATTTAGGGTATCTGTGTATACAGGAGATACAGTATATGCCAATGACATAATCGCAGGTAATCAATTCTGGAAAACAGATACTCACTTTGTCCGTGCTGTACGCTACTTCTAAGTGCTTTCTTCTCCCTGTCTGGTGCTTGTCAGGCAGGGATCGAATCCTTTCTCGAGTGTGGCACGCAGTCGGCCAGCTATGCCCGTACGCACTCCTATAGTACACTATGGGTGATCTGACGAGGAGGCTGGTATGGACAAGCACGCCTTTTTGGCAACCCAAGACATCCTCACCGGCCTGCCCAACCGCAACTTCTTCCATGACCAAGCTAAGCTTACCGTCAGCCAAGCCCGTTATACCGATGATTTCGTTGCCTTCCTGGTCATCGACATCGACCACTTCACCACCATCAACGAAACCCAGGGCTTCAAGTCAGGGGACAAGGTGCTGCAGATCGTGGCTTCCCGTGTGAAGGCACAACTGCGAAAAAGTGATCTGGTCTCTCGCCTCGGTGGAGACAAGTTCATCGTCCTGCTCAACGGAATCCGCATGCGTCGGGATGCCCTGGCAGTGGCCAAAAAGATTCAGATCGCCTTCCAAGAGCCCTTCGAGCTGCCCAATGCCACCATCGACGTATCGGCAAGCCTGGGGATCTCCCTCTATCCTGAGCACGGCGATGATATCAACACCCTGATCAAGCGGGCCGAGATAGCCACCTACGCGGTAAAGGACCGGGAGCGCGGGGGGTATATGATCTATTCGGACATCCTCTATGCAGCAGACGACACCCCGTCCCAACACGAGGAGTAGCATGAAGCAGAGAAGCATAATCATCCGCGCTCTTTTTTTGATGAGTGCCTTGTGCATCCTCCTCGCAAGCGGATGCACGACCAAGGCTTCCAAGGAACCGCTTGTCTACAAAGTCGGAGAAACCGGGCCTGCCGGAGGCATTGTCTTCTACGACAAGGGTGAACGTACTGATGGCTGGCGGTATCTGGAAGCGGCTCCTGCACGAACTGAGGTTTTTGCTGCATGGCCAGAAGCCTTGGTTCCCATTGACACCGAAACAAAGGTGGGAAGTGGCCGTTCCAACACAGAGTTGCTGGTGAAAGCAGACTCCACAGGATCTGAAACAGCAGCCACAGCCTGCGATACTCTTGCAATCAAGACCTACAGCGATTGGTTCCTTCCCTCCAAGGACGAGCTGTCCCTTCTGTTCACCAACCTGGCAAGGACAGGCAAGGATTCCTTCCTGAAAGAGGGATATGCCTACTGGAGCTCCTCATCCTTTGATGCAGAACGCGCTTGGGCACAGGGCTTTTCCAACGGTGTACAAGGCCGGGTTGAGAAGTCTGAGCTGTTGGTCGTCAGAGCAATACGCGCCTTTTAGGGAAGCGGGTACTTGATCTTGTCCCGTACGCTGATATCCTTTCCGCTCTGCACTTCGATCACCTGCAGCTCCGTTTCGGCCAGGATGGTATGACGAACTCCTGCCTTGAGCTGGACGACATCCCCACATCCAACTGATCTTCGTTTCCCATCGACAATCACCTCACCCGTTCCACTGATGATTGTCCAGACCTCATCACGCCGCTGGTGACTGTGATAGTGCATCCTCTGTCCGGCATTGAGCACCACTTTGATCGTCAGGCTCTGTTCCCCCACATCCAGGATGCGGTAGCTGCCCCATGACTTCTCGGCAAACATGATGGGTTTGTCCAGTTGCTCAACGTAGTGCTTGATGGCACTCGACTTCTCCCGCTCCGACACCAGGATGCCTTCGGCACTTGCAGAGATGATGATGTCCTTCAAGCCCATTGCGAGGATGGGGGTGTTGAGCTCGTTGACAATGAAAACATCCTTGCAACTCTCATCCATCATCCCCTCACCGATGACGGGTTCACTCATCGCCTCGGTCAAGGTGTTCCAGGTTCCGAGATCCTTCCACGTTCCCTCGTAGCGCATTACCTCGATGGCAGTTTCTTTCTCTACCACGGCATAGTCAAAGCTGATTTTTGTCAGGGTCTCGTACTTTGCGTACAGGTCATGATAGTCGGAAAAATCGATGAGCTCGTGAGCCTTATCCAGGAGATAGCCGAGACGGAAGGCAAACACCCCCGCATTCCAGAGGGCTCCCTCAGAGAGATAGCGCTTGGCTGTCTCCACATCAGGCTTCTCCTTGAACATCGCCACCTTGCTTACCAGTTCCCCGGTTTCGGGAATGATGTAGCCATACTTCTCGCTTGGATAGGTTGGCTTGATGCCAAGCAACACCAGGTTCGCACTCCCTTTCGCTGCCTCCTGGCCGACCAAATCGAGCATGGAGAAGTAGGAATCGTCCACAAAGGGGTCGACCGGGCAAACCACCACCGCCTCATCCCTTCCCACCTGCTGCACATCACGCATATAGGCTGCAGCCAGAGCGATTGCAGGAAAGGTATCACGTCGACACGGTTCAACCGAAATGCCGACATCCCTGCCGATCTGGTTGTGGATGGCCGATACCTGGGTCTTGGAGGTGGCGATGGAGATGGTTGCATTGCGGTCAACGCTCCGGATTTGGCGATGGACACGCTGGAGCATCGACTCCAAGCTGCCATCCTCACGTTTGAAAAGCTTGATGAACTGCTTTGAGCGTACTTCGTTTGATAACGGCCAGAGCCGTTTTCCCGAACCACCGGACAACAACACAATATGCATATGCCACTCCTTACCCCCATGATAGGCCATAGGAAGCGTGGCGCAAAGCCATAATCTTCAGATTGTGCGCAAATCCAAGACCACCATGGCATGACAGCACCCTCCCCTGCATTCGGTTGCAGGAGAGGATGCACCGCAAGCTGTGGCAGCGCTCTTACTTGTAGGATCCGGTCAGCGTGAACGTACCGTTGGGCAGGATGTAGGAGAGGCCCATCGTCTCATAATCGAAAACAGCCCAGGTGAAGATGCCCCCGACCTTGCCGTTTGCATGGATTTTCTTTCCAGGTGCATCCTTGAGCACCCAGTTCATGGCAATCTCTGCACCAAGCAACGAGCCGTCGATCGTCCCGTTTGCCTGGAGCGTTGCCACCACCTGCATCTGCTCATCCACAATCTGGATGACACTGTGATTGGACCCTGAAAGCTCAGCAGTCTGGGGATCGAGGTTGTAGTTGGTGACGTTGTTCATGATAACAAACTTGCCGTCAAGCAGATCCCAATCCGACTCGATGACTCCACCAAACGACTCATACGGGAAACTGTAGAGGGTCTCTTCGACGGTCTTGTAGTGGTTGCTGTTGCCCTTGTGCTCAGTCACTACACTCTGATAGTCCTGATACAGGTTCACTACCGCAGTAAAGGGGGTACGTCCATTTGATTTTACGGCCCGAGAGGAGAGTTCCTCTGATTGTACCGCACTGCGGGAGAATGCCGATTCACTCATGCTCATATCACAACCGACAAAAAGAACCATCATCAGAGCCAGGACGCCCAAGACACGCACTACATGTTTCATACGAATTTCCTTATCCTTATGGTTTTGGTATCCTGCATATTCTTGCTTGCTCGAACCCTACTTTGTCAACAAAATTTCGTTAAAAATAGTACATAACTGAATTTTTATGCATACATATGAAGAAAATGTCCGCCAGCATTCACTTCTCCTCCACTTCCCTCATCCCTAAGCATGAAAGATAACCCATTTTGTGCATGACAAATACAGAGACTTGCGCTATAAATACGTAATGATACCGTGACTGTTTTTTGCCACTTCAACCCTACTTTGCACATGATTCGGAGAGGAAAGCATGCCCTATTCCAAAATCAAGAAACGCTATCTCTTGCTTCTTCTCTTCCTGATGGTGGGAGTTGCTGTCTCTGTGCCCACCTACTTCACCTATCGCCGTACCAGGGCAATCCTCCTTGAAGAAATCCAGTCAAAGGCCCTCAACAGCGCCCATGCAATCGCCACGTTCCTCTCATCTGACATCGAGCAGTACCGTCCGCTCTCAGAGGCCACCACGCTCATTGAGGGAAGTGAACTCCATCAGACCTACCTTGGCTACAACAGCCTGATGCGAACGATCAAGGAGAAAAGCGACGCCACCTTCATCTATACCAGCAAGTATCTGGACGACCAGACCAGCGCCTTCATCCTCGATGGGGAGGAGAGTGGCACCGTACTCTTCTCTCCCTTCGGCAGCCATGATGGTATGGATGAAGAGGAACTGCACACCTTCCTCACTGGGGAAAGTACCGTCAGCGACCTGAAAGAAGATCCAGAATGGGGAACCTACCTCTCCGCGTACGCCGCCATCATCGACAGGCGTGACACTAGTGTTGTCGGATTGGTAGGAGTCGACTATTCTGAGGATCACTTCGACCAACTGACCTCTCGTTTTGCACTACTGCTCAACCTCAGTTTCGCCCTTTTCGCCGTGGTGACAGCCCTTGCGCTGTATGCTGCAATTCTCACAATCCAAGACCACTCCGGCTTGGATGAGCTGACTGGCCTGGGCAATAAGCGTGCTTTCAACCGTACGCTGCGTCTCATTCTTGAGGAAGCAAAGAAGCGTAAGCAACCATTTGTGCTCTGCATGCTTGATATCGACTGCTTCAAATCCATCAATGATACGTACGGACACCCCGTCGGAGACTTGGTCTTGCAAAGCATGGGCAAGGCCTTGCTGGACCTCACCCAAAAAAATCGCAGTTGTTTTCGCATCGGGGGTGATGAGTTTGCCCTCATTCTCCCCTCCTCAGGCCGGTTGCAGGCAGAACAAGCCAAACGGGAGTTGTGCAACCACTTCAAGCATCTGGACATTCCTAATTTGCATGATCGCAAGGTAACGGTGAGTATCGGAATCGGTGAGTGGGTTACCGGCATTACCGCAGAGACGCTGGTAAGCTATGCCGACAAAGATTTGTATGAGCAGAAGCGCAAGAAGGTCTGTCCTGCCACCCCATGATGGGGTATTTCCCAACCATGGGAATATTCCCACCTGTTCTGGAACCAAGTTCTTGAGAATCTTTGCATTTGTAGGGTATTTTTGTTCATATCCAATACTTGGCAACATTCCTGCATAGTGAAAGGAGATGAGTATTCATCACGCAATCTCTTTCATACAGGAACTCAGTATGCACATCACAGCAAAGAAACTTGTCCTGCTCGCCCTTGTGTGCCTCGCACTCTCACCTCTCTCAGCCGCAGTAGCGTGGCAGCCCTATCTTGCCTTCGGCTCCGGAGATACCAAAATCGAAGGGAAAGATGCACCGTATCTCGAACTTGCTCTCGGCACCCCCGTTGGATCGAGGATCAACGCAGAAGCCTTTGTGGCAGCCCAGCCTCTTTCCGGTTTTCCGTATGCACCTTTCGACGAGACTGTCACCGATTCAGTGCATGCACTGGCCGTACAAACTGGCTTCAGGGTCTCTATCACCCTCTTTGACGATGCGACCTTCAACCCCATGATGCAGGTATCGGCAGGTCACCTCGCCGTGGCTTCACAAGAGTCAGAGGAGAGTGCCCCGAATATCAACACCTATTTTTCCAGTAGTATTGCCAGCGGGTTTGAGCTGAACTTTTTCGACTCGTTCCAAATCATCCTGCTCAGCGGCTACCGTTACAACCCGCATGAAGCAGTTGTAGGACTGGACAAGGATGCACTCTCTTCTCGCTACAGCAGCGTCAGCTTCCGCGCAACGCTCAATTAATTGGTAGGGTGCAAATGCACCCGCACTCCACTCTGTTCGCTCTTCGGCTCCACCATTCTCGCCTCCGAGCCGACGAGCGAATATCCCTTGCCTTCCTTGACCGCTGCAATAAAATCGGCAAGGGAGGAAAGAGGATAGGAAAAATCCATGCCCAGGGATGTTTTGCTTACTTTGTCAGCATCGTGAAGGTCGCTCCCACTTGTCATCGACAAGCCATAGCGTTGTGCGTATGCAAAAGCCTTTCGGTCAAACTCCTCGTCGTTCTCTGCATTGACCACCTCAACAGCGTGCACAACCGCAGGGTGGAGATGAATCTCTGAAAGATAGTATCGCTCACGAAAAGGGTGAGCCTGGACCATCAGGCCTCCGGCCTTGTTCACCTCAGAAAAGAGAGTTTGGTGATCGTAGGTGATCACCTGCGGGTGGGAAAGCAGCCATTCCTTGTCCAGCCCATAGATGAGATACTCATCCCCACTGAAGTTGATCTCCCAGCCGAAGAAAACCGACAAGCCAACATGCTCTCCCTCTGTCTCTGCTGCTTCGAAGCCGAGACAGAACCTGCGGACCCACTCCTTCCAGTCCAAGCGACGGTCGACAGCAGTGTTGCCGTGATAGAAGTGGTCGGTGATGATGATGCCGGCATACCCTGCCTGATGATAGGCATGCACCAACTCAACAGCACTGCTGACCGAGCAGGCGCTTGCCTCCTTGGTATGCAGATGAGTCTCATAGCGATATATGTTCATGAGTCGAGTATATACCTTGGCCTAGATTTCTCCTACCGTCTTCTTGCGTTTTCGCACTTTCTTGACCGGAAGGGGGGTGAGCAGCTCCAGGATCTGGACCACATCGTTGCACAGCTCTCGGTCCTCCGCATCCAGGATGTAGTGTTCCCGTGCCCCCTGATAGGGAAAGCCCTTCTCGGCCTCAGCAAGCAGGCCGGTTAGTTCGGGAAGTATCTTTACGTAGACTGTGTTGTCACACACAAGGAGAATCGGCTTGTTGTTCGCATACACCATGTACTCGCCGAACATCTTGCGATACCGGACCTGATAGGTTTCATCAATCTGACTGCACACAAACTCTATGAACTCCACCGTGGTTGCCATCTTTTCCTCCTAGCCAAGCCGCTTATAGAGAAATCGGGCATCCTTGTGCACCGAGAACCCCACCTGCTGATAGAACTCGTACGCAGAAGTCTCAGCCAAGGTGGAAAGCGTCAGCATGTGCACCCCCAGCTTGGCAACCTCAGAGCCTGCCAGATCAAGAAACTGCCTGCCCACTCCCTTTCCCTGCCACAGCTTGGCAATGCAGAACTCGCGGATATCATACTCGGTGCCCGAATACCAGTGATAGAGGCGTCCCATACACAGCCCGATGAGCATCGTGTCTGCATACAAAGCAAAGCAGAGGGAACTCGTGCCATCCATCAGATCTCCGAAATAGTGGTCCAACTGCTCATCGGTCCACCTGTCATGCCAAGGCGCCTCTTGGAAAACCTCGACAAAGCGGGCCTTGGCTTTGGAGAGTTCTGCAACCTCCAATCTTCTTATCCCAACCACTATTTGTACTTCCATGGCAGAGAGTGTGCATCGTTTTCTCTCCAAGCACAAGCCTGCTCAGAAGGAGCGGACAGCTCGTATCCGAAACAGGGATTGCTCCCCTTTCTCATAGTGGGTGACCGAATCCGTAAAAGTAGGCTTGAACTGATGGGCAAAGGCATGGGTATCTGGGTATTGCAGGGATTCGGAAGAAGACCAATACCACGCATTGTTGAGGAAGGTGCCCAATGGATTGTAGGAAGTATGGAGCACCGTATTGAGCAGTTTCAGTTCCTCGCTTGAGGGAAGATACCAGTCGATGGATCAGGTCTGCACACAGCTGTGCAGCAGTGCTGGTCAAGGGCTCTCCTTCTGCTCGTCAGTTGCTCGGAACTGCTCATCCAACTCTCCAACCAAGGGAGCATCTCCATTCGCTCAGAAACCATACAGTCGGTCACCTATCGTTGGTACCTTGACGGGGATCTGCTGGATGAGGAACAGAATGCAAGTGGGGAAACCCGCATCACCATCGGCCTATAACCTGCCTGAGTCAACCAACTGCTTCTGTTTGGCAATGTAGAGGGGTTTCATACGCTTGTATGCCTCAAGGCGCACCGGCTTGAGAACAAATGCAAAGCCCATGAACAGGTTGAAGAGCTGATTGCCCAACCTTCGTTGGGGAAAGTCATACAGCTTTCGCTGCTTGTAGAAGCGGTGGTCGTCACGAACCACTCCACGCATCCCATAGATCAGGTCGCGGAATATCTTCATGCCCCCGATTCCCAGGAAGTTCGCTCCCTTCTGAAAGTGAGCGCGGGCACTTCTGTCCAACCGAAGCGCGGTCTCAGCAATAAGGGCTTCGAGCTGCTGATCAATACAGAGATCATCACTAATTACCCCTACCGAATTCTCTCTTCCCACCATATCCTTGCCCTCAAGGAATTGGCGCACATAGGGAAGTTGGTCCAACGGACCGGAAACCAGGTAACAGGTATGCTTGCCCATCATGCTGGTGCGGTGCCCATTGGAGAAGGTACGGTCAAGGAAGAGCTTCCACACGGGTTTCAGATACCGACCTTCAAGATTCATGGCATGCACCAGGACATCACAGGAGTTGACCAGATTCTGATAGAACGCCTGAAAGCCATCCTTTCGGTCACACTCACCGACCAATTCGCACCTCAGGCACCCTTGGCAGGCCCCTTCATAGGGAAACGTATTGATATCGACCACCTCCACCTTGTTGGGATAGGAAGCGAGAAAAACCTTGATCATCGCAGACAGGTTTCCCTCCCCACCCACCTCATCGGTGAGCAATACGGTACGAAGTTCCCCACGCTTTTCACCCTGGGATGCGGATGGTTGGGGTTTGAAGGGAACAAAGTCTTCTACGAGATCCTTGCTCTGTCGGATAACGGGAAGACGATGAAGGCAGGTATGATGGAACTCCTCCATGAAGAACCGCAGGCTTTGGCGGTAAGTTGGATTCATGAGATCCTTGTCATCTACACTCAGCCCTTCCATGAAGTGCATCCCAAGGTCCTCACACGTAGCTTGCAGCCAGTGCTGGGCAAGGTGGTCGTAGTAATGGAAACAGCTCATGATGCTTGTCGCGTACTTGTCGACGAATAGTGAAGCCCTCCCCTCCTGCTCTATGAGCTGGAGGAACCGGAGCAGTTGGTAGGGCACCAGCATGGTATAGACAGGAGTAGCCCAGAGTACAGCCTCACACTGCTCTATCAGATCAAGGGATGCATGGAACCACGTGTGGTCAAAATCAGTATTAGTAAGTTCTTCTCCGACATGCAACACCTCCCACACTACATCTTTTTCATGCATCATCAGATAGCGTGCATACTGCAGGGTAAGGCTGTATTCACCTTTTGGGCTTGCGTTGATGATGACCATCTTGGTGGGTTGAGCCAAAGCTGACCTCCTTAAAAGACTGGGTGCTATGCTCAGCGTATGCTCCCCCAATGTGCTCGTCAACAAGAATAATCGGCATCGGCATAGTTTTCCAAATGCATCGAGAGGGGGCCTTTCTTAGTGACAAGCTCATAGTTCTCCGTTATAAGTAGATAACAGGGAATCATGAAGAGCGCTTTGTGGTTGCTCCGCTTCTCCAACGGTTGAGGTTTGTCTATGTGGTTTGTGCTCCACTCCATTGCTTGGAAACGTAAACTCTTCCTGTTGCTCATCGTCTTGGTGAGCCTTGCGGTCGTGTTTCCTGCCCTCTATACCGTGCAACGGGCCAAACAGACGATGATTGAGGAGACCCAGGCAAAGGCTTTGGATATTGCCGCTACCATCGCCGCCTTCCTCAACAGTGATATCGAGCGGTATCGCATGCTCTCCCAGACTGCGGACCTTGTCAGCGGGACTGCGGAGTACCGGTACTACGAACAGATGACCTCCATCTTCCGTTCGATCAAGGATTCGAGTGATGCCGCTTTCATCTTCACCACCAAGTACATCGATGAGCAGACCGATGCCTATGTCCTGGATGGAGAGGATCCGAAGAGTGACTTGTTCTCACCCTTCGGAAGCATCGATACGATGAACCCCACCGAACTGTACACATTCCAGACTGGCTTGAGAGCAGTCAGCGATTTGGAGGATGACCCGAACTGGGGCGCCTACATCACTGCCTATGCCCCGATCAAGGATTGGCGTGACCACACCATCGTCGGAGTGGTGGGAGCCGATTACTCAGCAGATTACTTGCAGCTTCGCCATCAGAGGATCACCGTCATCCTTATCTTTGGGTTTGCTTTTTTCATATTCGTCATCGCACTCTCCCTGTACACCATCATCCTGAGTATCTACAATCGGGCAAATATCGACGAACTCACCCAGTTGGGAAACAAGCGATCATTCAACCGTACACTCGCTGATATTGCCTCTGAGGCAAGAAAACACAGAAACTCATTCTCCTTGCTGATGCTGGATGTCGACCAATTCAAGGCGATCAACGACAGCCATGGGCACCTGACCGGAGACAAGGTTCTCAAGCATATTGCCAAAACCCTGCAACTGGGACTTGCTTGGCCCAAAGGCTGTTTCCGCTATGGCGGAGACGAGTTTGCCATCATACTTCCCGCCTGTGACCTCCAACAAGCGTATAAGGTCAAGCAAGAGTTGCAGGAAGAAGTGAAGGCTATCAACCTCGAAGAACTTGAGGGAAAACCACTCTCGATCAGCATCGGAGTTGCCGAGGGTAGGGATGACATTGACCTTGAGGAATTGGTAAGCTGTGCGGACAAGGCGCTCTACGAGCAGAAACGAACTCATTGAACCAAGGAATTGCCGTGAACTTACCATCCATACTCTTTCTCACCCATACCCACTTTCATCCCGACCAAGAGGAGATGCAGCAGCTTCTCGCCTCCTATCCCCAGATCAAGGTAACCACCCTGCGGGGCGCGACCTACACCAAGGAACAATTGGAACAAGCACACATCATCGTGGGCTTTCCCAAACCGGAGGATCTGATCCATGCCACAAGCCTGCGGTGGCTCCACACCCCCAGTGCAGGAGTCACGCAGTATGCCGATAAGGCACTCTATGCACGTGAAGATGTGCTTCTGACCAACAGCGTGGGCACCTACGGAAAGCAGATAGCTGACCATGTCATCGGCATGATCATCGCCTTCAACCACAACTTTCTCACCTACCACAAGCAGATGGAGCAGAAACTGTGGAAGAACTACTTCCCCACCCATGACATCTGGGAGAGCACCCTCCTGATCGTAGGCCTTGGGGATATCGGGACCAACCTGGCAAAACGGGCCAAAGCCCATGGCATGCGGGTTGTGGCTGTCAAGCGTACTGCAACCGAGAAACCTGCCTTCGTCGACCATCTGGGGACCATCGACGAATTGGACACGCTGCTCGGCCAGGCGGACTACCTTGCCCTCTGCCCCGCCTACACCAAGGAAACCGAGCACCTGATCGATGCGAAGAGACTTTCCCTTCTGAAGAGCTCGGCTTACCTGATCAACGTGGGCAGGGGGGCCTTGGTGGATGAAGAGGCCCTCATCGAGGCATTGGAAACCAAGCAACTGGCAGGAGCGGGCCTCGATGTCACCCAGCTGGAGCCGCTTCCTTCCGAAAGCAAGCTCTGGAGTCTGGACAACGTGTTTATCACCCCCCATGCAAGCGGTCTCTCCCCCAGTGACCCGCATCAGGTTTTTTCCCTCTTCCTGACCAACCTGGAGAGGTATCTCAACGGAAAACAGATGCAGAATATCGTGGATTTCCAGAGAAATTATTAAGCAATTTTCAATCCCTATTAAAATACTTTTGTTTTGTATTTCTTGGAGAATCTGCACCTTATGTTGCTTTACTTGCCTACCTACCGATGGTAGGCTGTAGCTATGCAAGGGGGTGGGCACTGTGGCGGTTATCCTGGCTATCGACGATTCCTTGACTGATCTTACCATGATCGAGTACATACTCTCCTCACACCAGGTCTTGGTTGCCCGTGATGGACAGGAAGGGCTGAGCATGCTGAAAGAGCATCCTGAGACCGATCTCATCCTGCTTGACCTGCGGATGCCGGTGATGGATGGGTTTGCCTTCCTGGACAAGATGGGCCCTCTTGGCATAGAGATTCCCGTAATCATCCTGACCAACAGCGAAGAGGTGGACAAGGAGATTCTGGGTCTGGACAAAGGGGCCATGGACTTCATCCGCAAGCCGCTGAACTTCCAGGCGCTGCAGAAACGCATCGAGGTGCAGTTGCGTCTCAAACAGGCAACTGAGCAAATCCGGCAGCACAACCGCATGCTTGAGGAGCAGGTGCAACAACGGACGGCTGAGATCCGCAAGACCAATGAGATTACCATCAATGCGTTGGTGCGGCTGTTGGAAATCCGCAATGTCGAATCCAGCGACCACTCCCGCCGCACCAAGGTCATGATGCAGCTGCTCTGTGAGGAGCTCCAGAAGCATCCCAAGGATGGATACCAATTATCGGAAAAGGACATCCAGGAGTTGGTCGATACTGCTCCCCTGCACGATATCGGCAAGGTCGGCATCCCTGACAACATCCTGCTCAAACCCGGCAGGCTCGAACAGGCCGAGATTGTCATCATGCGCGAGCATGTGCTCAAAGGGGTGGAAGCCCTCGACTACAGCATCGAGACCAGTGATGCAAAGATCAGCTTCATTGAAACGGCACGGGAGCTCATTGCCAGCCATCATGAGTGGTTTGACGGTTCAGGCTATCCCAACGGACTTGACCATGACAAGATTCCTCTCTCCGGCCGCTTGATGGCTGTCATCGATGTCTATGATGCCTTGACCAGCAAACGGGTATACAAGGAGGCAATGAGCCACCAAAAAGCCATAGAGGTGATGCGCAGTGAGGCAGAGCGCCATTTCGATCCGGTCATCTTCCAAGCGTTCCTCAAGATTTCCAATGCAATACAAGCAGCATTGAACAAGGACTGAGAGGTATCCATGAGAGCATTGAAACGCTTCTTGCTGTTCTTGCTCCTGATGCTCTCGTTATCATGCATGCTGGGCGCAGCAACAGGAGCACCGCAATTCACAGAAGAGGAGCAGGCATTCCTGGCCGAGCATCCGGTCATCCGCATCGGCATTGACCCAAAGTTTGTTCCCTTTGAGTTTCTTGATGAGCAGGGTCAGCACTCCGGCATCGCAGCCGACTTTCTGGACCTCATCAGCAAGAGGACCGGACTGAGCTTCGTCCACGACCCGGGCCTTGGCTGGGTGGACGCGGTACAGAAGGCACGCAATAGGGAAATAGACCTGCTGCCGGCAGTCGGGTATACCGATCAACGCGCACAGTTTCTGACCTATGAGGAACCCTACCTCCACTTCCAGCGCTCGATTGTGGTGCAGAAGTCCAACACCTCCTTTTCCCGGTTCTCAGACCTCTTTGGAAGGCAGGTTGCCGTCCAGAAGGACAGCAGTCACGAAGGGTTTCTCACCAGCTACCCAGAAATTGACCAGCGTCTGTATGATACTGTCGAGGAGGCCCTGCTTGCAGTGAATCGTGCTGAGGAAGTGGCCTTTGTCGGAAACGAGGCAACCAGCATCTACCTCAGCCGAAAACTGGGATTGACTGAACTGAGATTCATCCCCATCACCGAAGGGGGCATCCAGAACCTCCATATGGCAGTTCGCAGCGACTGGCCGCTGCTTGTTTCCATCCTGCAAAAAGCCCTGGATTCCATCACTGAGGCTGAAGAGGCTCAGATTCTCTCCCGTTGGATCCGGTATGAATCCAAGGTGGACTACTCCCCCTACATCAGGATCGCCGGCTCGCTCCTGATCATTCTCTTCCTGGGGTTCAGCCTCTCCTCGTTCTGGATCGTGCGTCTTCGCATGGCGATCAAGGAGAAGGATATCGCCCAGCGCCAAGCCCAGGCAGCCGATCAGGAGAAAAGCAGGTTCCTCGCACGCATATCGCACGAAATACGCACCCCACTCAACGGGATACGCGGGATGAGTTATCTGTTGGAGAAAACAGAGCTTGATGCAAACCAACGGCGGTATGTGAAAAGCATCGGAGCGACAACCCAGACGATGCAGACCATCATCAATGACATTCTTGAATTCTCACGACTCAGCGAAGATAGGATTGTGCTCGAGCGCGTACCCTTCTCGCTTGATGATGTATTGGAGAACTGCATCTCCATCGTCTCCTACCTCATACGGCAAAAAGGACTTGATTTTTCCATCATTGAGG
>Ga0265295_1004001_pt1 | contig 20404 bp, 16 predicted proteins | sample Munlansysbiofilm_FD_192503 | JGI IMG/M metagenome (GOLD analysis project Ga0265295, IMG submission 192503) | Leachate microbial communities from a municipal landfill in Southern Ontario, Canada - Methane capture system biofilm | ecosystem: Engineered > Solid waste > Landfill > Unclassified ... | reverse complement strand
CGGTAATTGCCGGTTTATATCTGAACATCAGCGGACAATCCGCTGCAACCGGTCGCAGAATTCAAAACCTCGAATCAGAATTGGCAAATCTCAAACGCGAGAATAACGACTTGCAAACCCAATTGGGCGCAATTGAATCCGTTCGCGAACTTTCTGCCCGCTTAGATTCTTTGAAAATGAGACCGCTCACAATCGATGAGGCACTCTACCTTGAAGTCCCCGGCTATATCCCGGCTGATGGTCCCAGCCTGGCACCGCCTCCGGTTATCAAAGCCGAACCCTCTCCAGTATTATTACCCGAATTTACCAGTGGTTTTTTCGAATGGTTATCTCAAAAATTACAAGCTGGAACCACAAGCCCAACAGATGAGGTGCAAGAATGAGCGAAAGCACCACAAAGCGTTTCTACCTTATAGCCTTTATCGCCACAGTTGTTGCTGTGGTTGTTGGCATCCAAATGATCCGAATTCAAAATACTGAGGCAGCTTCACAACTGCTTAGTGAAGGTCAATTATATGAAGGAGAGACCCGCATAGTCTATCCCGATCGTGGCAGCATTTATGATGCCAAAGGCCGTTTAATTGCCGGCAATGAAACTACATATGAAGTTGCCCTTGACCTAAATTCTGTTAGCCAACCGGAAACGGTTGCCAGTGTTGCCTCAAGCATACTTGGCTTGGATTACTCCCAAGTGCTTGGTTATGCCCGAACAAAACCCGGAAATGGCAACCCCTATTACCGTCTTTTGGTTGATTTCGTTACAGCCGACAAAATTGAGCAACTCGAAACGATTAAAGCCGACTATCAAAGCAGGGATGTTAAAGGCAATGAAGTTGCTCCAAGTATCGACGGCTTGGTTTGGGTTGCCCATTCCCAACGTTCCTATCCTGAAGGAGAACTCGGTTCCAACATCACCGGTTTTTACAGTTTTCTTGACCGGACCGGTGGCATCGGTTATTTCGGTCTTGAAGAAGCTTACGACACCCAGCTTTCGGGTACAGCTCGTGAAGTTTTCCTGGCGTACAACCCCCAAACTCTGAGCGCTGTCGAAGAAGTCCCACCCGGAATCAGCCTTGTTCTGACAATAGATCGGGAAATTCAGGCTATGACAGAAGAAGCGCTTGATGAGGCGATTGAATGGTCGGGGTCCGAAGGCGGCAGCATCGTTGTCTACAACCCTGAAGACGGTGGCATTATTGCCATGGCTTCAGACACCCGTCTTGACCCGAACGAATATTGGAAATATGGCGAACTTTTCCCCGATCCAACCCCATACAATGCGGCAATCAGCAAAAGTTATGAGCCGGGCTCGGTTTTCAAAGTCCTCACTGTGGCAGCTGCGCTTGATTCTGGCTTGGTTGATCCGGATACCCGATTTAACGATACCGGCGCTTTTACCATTGGCGGTCACACAATTTACAACTGGAACCGTGGAGGCTGGGGAGATGTTGACATGACGGAATGCCTCCAATATTCGCTAAATGTTTGTATGGCCTGGCTTTCAACCGAAATGGGAGAACAAACTTTTTACTCCTACCTAAAAGACTGGGGCTTGGACCGAAAAACAAACATTGACCTGGGTGGTGAAAATTACTTCCCGATGAAATTGCCCGGCAGTAACGATTGGTACGAAGTTGACCTGGCAACCAACAGCTTTGGACAGGGCATCTCGCTCACTCCTATTCAATTGGTCATGGCAATTGGTTCGCTTGCCAACGACGGCAAAATGATGGCTCCCCATGTGGTGAAATCCATGATTATCAACGGGAAACAACATGATGTTTCCCCGGTAGTTGTTCGTAGCCCAATAAAAGCCTCAACCGCTCACGATATCACCGATATGCTGGTTACCTCCCTCGAAACAGAAGCCTCTAACGCTTTGGTAGATGGTTATGCTATTGCAGGTAAAACCGGTACCGGCGAAATTGCCACTCCTTACGGCTATTCCTCAACGGAAACCAACGCCTCTTTCGTTGGTTGGGGACCGGCCGCCGATCCTAAGTTCCTGGTTTATATCTGGCTTGAAAAACCCTCCATTTCACAATGGGGTTCTGAAACAGCCGCTCCGGTTTTCTCGGATTTTGTCAGCAAACTGGTCGTCCTGATGGATCTTCCCCCCGAAGAAAGCCGTCTGGCGAATAATAACGATTGGTATGGTGAATAAGAAATGTTAACCGTCGCCAAAGTTTTGGAAGCATTCGGAATGAGCTCAGGCGGGCTGACTAACAACTCGCTTGTGAGTGGCGCTTGTGTCGATTCCCGCAAGGTGATCCCGGGCAGCCTTTTCGTTGCCTTATCCGGCGAAAACAATGACGGACACAATTTCGTCGATGCCGCTTTTAAAAATGGCGCAGTTATGGCACTGGTTGAACACGAAATCGAAAGCGCCTATCCAATCTATCGTTTAGGCGAGGCAATTGAAAATCGTGGCGAAAAGCCATTTTCTCTGCTTATTCCCAACACTTTGGCAGGCTTGCAAGAAGTCGCAGCCTGGTGGAGAAAACAATTCGACCTCTCCGTAATTGGTATTACCGGCAGTGTCGGCAAATCTTCCACCAAAGAAACATTGGCGGGAATTTTAGGCGCAAAATTCAATGTCCTCAAAAACCAGGCCAATTTAAACAATGAAATCGGTTTGCCCCTGACTTTGCTCTCCTTGAATGAAAATCATCAGGTCGCTGTGCTTGAAATGGGCTTCTATGTACCGGGTGAAATTGAATTGCTTTGCCAAATTGCATTGCCTAAAATTGGGATAATTACCAACATCGGCACCGTTCATGCGGAACGTGCCGGAGATATCGAAACAATTGCCCGCGGTAAATCGGAATTGGTTCAAGCCCTGCCTTCGAATGGTTTGGCGGTTTTGAATTACGACGATATTCACGTTCGCACAATGGCTAAAAACAGCTCAGCCAAAGTAATCAGCTACGGCCTACATTCCGAAGCGACACTTTGGGCAGACGAAATTGAAAGTCTCGGCTTGGATGGCATCCGTTTTAATGTTCATTTCGAAGGCAAAAGTCACAAACTTAGCTCAAGCTTACTCGGCACGCATTCTGTTTATAACTTGCTCGCCAGCTTTGCCGTTGCCCTCGAACTTGGCATGAGCTGGGATGAAATTGAAAGGGCACTCCAAACAGAGGACATCCTCCAAAGAGTCAGAGTTTTTGAGCACAAAAGCGGTGCTCAAATCATTGACGACAGCTATAACGCCTCTCCCACTTCAACAATCGCCGCCCTTGATTTGCTTGAGAGCCTGAATGGGTTTAAAATTGCGGTTTTGGGCGATATGCTCGAACTCGGTAAATACGAAACCGAAGGTCATCAAGAGGTTGGAAGAAAAGCGGCTGAAGTTGCCGATCAAATTGTTTTGATTGGACCGCGCAGCAAAATCACTGCCGAAGCCATTTATAGCCATGTCTCTTCCGCAAACCTGCCTGTTTCCTGGTTTTATAGCTCCACAGAAGCAGCCGAATTCTTGCAAAGCCTTCTCAGCGCCGGTCAAACTGTTTTGATCAAAGGTTCGCATGGAATGAGAATGGATAAAATTATCGTCGCCCTGGAGGAAAAAAACTAATGCGTGGATTTTCTTTAGCGATCGCCATGAGCAGCATAGCCTTTTTGCTTTCGACAATTTGGGGTGAACCGATTATCAAATTGCTTACTCGATTCAATGTCGGCAAAATTATTCGTGACGAACAGCTCGATCTTCATCAGAAGAAACAAGGAGTCCCCACAATGGGTGGCTTTATGTTCCTCGTTCCGATTACCCTGTTGACCGTAATTTTGAATGCGGTTGCACTTTTTGGTGGAACGAGTTTTTATGGATCCTCAATTTTCATCCCCCTGGCAGGCATGTGGGCTTTCGCATTGATTGGTGCGATAGATGACTGGGAAGGAATTCGTGGCTCACGAAAAGGTTTGGGAATGAGCGCCAGAACGAAATTCATTTTACAAATCGTCGTCGCTGGCTTCATTGCCTATGCCTTGAAAAACATCCTTTATGTGCCCCATTTATTCTGGCCCGCTTCTGACATGCCGTTGGATTTAGGTTGGCTTTACATTCCGATTGCGGTAATTATCATCGTTGGAATGGCTAATGCCATGAATTTTACGGACGGACTAGATGGTTTGGCAACCATTATTGCCATGACAGCTTTCGGCGTTTATGGCATTATCGCCTTGATGCAAAATCAGGTCTTTTTAGGTCGATTCTGTTTCACAATTGTAGGTGCCTTGGCTGGTTTTCTTTGGTTCAATGCCAATCCAGCCCGCCTGATTATGGGCGACACCGGCTCACAAGCTTTGGGAGCCTCTCTGGCGATCGTTGCCCTGATGACCGGTCGCTGGCTCTTTTTGCCCTTGATTGCCATCATTCCGATGGCGGAACTCTTCAGCGTCATGATTCAGGTGGCTTATTTCAAAATCACCAAAGGGAAACGCATTTTCAAGCGTTCCCCAATTCATCATCATTTTGAATTAATCGGATGGACCGAAAGCCAAATTGTGATGCGCTTTTGGATCATCGAATTAGTAGGAGCCATGCTCGGGCTTGGCCTCTCGTTTATAAGGTAAATTATGATAAACTATAGCGGAAAAAAGATTGTTATCATCGGAGCAGCCCGCCAGGGTCAAGCCCTCGCTCGCTTCTTCAGCAAACGCGAAGCTGAAGTTGTCGTTACCGATGCCAGGGAAAAGGATCAGCTCTGCGAAGAGTTAGCTGTTCTCAAAAACCTTCCGCTCACTTTTGATTTGGGTGGCCATCACACTGAAATTCTTGAAGGCGCAGATTTGGTCTGCATTTCCGGTGGTGTAGCACTCACAATTCCCTTCATTCAGGAAGCCTTGATTCGCAAGATTCCCTTGATTAATGATTCTCAAATATTCCTCGAAGAAGCTCCTTGCACCGTCGTTGGCATCACCGGTTCAGCTGGAAAAAGCACAACAACAGCTTTGGTCGGCAAAATGGCAGAAACCACTTTTGGAATGAAAGGCAATCGTCAAAAAGCCTGGGTTGGTGGCAATTTAGGCAAACCATTAATCGATTTCCTTGATGACATGGACGAAGACGATTTAGCAGTCATGGAACTTTCGAGCTTCCAGTTGGAACTTATGACCCGTTCTCCCCAAATTGCCGCTGTCCTCAACCTGACACCAAACCATTTGGACCGTCACGGTACGATGGATGCTTACATCAACGCCAAATCACATATCCTTTGGTATCAGCACCCCGCCGATATCGCCGTACTCAACCGCGACGACAAAGTAAGCTGGGGTCTCCAAAGCGAAATGAAAGGTGACTTAATTAGTTTTGGCTTCAACAAACCCGAAACACGCGCGAATGGAACCTATATCGATCAAGATTCTGTCTGGCTCCAAATCGGTCGTGAAAAACGCAAACTTTTCCCGATTGATTGGATAAATTTGCCGGGAAAACACAACCTGTCCAACGTTTTAGCCGCCTCTGCGATTGCCGCTGCGGCAACTTTAGCTTTGCCAGCAATTCAAATGGCTGTAGAAGAGTTTGAAGGCGTGCCACATCGTTTGGAGACAGTCCGCGAAGTCAATGGTGTTCGTTGGATCAACGACTCCATCGCCACCGCCCCAGAACGCACACTGGCAGCCCTCGAAGCAATTAAAGAACCGATTGTCCTGCTTTTAGGCGGTCGCGATAAAAATCTCCCTTGGGACAAATTGGCAAAAGTGATTCGCGACCAGGTAGAAAGAGTAATTATCTTTGGCGAAGCTTCCCAACTGATTAGCGACGCCATAGGCCCGCGAAAATCTGGACAAAAGCTCAAATCCGTTGTGGTGACAAAAGACCTGAAAGAAGCCCTCCAAACCGCTCAAAATCAAGCGCAGGAAGTCGATGTTGTCTTGCTTTCCCCGGGTTGCACCAGTTATGACGCTTTCAAAGATTTTGAAGAACGAGGTCAATTTTTTAGAGATTGGGTGAGCAAACTATGACAACTCAACATAGCACCACCAAGACCAAAAAGAGAAGCGTTAAAGGTTTCTCAGTCGATATTCCCTTCATGTTGTCGCTGGTTTTTCTGCTGGGTTTCGGCTTGATGATGGTCTATTCAACCGAACTTGACGCTTCCCTCCGTTTGGGACAGGAGCCCGGTTATATCTTCCAGCGTCAGATAATTTGGATTGCGCTCGGTTTGGCAGTCATGATTTTCTTGACTCAATTTGATTATCACAACTTCAAATACATGGTCGTGATAATGATAGGTGTTGTGATTGCTCTGCTTTTGATTGTTTTGGTTCGGAATGAAGTTCAATTCAACTCCTCCCGAGCACTTTTAAATGGTTCCATCCAACCTGCAGAGCTGGCAAAAGTTACCATCATTCTCTATCTTTCTGTCTGGCTTGCAAACCGCAACACAGACCAATTAGCCGACGTCCGCAGTGGTATGTTCTCACTATTAGCAATTGTCGGTGTAATTACCCTCTTGATTTTCTTCCAACCGGACTTTAGTGCCGCTTTCACAATTCTGGCTTTAGGTATCGTAATGTTCTTCCTCGGAGGCGGTAATCTGAAGCAAATCGCATTGTTGGTTGGCTCCGGCATTGGTGCCGGTGTTTTGGCGCTTAGGTTCTACACAACCGGACGCGTCCGCGTTACTGATTACCTCAACGGCCTGAAAGACCCCACCCAAGGCTCCTACCATAACAAACGAGCCTATGAATCAATCATCAAAGGAAAATTCTTTGGGGTTGGTTTAGGGAATTCGAATACCAAATTTACCGGCCTGCCTCTGCCCCATACTGATAGTATTTTTGCGGTCATAGCCGAAGAAACCGGGCTGTTGGGTTCCTTCATCTTGATTGCAGTTTACGTCATTTTGATTTGGCGCGGTTATAAAATCGCCAAAAACGCTCCTGACAGACTCGGCTCTTTAATGGCTTTTGGCTTAACCACCTGGATTGTGATTGAAGCACTCCTAAACATTGCCGTTATTGTCGGGCTTTTCCCCTTTGCCGGTAACCAATTGCCCTTTATCAGTGCAGGTGGTTCCAGCATGGTCGTAAACCTGGCAGCGGTTGGCATCATTATGAACATTGCCCGACAAGGGCAAGGACTAAAAATTCAGGAAAGGAGTCAAACCAGTGCGACTGTTGATCTGCGCAGGCGGGACTGGCGGCGGAGTGTATCCGGCGCTGACCGTTACGGAAATACTCGATAAGAGTAAAAACGCTATCCTTTGGGTTGGAAGCGAAAACGGCATGGAGGCTGGTTTAATTCAGCGCTCCGGCCTGGAGTTTAGAGGCATCCAGGCTGCCGGTATTCATGGCATTTCTCTTACAAAGTTGCCCGGAAACATCCTCCGTCTGGCTAAAGGCTATCAACAATCAAAAAAGATTCTTAAGGAGTTCAAACCCGATGTCTTGCTCTTTACCGGCGGATATGTAGCCATTCCGATGGCTCTGGCAGGCTTAAAGCTGCAATCACTGCTTTACGTACCCGACATCGAGCCTGGATTAGCTTTGAAAGCCCTTTCTCGTTTCAGCGATCAAATCGCTCTGACGACCGAAGAATCGAAAAAATGGTTTAGTGAGAAAAAAATTATGACAGTAACTGGTTATCCTATCCGTGAAGACCTCCGTAAATGGGACAAAATCAAAGCTCGTGAATACTTCCAATTGGACGATTCTCTCCCGACAATCCTCTTTATGGGTGGCAGCAGTGGTGCCCATTCAATTAACGAAGCCGTAATGGAGAATTTGACTCAGCTCCTGGAAAAATTCCAGATAATTCACCTTACCGGACATAATGACTGGGAAAGCATTCAAAGCAAAACCCTGAATGTCAGCGAACGCTATCACGCCTTCCCCTATCTGCACGAGATGGGTGCTGCCTTGGCAGCAGCCGATTTAGCAGTTTCCCGTTCCGGCGCTTCGGTTTTGGGTGAATACCCCTGGTTCGGTTTACCTGCCATTTTGGTGCCCTATCCACACGCCTGGCACTACCAAAAAGTCAATGCCGACTATTTGGTTGACAGGGACGCTGCTGTTTTATTACGCGATGAAGAATTAAAAACCAATCTCATGCCAATGATTAATAAGCTCTTTGAAACACCGCAGACGATGCAAAAAATGAGCGCTGCAATGAGGGACCTGGCTCAACCCCAGGCTGCCGAACGCATTGCCGAACTACTCTTTGAAATGGCGGAGGCTTAGCAAACTTGATGATTAGCTTAAACGCCCTTTTCTACATTTTCGTCATCCTCTTTGCGCTTATCGGAATTATTCGTGGCGTTCGCAAAGAAATTGTTGTCGTGGTTTCAGCTGTATTGGCTGTTTTCATTATCGAAGTTATCGTTTCTAAATTTTTCCCTGCGGAAGATAACACGAAAGCTCTGATTACAAACTTGATTATTCTCTTCGTCTTGGCATTCTTTGGTTATCAAACGCCAGCCAACCGGAGACTCTCCGACACTGGAAGATTTGATCGCTCTACTCTCTCCGATATGTTATTCGGCGGAATTGCCGGTGCGCTTAACGGTTACATTTTCTTTTCCTCTGCCTGGTATTACCTCGCTAAAGCCGCTTACCCCTTTAGTTGGATTTCAGCACCGGACGGAGCCAGCGAAGTTGGACTGGCTGCCCTCAAACTGCTCGAAAATTCCTTTCCAATGTTGGTCACCGGCCCATGGCTCTACGGTGTTTTAGCGGCAACGGTTGCTATTTTATTGGTGGTGATTCTATGACGAAGAAAGTGCACTTTATCGGAATTGGCGGAAGCGGTATCTCAGCCATTGCTCGCATGCTCCTCGAAAGAGGCTGGCAAGTGAGTGGTACCGATATGCACACGTCCCCCTATTTCGAAGCACTCAGCGCCTTAGGGGCTAACACCCGCTTAGGGCATCACCCCGAGCTTGCTTTGCAGTCTGATTTGGTTATTCGCTCTTCAGCCGTCAAAGATGACGATTTAGAAGTTCGCGCAGCTCAGGCGATTGGTCATCCCGTTTTGAAACGTTCGGAATTTTTGCCCCAGCTCACCGAAGGTTCAAACACGCTGGCAGTTGCCGGTTCACATGGCAAAACCACCACAAGCGCAATTTTGGTGCATCTATTGCAGGCAGCCTCTCTCGACCCCAGTTTCATCCTTGGTTCGGAAATCAAGGGCCTGCACAGCAACGCCCACTCCGGGAATGACAAGCTCTTTGTTATCGAAGCGGACGAATACGATTACATGTTCCTTGGCTTGAAGCCTTTCATTAGCGTGATCACCAATATTGAATATGATCATCCCGACTTCTTCCTCACTCCGGAAATCTACACTCAGGCTTTTGTTGATTTCCTCAACAAAACTGAGAAAGATGGCACAATCTTGCTCGGCGGAGACGATTTGGGCATTCAAAAAATGCTAAAAAGCCATTCTTTCCCTAACGCTCAGCTTTTGACCTATGGCTTTGAGGACGGAAATGATTATCAAATCACCGGCTATCAGGCAGAAAATGGCATACAAACTTTTTACCTGTCCACACCTGATAAGCAGACCTTCGGACCCTTCAAGATTAACCAGCCCGGTAAATTTAACGTTGCCAACAGTGCTGCTGCTTTAGCGGTTGCCAATTTGCTCAAAATAGATTTGAACTCTTTGACCAAGGCCTTACTCACTTTTGAGGGCACCAGCCGCCGCTTTGAATTGCTTGCTGAAAACGAAAACGTCAAAATCTTCAACGATTATGGACATCACCCCAGCCAGCTTTTGCTAACAGTCGAAGCTGCCCGCCAGAAATATCCCGAAGCTAAAATTTGGGCAATTTGGGAACCACACACTGCCAGCCGAACCGAACGCTTGCAGCACGAATTTGCCAATGCACTAAAAACTGCCGATCACAGCATCATTCTAAAGCTCTATGGAGCACGTGAGGATGACTCCTCTTTCAATCCTTCGCAAATTGCTGAAGACGTGAACGACGAGAATTGCCTTTACATCCCTGATTACAACGATGCGGTGGAATATATCTCCACCCATCTGACCGGAAACGACCTGATGATTGTCTTTTCCGCCGGAAAGGGTCCGGAATTTGCCCAGTTACTCTGTGATGAATTGAAATTGGAGAGTAAAAATGACTAATTTACCGATCAATAAACTACGCGAAATTTTTGGCGATCGTCTTCAGGAAAAAGTTCGCTTAACCAATTACACCACAACCCGAGTTGGCGGTCCTGCTGCCGGTTTTGTTTCGATTCACACTAGACAAGAGATGGAATCCACTTTGAAAACGCTTTGGGATTTGGACGTTCCATATCACATATTAGGGAGCGGATCCAACCTCTTAATCAGCGATAAAGGCTATGAAGGAATCATCATCCATAACCGCAGCCATAACGTAAAAGTCAACACCAAAGTTGACCCACCCATCATCATTGCCGAGAGCGGTGCCGGTTTAGGCGAATTTGCTCAAATCACCTCCCGGCGCGGTGTCAGCGGTTTTGAATGGGCGAACAGCATCCCCGGAACAGTCGGTGGTGCGGTTTATGGCAATGCCGGAGCACACGGTACCGAAGTTGCCGACAGACTCCAGTCAGCCCTCGTGCTCTCCCGTGAACACGGGACGCAGCTGCTCAGCAACAAAGAGATGGGCTACGAATATCGTTCCAGTAAGTTTAAACGGGAACATCAAGCGGTTGTCATTTTGGAAGCCACCTTTGTCGGGGAAATGTCAGACCCGCAGTCCTGCATGGATTTGCTCCACGAACTGACCGAAAAACGACGCAAAACCCAACCCCAGGGTCCCTCTTTCGGCTCGACCTTCAAAAATCCGCAAGGGAACTTTGCCGGAAAATTGCTGGCCGAAGCCGGGATGAAAGGCTTAACTTGTGGCGGTGCTTCCTTCAGCGAAAAACACGCCAACTTCATTATCAACAACGGTGAAGCCAGCGCACAAGATTATTATTGCCTGATCCATACTGCCAAAAAAGCAGTTTTGGACCAGTTTGGAATTGAACTCTTCCCCGAAGTTGAATTTTTAGGAGAATTTGACGATGTCGACTAAGCTCAATCTTGTCCTTATTTTTGGTGGTAAATCCGGAGAACATGATGTTTCCCTCATGTCCGCCCGTTCGGTCTTAAAGGCTGTCAACAGAGATAAATACAACATTTTCCAAGTTGGCATCACCCGACAGGGGCGCTGGACATACGGTGCAAACACGCTGGACAACTTCGAAAATGGAAGCCAGGACAACTTGAATGATGCCTTAATCACGACCAAAATCGAACGCCCTGCGCTTTATGAAGTTGTCGATGGCACTTTGCAAAAGATTACACAAATTGATGTGGTTTTTCCCATTTTGCATGGCACTTTTGGCGAAGACGGCACTATTCAGGGACTCTTTGAAATCCAAAATTGCGCCTATGTTGGAGCAGGCGTTTTGGCATCCTCTCTGGCAATGGATAAATCGCTGTGTAAGGACCTCATCGCCGCAGCTGGAATTCCCGTTTTGGAATATAAAACTTTCAATCGCAAACAGATTGAGACGAATTTGGCAGAAGTGGTTAAAGAAGCCGAGCAGATCAGCCCATATCCGCTTTTTGTCAAACCTGCAAACCTCGGTTCATCGGTTGGAATCAACAAAGCCAAAAACCGCCAGGAATTAGAAGAAGCGCTGCGCTTTGCCGCACTTTACGACCGACGCATTTTAGTTGAACGCGGTATTGAAGCCCGTGAAATTGAATTAAGCGTCCTCGGAAATGAAGATCCAATCGTCTCTCAACCTGGCGAAATTGTCCCCGGTGAAGAATTTTACACATACCAGGATAAGTACCTCTCCGGCGACCCCGAAGTTGCTATCCCGGCTCCCTTGCCCCTCGAATTACAGGCAAAAATTCAAGCCTGGGCAATTCAGGCTTTCAAAGCGATTGACGGTGCCGGATTATCAAGAGTAGATTTCTTGCTTGATAAAAAAGACGGCAAAGTATATTTCAATGAAATCAACACCATGCCGGGTTTCACCCAAATTAGCATGTTCAGCAAACTCCTCGCTTACGACGGTTTACCATATAGTAAGCTGATTGATGGCTTGATTGAACTGGCGATGGACCGAAAAGCCGAGCAGGCGATTACCATACGATCCTTTGAGGTGGGGAATGGCAGATAAGAACGAAATGTCCCGGGCAGATCAGGTACGTGCAAGGCGCAAGATTGAACCAGTGCAGCGTAAAGCGATCCCCCGTGCAGAAAGTGGAACAACGCGCAATGCGAGCACAACCTCGCGTGTGGTTTCACGTCACAATACATATCGTTCCGGCAGCACCACCGGCTCCAGTCGGCTGCGCAAACAAGTTTACCTCCCCACCGGAACTCCGGGAAGCGAAATCCGTTTGCCCTCATTGCCTCAAATCCGTTGGAGTTGGCGCTGGCTCTCCCTTGCCCTGGCAATTGGCATGCTTGTTTTGCTTTATCTGATGTTGAATTCCGCTACATTTGAGGTCTCCACCGTTAACCTAAGTGGGGGCATTCGCGTACCGGCAGAGGAAGTGAAGTCAATTCTCAATGTAAGCGGTGAGTCAATTATTCACGTCAAACCGGCTGAGGTCGAAGAGCAGATATTAGCAACTTTTCCCGATATCAAAGCCGCGCATGTTTCCGTCGCTATGCCCAACACGCTTGACGTAGTGATTGAAGAACGCATCCCCGCTCTCCTTTGGATGGACGGCGAGGATCCTCTCTTTTGGATTGATCAGGATGGCTACGCTTTCACAGTTCGTGGAGAAGCCAACCTGCCCATTCGGGTTTATGCCAACACAACACCACCCTACGCTTTAGGTTATCTTGACGCACAAACACAGCCAGATGACGAAACATCTAAAGCCGATCTAAGTCTGAAACCGGCAATCGACCCAGATTTTGTATTAACCGTTCAGAAATTGAACACCATCAAACCGCCTGAGTCGCCCCTGCTCTATGACGAACATAACGGCCTCGGATGGACTGACCCACATGGTTGGCAAGTTTACTTTGGCATCAAGAATGAAGATATCGAAATGAAATTAATGGAATACGAAAATATCGTGAATGCCATTCTGGACAAAAACTTGCAACCAGTATTAATAAGCATGGAATTTCTCCACGCACCTTTTTATCGTTTGGAGCCTTGATTATGGAAGAAGAAGCAATTGTAGTTGGATTAGATGTAGGAACATCAAAAGTTTGCGCCCTCGTTGCGAGGGTCGAGAATGGGGCGAATTTACGCATTCTCGGTGTCGGAATTGAACCTTCGCAAGGGATTCGTAAAGGAACTGTTACCGATATCAATGCCGCCTCAGAATCAATCGCCCGTGCAATCGAAAAAGCCGAGCGCACCTCCGGTTATGAGATTAACAGCGCAATCGTAAACCTTGCCGGTACCCAAGTCTCCTCCCTTATAAACAAGGGTATAGTCGGAATTTCCGGACGGGTTATCAACCAGGAAGACGTCTTCCGTGCCCTCGAAAACGCCCAGGCAATTGAAGTGCCCCACAATCGCGAGATTGTCCACGTGATTCAACGTGGTTTCAAAATTGATGAGACGGAAGATGTCAGTCAGCCGATTGGTATGCACGGTTATCGCATGGAAGTTGAAGCCCACATCATCACCAGTGCCGCATCAACTATGGAAAACCTGCGTCAATGCGTCTCCATGGCCGGCAGAGACGTTTCTCAATTCGTTCTCAACCCCCTCGCATCCAGTGAAGCGATTCTTTCTGAAACTGAACGACAAATGGGAATTGCCGTAATCGACCTCGGAGCCGGAACCACCGGTTTGGCGATTTACGTAAAAGGTGATGTTTTCCATGCCAATGTTTTACCGGTTGGCGGAAACCATATTACATCCGACATCGCTCAAGGTTTGCATTTGCCGATTGAGGTTGCCGAAGAAGTTAAATTAAAACACGGTCATGCGGTTTTGAATGACATTGAAGAGGAAGAATTCTTTAACATCGTCCCATTCGGTTCCGAACAAGCCACAAAAGTGGAACGTCGGGAATTGGTCAATATCATTGAAGCCCGGGCAGAAGAAATCCTGATGATGGTCGAACAGGAAATTAAGCGTTCCGGTTACGATTCTATGATTCCTGCCGGTGTTGTTCTTACCGGTGGTGGTGCCCAATTACCCGGACTTCAAAAATTGGCAAAGAAAATCTTTAACCTGCCAGTTAAAATTGCAAAACCGGAAAAAATCGTCGGTCTCGCCGATCAAATTAGCAACCCTGCCTATGCAACCAGTGTTGGTTTGCTCAACTGGGGCATCTTATTTAGTGAAACTACGCCGACGTTTATCGATTCGACCGACCGTAGAAAATTGCCATCTCGAATTCCCCTAGCGGAGGGACTTCGGGCTTGGTTTAAACGTATCCTACCATAATTATTCAAGCATTTTGCCAGAGGAGATAGAAATGGAAGCAAAACAATCTGAATCATTCGCAAGAATCAAAGTAGTAGGCGTCGGTGGAGGCGGCTGCAATGCCGTCAACCGCATGATCGCTGAAGGTCTGCAAGGTATCGAATTTATTGCCATCAACACTGATGCGCAAGCCTTGCTAAAGTCAAAAGCAGACGTCCGCGTTCGCATTGGCGACAAAGCCACCCGAGGTCTGGGTGCAGGCGGTGACCCTCGCGTCGGTAAAGCCGCAGCGGAAGAATCTGCCGAAGACTTATACGAAGTGCTAAAAGGCGCTGACATGGTCTTTGTCACTGCCGGAATGGGTGGTGGAACCGGGACCGGTGCTGCCCCTATCGTTGCTCAAATCGCCAAAGAAATTGGCGCTTTGACAATCGGTGTGGTCACCCGCCCCTTTAGTTTTGAAGGAACAACCCGCGCACGTTCAGCCGAAGAAGGCTCAATGGCGCTTAAGGAACATGCCGACACCCTGATTGTGATTCCAAACGATCGTTTGTTGCAAATCGTTAACAGAAATAGTGGTCTGAATGATGCTTTCCGTTTAGCAGACGACGTTTTGCGCCAGGGAATCCAGGGTATTTCCGAATTGATTACCATCCCCGGTTTAATCAACCTCGACTTTGCGGACGTTCGCACAATTATGTCTCAGGGCGGTGCCGCACTGATGGCTGTTGGTCAGGCTTCCGGCGAAGATCGTGCCCGCATCGCTGCTGAACAAGCTATTTCCAGCCAATTGCTGGATGTAACCATCAACGGTGCCCGCGGCATCCTCTTCAACGTAACCGGTGGTCCAAGCCTCTCCCTGTTTGAGGTCAACCAGGCAGCGGCGATTATCAAAGAAACCGCCAGTACCGATGTCAATATGATTTTCGGCGCCGTGATTGATGAAAGCATGGGTGATAAAATCAGAATCACCGTAATTGCGACCGGTTTTGACAGAAGTGCCGCTTCGTTGGAGGGGGAGCAAAGTTTTTTTCTCGGCTCAACTCAACAAAGACCAGCAGAAAAACCTAAAACCGTAGACTACACGCAAGAAAAGAAGGAGCAGGCTCAATCTATTAAGAGTCCAAGCAACGATGAATATGTCTATTCAAGTAATGTGGATGTGCCGACCTTCTTACGCAATAAAAACAGGAATCGTTAATATTTTAGGTTCACCCTCTGGCATTGAACGAACTTTTCATCTCCTCCCTATTTTTGGGAGGAGATGAAAGCATGCCCGCCCCAAAATGAATATTTACAATCTTGATTCAAATTTTTATTCTATCCAAAAAGGTTAACAATTCAAACTTTAAATTTTGGATATCCTAAAATCTTGCTTTTTTTCAAAGTCAAACCTCATTCTATCCTTTGATTTCGCATAAGTTTCTTAGTAAAAAACAAAAATTAAAAATCCCAATATTTTAAGGTTCAAAAGCCTTACAATCTATCCCCTTTACCCTTCCTCATGCTACACTTATAGCCTAAATCTAAGGCTATTTTAAGAAACCACCCCAATATATAGGGTTGGGAGGAAACAAACATTATGAAATGTCCATATTGTCAGGAAGCTGACACCAAAGTTATCGACACGACCAAAGATAACCACGGCGGGATTCGCCGACGACGCCAATGCCTAAATTGTGGTCAACGATTCAGCACCTATGAGCGCCCGATCCTCACCACTCCCCTCATCATCAAACGTGATGGAACGCGCGAACCTTTTGACCGCGATAAACTCCTCCGCGGTTTGCGTATGGCTTGCTCCAAGCGACCCATCACCGCCCAGCGCATAGAGGAATTAGTGGACGATATTGAAGCTCAACTGCAAAAGAAGGGGCGTTCAGAAATCAACTCCCGTTTGGTTGGCGACCTCGCCTTCAAAGGCTTGAAAGAAATTGACCATATCGCATATATTCGCTACGCAATTGTCTATTTGCGCATGGATGACCTCCATAGCATTCGCGACGAAATAAATCAACTGCTCACTGAAGAAGAAAGTTAAGAGGCAAGCTATGACTGATCTAAAAATTGATAATTCGGGCTTGTTTCCCACTCCTCCCCTGCCGGAAGGACTGCCAAAAATTGAATTAACTGACAATTCTCGTCAAATCCTGTCCAAACGTTACTTGCGCCACGGCAAAGACGGATCACCGGTCGAAACAATCGAAGAAATGTTTTGGCGCATCGCCTGGCACGTTTCAGACCTTTCCGAGAGGTCGGAAAACCACGAAGAACTCGCCCGGCAGTTTTACAATATGCTGATTAGCAAAGCCTTCTTCCCCAATTCACCGACTTTCACCGGAGCAGGCACCCCCTTGGGCCAATTGGCGGCTTGTTTCGTCTTGCCCATCTCGGATGATATGGGACGAGCCTCTGACGGTATTTTTAGCTCCTTGCGCAACGCTGCCCTGATTCAACAAACCGGCGGTGGAAACGGCTTCAATTTCTCACGTTTACGTCCGGCTGGTTCGATGGTCAAGGCTTCTGCCGGTCAGGCAACCGGCCCGGTTGGTTTCCTGAAAGTTTACGATAACGCCTTTGGTGAAATCGCCCAGGGCGGAACCCGACGCGGTGCAAATATGGGTGTTCTACGGGTCGATCATCCCGATGTGGAAGATTTTATCGTCTGCAAAACCAGTGAAACCGCCATCACCAACTTCAATATCTCCCTGGCAATTACCGATGATTTTATGAAAGCGGTTAAGGAAGATGCCGATTGGGAATTGCGTTTCCCCGATATCTATGCTCCGGAATATAAACAATTTAGCGGCACGATTACCCAGGCTGAAAAAGCCGGACTTCCAATCCGGAGCTATAGAACCGTCAAAGCACGTGATTTGTTTGCCAAATTTGTCAAACAAGCCCACCACAACGGCGAACCCGGTGCCCTCTTTATTGACGCCGCCAACCGTGAAAATCCGGTGCCTCATCTTTATGAGTTGGAATCCACCAACCCTTGCGGCGAGCAATGGCTGGGACCTTACGAAAATTGTTGTTTGGGCTCAATCAATCTCAGCCAGCATTATGGAGAAAACGGCACTGTCGATTGGGACAAACTGCGAGAAACTACCAAAACCGCCACGCTTTTCCTTGACCATGTCGTTGATAAAAACGCCTATGTACCGGCCGTTCCCGAGTTGCGCCAAGCCGCCTTAAATGCCCGCCGAATCGGTTTGGGTATCATGGGTTTGGCAGATTTGATGTACCATTGCGGCGTTCGTTATGGTTCGGAAGAATCTTTGGATTTTTGCGGCCAAGTGATGGAATTCGTTCGCTATTACGCAATGGAAACCAGCATTGAAGAAGCTGAAAAATTGGGAGCTTTCCCGGTCATCAGCGGCAGTATCTACGACCCTCAGGACATGAAATGGCAAGCTCCCACCCCATTGGTTCCCGAAACACACAATTGGCAACGCCCGGAATTGGATTGGGGGCTAATCGTTCAGGGCATCAAAAGTCATGGCATTCGCAATGCCGCCCAAACCACAATCGCCCCAACCGGCACGATCGGTACTGTTGCCGGAGTTGAAGGTTATGGCTGTGAACCGGTTTTCGCCCTCGCTTACGTGCGCCATGTCAACGACAAAGGCAAGGATCTGTTGCTCAATTACGTCAGCCCTTACTTCCAGGAAGCTTTGGACAAGTCTGAGCTTAGTCAAGAAAGCAAAGACAGTATCATCGAGCAAGTCCTCAACCATGGGACATGCCAAAACATTGAAGAACTGCCTGAAGAGATTCGCAACACCTTTGTTGTCTCTGCCGATGTCACAGCCGATGAACACATTCACATCCAGGCTGCTTTGCAACGCTTTGTTGATAACAGCCTCAGCAAAACCATCAATTTCCCGGCAGGCACGACCGAAGATGAGGTTGCCGATGCCTTCATGACGGCTTGGGAATTGGGCTGCAAAGGCATCACGGTTTACATCACCGGTTCCCGTGATACAGTTGTTTTGGAGACAAAAGAAACCCTCGAAAAGAAAAATGGCGGAGCCGAGGCTGCTTCAATCAAACTTTATGGCCAATCCGAAGAACAACTCAGCCTCTGGAGCGAAAGCAAAAAACCGCGCCCTCGTTCTTTGAAAGGCTACACTTATTCAATCGAAACCCCACTTGGCAAAGCTTTTGTGACAATCAACGAAAATGGCGACGACCAACCCTTCGAGGTTTTCGTCAACACGGCAAAAGCCGGTTCCGAAACTGCCGCCCATTCAGAGGCAATTGGCCGTTTGATTTCATATAACCTGCGCCTTGCCTCGCCAATCGAACCAAAAGACCGCTTGCGTGCAATCCTCGACCAACTTTCCGGCATTGGCGGTGGCCGTTCGCTTGGCTTCGGAGCCAATCGCGTCCGATCCATGCCGGATGGCATATCCAAAGCGCTTGATGAATATTTAAGCAAAGATGAACCGGAAGAAGAATTCGAAATAGAAGCCACGCCTTTGCCTCTTATTTCGGAAAAAACTGCCTTCCATCCGATTGGTGAACTTTGCCCCGAATGTGGCGAAGCAACGTTGATCAACGAAGAAGGCTGCCGCAAATGCTACTCCTGCGGTCACAGTGAGTGCTAAAATGCAAACCAATCTCAAAGCAAACCAACGCATGATTGTCCTCGCCGGTAACATCGGGAGCGGTAAAACGTCACTGACTAAACAACTCAGCCTGCAATATGGCTGGCAAGCCTCCTATGAGTCGGTTGATAACAATCCCTATTTGGCGGATTTTTACGCTGATATGAAAAGCTGGGCTTTTCACCTCCAAATGTACTTCCTCGGAAATCGTGCTGAAGAGATTAGGCTCTTGGCACAATCCGGTCAGTCTGCCATTCTCGACCGTAGCATTTATGAGGATGCCCATATTTTCGTACAGAGCTTATTCGAACTAAACAATCTCTCCAAGCGCGATTATGACTCTTATTTCAAGCTTTACGAAATTGTATTAAAGACTTTGCCAAAACCGACCTTGTTAATTCGTCTGGAATGTCCGGTTGAGCACTTAGTTGAGCGCATAAAGAAAAGAGCACGATCAATTGAAGAAACGATTGACCCAAATTATTTGCGTCTGCTCGATTCTTACTATCTTCGCTGGGCAAAGGAATACAGGGAAAGTCCAACCTTGACGATTGCCAGCGACAAGTTCGATTTAGTTAATAATCCGGAACATTTCCGACAAGTTTTAGAAGCAGTCGAAACCTGTATCGAAAATCAAACCAATATGTTTCTGGACAAACCAACTCGTTAAAAATAAATAAATTGCACAAAAAAAGCCGCTCAATTTGATTGAGCGGCATAATCTTTGATTCTATTTATTCTTCCCAGGTCAATTCCCATTCACCGATCAAAACGCTTTCGCCGGATTCAATTCCTGCCTCGCGCAAGGCTTTTTCCACCCCGATACCTGCCATAAAGCGTTGGAAACGACGTACCGAACCGGGTTGGTCAAAGAAAGTCATCGCCGCCGCCCGCTCAATCCGCTTTCCGGTAACAAGATAACCCTCTTCCGTCTTTTCAATCTCAAAAGCATCCGGGTCTTCATCGCTGCGATAAACCGGCAATGAGGTCTCAAGCTGCTCAACCGGCAATTCCTGAAGCTTGTTAAAAGCATTCCACATCAGTTCTTTCAAATTCAAACGACTAACCGCCGAAACCGCTGCCAGCTCTATCCCGTCTTTTTCAAAGCGTTCCTTTAAAGCCTGGTATTTTTCGGCAACTTCCGGTAAATCCATTTTGTTCAAGACGACAATTTGGGGAATTTTTCCGAGTCGCTCATCGAACATATCCAATTCACTGTTAATGGTCAGATAATCTTCATAAGGGTCTTCGCTCCAGCCGTCTAAAACGTGAATCAGCAAGCGCGTTCGCTGAACGTGACGCAAAAAGTCATAGCCCAAACCGACGCCTTCGGATGCGCCTTCAATCAGTCCGGGGATATCCGCCATCACCATGCTGAGGTCAAAATCGAGCTGAACGACACCCAAATTTGGCTCTAAGGTCGTAAAAGGATAATTGGCAATCTTGGGAGT
>Ga0265295_1004000_pt1 | contig 20406 bp, 21 predicted proteins | sample Munlansysbiofilm_FD_192503 | JGI IMG/M metagenome (GOLD analysis project Ga0265295, IMG submission 192503) | Leachate microbial communities from a municipal landfill in Southern Ontario, Canada - Methane capture system biofilm | ecosystem: Engineered > Solid waste > Landfill > Unclassified ... | reverse complement strand
GTCAATTTCCATTATGTGAAAGAAGCCATAATGGTCTGTTTCTATACCCTTTTGGTTAGAGCGTATCAATCTAATTTCGCTCATTACGATTGACGATCCTTGTGATGGTTCAACATGTGTTTCTTCATAGTACTTTTATCCTAGCAGATTATCCAAGTTAGATTCTCGAATTTCTCCACATTGTTCTATGGGCTTCACACCCCAACGTTGCCATCAGCGCATGCCATAGTAGGATTATCCCAAATGGTGGGGGTAGCGATTTCGCAATTCATATAATATCTTCTTGTCGCACTCTTTCCTATCGTCTACTTGTTTTTGATAATTTCTCCTTAACAAGTGGTCTGGTCAACCAGAGCTTTAAAAAGCTCCATCCTCGGCAGCACTAGCGGCCAGCGTGGGGTAGGTAACACTCACATACCTATGATAAACCATGACCCGAACAGGACAAGGAACAGTCCACATGACATTAGTACCCTTTCATAAACTTTTGGGGACATGAGTATTTTCCCTTTGCTGAATGATGCGGACACAAAGGTGAAATATCCCAGGTCTGCAAGCCAGTGCCCTGCCATAAACATCACTACTGCAATAATGCCAATTTCAAGTCCCTGAAGAATAAGTGCACTTCCAGCTGCAAGCCACCATAACCAGAAATAAGGGTTTGATGCCGAAGTTACTATTCCAGCTAAAACAGGTTTTGATGTTGCTTTATCGTGTTCGTGCATTGAGCTTGCAGCACCTTTTGCGTTCTTCATGGTCAGTATCCCGAACACAACAAGGGTGACTCCTCCGAAGATGGATATTGCCACTATTGTATTGTCACTCACTGCGGTGATGCCGAATATTATCAGTATGCAGACCAGAAATTCCAGGATTGCATGGCCGACGAAAATCTCAGGACCAGCTTTCCATCCCTTCTTCAAGGAAGTATCTATTGTAGCGAAAAGCATTGGTCCGGGTACTAGCGCACCTGTCATACCAACGACAAACCCAATTGTCAACATCTCAAGAAATTCTAGCATAGCTTATACTGCTTAATCCCTCAGATGTTAAAACAATTTGGCAAAAAATATAAAAAAAGTATCTGAAACAAAGGAAAAAGTGCTACAATCTTCCTTTGTTTCAAAAATAGAACGGTTTCTTAGAGAATGATCTCAATGTCAAGCTCTTCTGCAAGTTCTTTGTACCTGTTACGGATGGTGACTTCTGTCACACCTGCAACATCAGCTACCTCACGTTGTGTGCGGCGTTCTCCACAAAGAATGGATGCAATATAGATAGCTGCAGCAGCTACACCGGTTGGACCACGGCCACTGGTAAGCTCTTTCTCGGAAGCCTGCCTGAGAATCTCAACTGCCCTTGACTGTACTTCACCTTTAAGAGTAAGTCCTGAGCAGAATCTTGGAACATAATCTATTGGTGATGTTGGCATGAGTTTCAGGGACAGTTCTCTTGAGATAAAGCGGTATGTTCTGCCAATCTCTTTCCTGCTTACCCTTGATACTTCTCCGATCTCGTCCAGCGTTCTTGGGACACTACATTGGCGGCATGCTGCATACAATGCGGCTGCGGCAACACCTTCAATGCTCCTTCCACGGATGAGGTTCTTATCAACTGCTTTCCTGTATACTACAGCAGCAGTCTCACGAACAGTTCTTGGTAGACCAAGAGCAGATGCCATACGATCCAGTTCAGATAATGCGAACGCAAGGTTCCTTTCCGTAGCATTGCTTACTCTTATCCTACGCTGCCATTTTCTCAGCCTGTACAACTGAGCTCTATTCTTTGATGAAATGGATTTACCGTATGAGTCACGGTTTCTCCAATCAATCATAGTAGAAAGACCTTTGTCGTGGATAGTGTAAGTCATTGGTGCGCCCACACGGGAACGCTTCATTCTTTGGTCATGATCGAAAGCACGCCATTCTGGTCCTTCGTCAACGAACTCTGCGTCAACTACAAGACCACATTCTGAACAGACAAGTTCTGCCCTCTCGTAATCCTGCACAAGGTTGCGGCTGCCACACTCGGGGCACTGGACCTTTGCTTTTTCTACATCCTGATTTTTATCCTTTTCTTTACGTGCTTTTATCATTGCCCGTATCTTCTCCCTTTCGGAAGTATCGGAATATCGTACCCTTTCAACTTCAACCATTCAATCACCTTCAATAAACATTCAAGAAAATATATTTGACAAGTATCATTTTAGTCACTCGTATTGTAACTATGTATGATCCAATGAAATCCATCATTGAACGTAAACACGCTCATTTACAAGTTTTTCTAATCCGGCAGCTATTGTTCTCTTATCAGGTTTCAGAGTAAAATAGGGGTGGTCAACAGGACCAAATATAGCAGAAACTTTTCCAATGGGCTTAATGGATTTGTCCAAGACAAAAATGTTAATTATAGGTATCTCCTTCATTGAGCCAGAAAATTGTTTCACATCCCCTCTGACAACGATTTCTTTCTGCTTTGAAATATGCAGTACTTTACCTAATCTTTTCATATGCTTTCATTCATTATAGTTAGATTAATTATATTTAGATTTTATACTATAAGGGACATTCATAGTATATAAAGATATGGTGTGTGTTTAAATATTTGTTTTTTTCAATACAAAAATATACCTATTCTTTTTAAACTACTATCTTAGTTGCAGACCACAAGCTTAAAGGGATAAAAAAACAATTGTGGCACGATTTACAGCACTAATTTGAATTATTATACTTAAATGACCATCATATATTCTTATGCGTGGAGGAAATTCGGTGGCAGATAATAAATTTGTATACTTTTTCGGGAACGAAGAAACTGAAGGTAAAAATAGTATGAAAGACCTGCTTGGTGGCAAAGGAGCCAACCTTGCAGAGATGGCCAATCTGGGAATCCCTGTCCCACCAGGATTCACCATAACAACTGAGGTTTGTTTACTTTATCTTGATAAAGGAGCTTATCCAACCGAAGTTATCGACCAGATAAACAATGTAATATTAAAGCTTGAAAAGGTAACTGGCAAGAAGTTCGGAAACAATGAAAATCCTTTGCTTATTTCAGTCAGATCCGGTGCACGGGTTTCTATGCCCGGTATGATGGATACTGTTCTAAATCTGGGATTAAATGATGATACTGTGGCAGGTCTGGCAAAGAAGTCAGGCAATGAAAGGTTCGCTTATGACAGCTACCGCAGATTCCTCACCATGTTTGGTGATGTTGTACTGAATATTGACCACCATAAGTTCGAATCTGTTCTAAGTGCAAAGAAAAAGGAACTCGGTGCAACTCTTGATACGGAACTTAAGGCAGAGTCTCTTAAAGAGCTCGTTGAGACTTTCAAGAGTATAATAAAAGATGAAACAGGTGATGATTTCCCCCAGGATCCACGCAAGCAACTCCAAATGGCTATTGATGCCGTATTCAACTCATGGAACAATCAGCGTGCGATTACCTACAGACGTCTTAACAACATCCCCGGTGAATGGGGTACAGCTGTAAACGTGCAGTCGATGGTCTATGGTAATATGGGTGATACCTCTGGCACAGGTGTGGCATTTACAAGAGATCCTGCAAAAGGAGATAAGTGCTTCTTTGGTGAGTATCTGATAAATGCTCAGGGAGAAGATGTCGTTGCTGGTACAAGGACACCTAAATCAATAGCAACCCTCGAAGAAACAATGCCTGAAGCTTATGCAAGACTTGAAGAGATCTATAAGAAACTGGAAAACCATTTCAAGGACATGCAGGACATCGAATTTACCATTGAAGATAGTAAATTATACATGCTCCAGACAAGAGCAGGCAAACGAACTGCTGCTGCAGCCCTGAAAATTGCTGTTGATATGGTAAATGAAGGACTAATTGACAAACGAACAGCTATTATGCGTGTCACCCCCGAGCAGATCGATAAACTTTTACATCCAACTATTGATTCTCAAGCTGAATATAAAATTCTTGCCACAGGTCTTCCTGCATCCCCGGGAGCCGCTGTTGGTAAAGTCGTTTTTACTGCAGAGCATGCTGAAGAAATGGCAAAGAAGAATGAAAAGGTCATTCTTGTCCGTACTGAAACCTCTCCTGAGGATATAGGTGGGATGGATGCTGCGCAGGGAATCCTCACAGTAAGAGGGGGTATGACCTCTCATGCTGCTGTTGTTGCAAGAGGTATGGGCAAACCATGTGTTGCCGGATGCGGGGCAATAACTATTGACATGGCTAGCTCAACATTCTCAGTTGCAGATATTACTGTGAATGAAGGAGACTACGTTACTTTGGATGGAGCCACTGGAGCCCTTATAATTGGAAAAGTCGATCTGATCACGCCTAGTGTAAGTGGTGAACTTGACACACTTCTTTCATGGACAGATGAAATAAGGGACATGGGTGTCAGGACAAACGCAGACACACCACATGATGCTCAGGTTGCAAGGGAATTCGGTGCTGAAGGCATCGGACTTTGCAGAACCGAACATATGTTCTTTGGAGAAGAACGCATCCCTGCAGTAAGGGATATGATTCTGGCTGAAGATGTTAATGTGCGAAAAGCTGCTCTTGATAAGCTTCTTCCAATGCAGAAAGAGGATTTCATAGGTATTTTTAAAGCAATGGAAGGTTATCCTGTAACCATTCGCCTTCTTGATCCGCCTTTGCATGAGTTTCTCCCAAAACACGAAGAGCTTGCAGCTAAGTTAAGGGTACTTGAAGCAGAAGGTGGCAGTGCCAAAAACATTGAAGATATTAAAAAACTGATGGAACGTGTTGAATCCATGGTAGAAATAAACCCGATGCTAGGACATCGTGGTTGCCGTCTTGGAATCACATATCCTGAGATCTATGCAATGCAGGTGCAGGCTATAATAGAAGCTGCATGTGAACTGAAAAAAGAGGGAATGGACATAGTTCCTGAAATAATGATACCTCTGATATCTCACGTCAACGAACTCCGTTCTGTCAAGAAGAATCTGGTTGAAGTCGCAGAAGCCGCAATAACCAAAAACGGTATTGAACTGGATTATCTTGTAGGCACAATGATCGAACTTCCAAGGGCTATTATGACCGCAGACAAGATAGCAAAGGAAGCAGATTTCTTCTCATTTGGAACCAATGATCTTACACAGACAGCCTTTGGTTTCAGTAGGGATGACGCAGGTAAGTTTCTTCCTTTGTATGTCGAAAATTCCATACTTGATAACGATCCTTTTGCAGTCCTTGACCAGGAAGGCGTTGGTGAACTTGTCAGGATCGGTATTGAAAAAGGACGCTCCACAAAACCTGATCTTAAAATTGGTATATGTGGGGAACATGGTGGAGAGCCAAGTTCTGTGAAATTTGGATATAACGTCGGACTGGACTATGTAAGTTGCTCACCCTTCCGTGTACCAATTGCAAGACTTGCAGCTGCACAGGCTGCAATTGAAAAACAGGATCATTCCTGATTTTTCAATACTTTTTCTTTTTTAAGTTTAAGCTTTATTTTCAATTCTTAGCCTAAGCTAAGAATATTTATATGTTAGGACACCTACAATTGCTGCATCCTCGTCTTAAATAAACAAATAAATAAATAAATAAACAAATAAATAAATAAATAAATAAATAAATATGAAGAGAGTAGCTCTTCAAAAAATAAGGATTAGATCAATATGATCTTGTGATCATATGATCTGCAATTGCCAGAAGTATGGTCTTTGCCTCTGAATCTTCAACGACATCAAGAAGCTCTTTACCTTTATCCACATAATCCTGTGCAAGATTCCTTACATAATCTATGGATCCTGCCTCTTCCAACTGGCGGACAGCTTCATTGATCTCTTCTTGTGTGGCTTTTCCTTTGCCAAATATTTTAAGGTCCACACCATTCTCCAGGGCGTGTATGACAATAAGCGTCTTCTTTCCATCCAGAAGGTCACTGCCTCTTACCTTTCCCAGTACTTCTTCAGGGCTTGTCATATCAATGACATCATCATATATCTGGAAAGCTATACCAATTAATCTTCCACACTCATAAAATGCATCGGCAACTTCTTTGGATGCACCGCCCAAGATGGCACCTATCTGCAAGGAAGCTGCATAGAGTACCCCGGTTTTCTTCTCGATCATTTCGAGATATTCTTCCTTTGTAACATCTGTACGTCCCTCAAATTCCACATCAAGCCACTGGCCTTCACAGATGTCTCTGCATGTCTTGGAAAGTATGGCGATACATTTAAGGACGCGCTTAGGCTCTCCTGATGCATGTGCCAGTATCTCAAAAGCTTTTGAATAAAGAGTATCACCAGCAAGGATGGCTCCTGCCTCTCCCCATTTGACATGGACTGCAGGCATTCCGCGGCGTACATCATCCCTATCCATTATGTCATCGTGGACAAGTGTGAAATTATGGACCAGCTCTACTGCCACTGCAACCGGAAGAACAGTTTCAAGATCAGACCCCACAGCTTCTGCCGCAAGGATGACTGTTGCCGGACGTAGTTTTTTACCTCCTGCATCTGGAAGGTATCTGGCTGCCTTATAAAGCTCATGTGGTTTGTCGATAGGAAGGTAATCCTGGATACCCTTATCGACATGCATTGAGCGCTTTTTAATCTCTTCGTTCAAATCCATAAAGATCCCTTTCTAAACCAATTACTCTTCCTCAATGTAGAGTTCTTCTCCATTCCTCAGGAGGTGGAGAGTATCTCCAAGTATGTATCCTGCATCTTCTGCCATCTGTATGTACTCACTATGCATCTGTATAGTTCCATGTGCAGGAACCACATGTTCAGGCTTGAGCATTTTGAGGAGTTCCCAGTGGTCCTCGCGGTATGCGTGTCCTGAAACATGGACATTATCATATATCCTGGCTCCGCGCATCTTCAATTTTGTTTCAAGTGCATAGCGGTTTGCCTGTGTCATTGGATTTGGTATTATATTAGCAGAGAATATAACCCTGTCACCCTTGTCTATCTTAAAAGGTGTCTCCCCACTTGCAATTCTTCCAAGCACTGCACCAGGTTCTCCCTGATGACCTGTGACCACTGGCAGGTACTTATCTTTCCCGTCTTCCATGATTCTTGCAAGAGCCTTGTCTATTTCCCTGCGGTTTCCATAGATCTCTACTGTTTCAGGAAGATTGATGTATCCCATCTGATGTGCAGTTGCAATGTACCTCTCCATGGATCTGCCCATAAGTACAGGGATTCTTCCCATCTCTTCTGCGAATTTAACAATAGAATTCACACGGGCTACATGTGATGCAAAGGTTGTTACAACCATACCTACATCTGATTCTTCTGTCTCGATAAGTACATCCCTTAGCATTGAATGAGCTATCATCTCAGATGGAGCTTTTCCGTTACGCCCAGAATTTGTACTTTCTGTAATAAGTGCAATAACTCCTTCTTCTCCAAGTTGCTTGAGTCTGTCAAAGTCAGGTGCTTCTCCAAGTGTGGGTGTCCTGTCAAGCTTAAAGTCACAAGCGTAGACTATAGCACCACTTACTGTATGGACGACAAGGAAAATAGTATCAATTATACTGTGCTGGGTATTGACAAATTCGATGGAAATATCTTTTGTGATCTCCATTGTGCCACCGGCATTCATTGACACTATGTTGTTCTTTACTCCGAATTTTCTCTCGGATTCTATCTGATGTTTAATGAGGGTTGTCGTATAAGGAGTTCCTATTATAGGAGCTGTGTATCTGTGTGCAAGTTTTGATATTGCACCAATGTGGTCAAGATGACCATGTGTGCAGACAATTGCACGTACATTGCCGTTGACTTCCTTCATGATGGTGTCGTCAGGAATGGCTCCCATCTCAATAAGCTCAAGTGAGTGCATCTTGTCGATCTCTACGTCCTCGTGTATCTGGACTCTGTCCAGACGAAGGCCCATATCAACGATGATTATATCATCATTGATCCTAATAGCAGTCATGTTACGGCCCATTTCATTATAGCCGCCAACTGCAATAATTCCTATTTCAGTCATATGTATTACTCTTTAATTATTATATATATTATTTAAATATCCCTAATTTGATGAATGTTAAACTCTCTGAAGATCAGTGTTCTTTGAACGAAGAGCAAGGTCTTTTACGTTAAAGCCACGCATTTCAAGATATTCTCTTGTCCAGCCACTGATTACAGTGGGTGCCTGATGCAGGTCTTTCACATCCTGGTAGCCACAAAGGAACATTGCTACTTTGAGTTCATTCAGCATATGCTGAATGCTGCTTACAACCTCATCTTTGCCTTTTAGTGCCGGCTCAACAAAAGGAAGCGCAGCACTTGCCACTGATGCACCAAGTGCAAGTGATTTTGCAATATCCAGTCCCGATCTAAGTCCACCGGTTGCGATTACTGGCAAAAACACGCTGCATTCCACTATGCTTGGGACGGTTGGTATGCCGAAATCCCAGAATAATTCCCCAAGTAATTCAGATTCCAGATCTTTCTTTTCCCTGGCACGATACACTTCCACACCAGACCAGCTGGTACCACCAACGCCACCTACATCTATGGCAGATGCTCCTGCATCTTTGAGGATCAATGCGTCTTCATGTGATATGCCTGCACCTGTTTCTTTAATGATTACGGGTACTGCCAGTGAACATATTTCCTTTATAGTCTCAAGTGCTCCGGAAGCATCCCTGTCACCTTCTGGCTGTATTGCTTCCTGAAGGAAGTTCAGATGAATTGCAATGGCATCTGCATCGATCATTTCAATGATCTTCTCTACACCTTCAACACCATATTCTTGTATTTGTGCAGCACCAATATTCCCATATACAAAGGCACTGGGTGCCTTATCCCTGACAATGCTGAAAGATTCTTCCTGTGAAGGATCTTCCATGGCTGCCCTCTGGCTTCCAACGCCAATTCCAATCCCCAGTTCTTCTGCAGCTTCTGCAAGTGCAGCATTAACAGGTATTGTATCCGGATGTCCACCGGTTATAGATGCTATCATAAAAGGTGCATTCATGTCCTTTTCCAGAAAACGGACCGACAGATCGATCTCATCCATGTCCATCTCAGGCAAAGCCCTGTGTACCAGCATTACATCCTTAAATCCTGGTCCAACATTCCTTGATTCAACCGGGCTTGCAGCGCATAACTCTAGATGCTCCATCTTTCTTCTGGAAGTGCTCATAATAATACCTTAAGATCTATATTGTTCAGACACCAGAAATTGCGGTGCCGATATTCTTTCCTTTCAGGAAATCAGATATGTTCCCTGAATTGACTGCATTGAATATATAAGAAGTGCTATTTGACTGCTCACTAAGATTTAGAAGCTCAAGTACTTTTCCCAGCATACCACCGGTGACATCAGTATTGGGTGAGCCTCCAAGGTATTCCTTAACTTCATTGAAGTTCTCATTGCTGATATGGGGTATCAGTTCATTTTTATTATCAAGTACACCGTCTTCAGCACTCCCGATGCCAATTCTTGATGCTTTCATCTGGATTGCCAGATATGGAACTATCTGGTCTCCTGAAAGGACCGAAGTCCCAAGTTCCGTGTCCATTACCATATCTCCATGCAACACAGGAACAAAACCGTTTGCAAGCATTTCCTCTATCTGTTCAAGGAACATACTCTTTATTCGGCTGTTTTCGGATATCGCACAGGCCATTGGATGTATTGGCAATGCATTAACCCCTGCAGAGTTAAGGGCTTTGACAAACATGGTGTTTAGTTCCCTTACGGACATGTGTGTTATTATCGAGCCAGTGTGATCGAACTTTCCTGTCAGACCAAAGCGTTTGACCTGCGGATGACCGAATGAACCGGCCCCATGTACAATGATAAGTTTACCGTTAAAATCTGCAATTTCACTGGCAATACGCTCAATTTCATTCAACTTTGCAGCACCGTCATCAGCACTTTTGTCTGTAATGACACTGCCACCAACCTTTAAAATGGTGATACTATTGTTATCCATTCAATGACTCCAGTCGTACGCCTTCTTCTGTATTTTTAGTAATAACAGATTCTCCGCCTGCTTTCTCAATGGCTTTTGAAATGGCCATCGCAGTTTCGTTCTCTGCAAGTGCAACCATGCATCCTCCACCACCAGCACCTGTTATTTTAGCACCTATGGCAGCATTTTTGCGTGCTGCATATATCAGGGATGAAAGTTCCGCACTTCCAACACCAATGGCATCGAGAAGTCCCTGGTTCACGTTCATGAGCCTGCCTATGGCCATGTAATCGTTCTGCTCAACGAATTTTTCAGCAAGTATGGACATCTGGCCAATGTTGGAAAGTATTGGATCGATAACAGAAGGAAATCCGCTGCGAAGCTCAGCAACATTTTTTACAAGCTCCTTTGTTGAGGAGAACTCGTTCGTATTGCCAACCACAATTGGACACTTAATAAGTTGAAGCTTTTTTCGTTGGGGTATCATCACAATACCGCCCATGGTACTTACATATGTGTCCGTGGGGCTTGCATTGCCTTGAACCATCTTTTCTACTTCATGTCCAGTCTTGGCAACATCTTCAAGTGAAAGATTGCATTCATATAAGAGATTCAATGCCTGTATACTGGCAATGCTTACTGCGGCTGATGATCCAAGCCCGGAACCCACAGGGAGCTGGGATTCTATCTTTATTCTAATCCCTTCTATGTCTGCATGCTGACGCATTTTTTCGATCACATGGGATACATAAGGATGTATTTCAAAATCCAGTCCGGTGCTCCCAAGGACCGATTCAATTATTATGTCATCATCTTTCTGGACATGGACCTTTGTGCGTAGCTCTATTGCACAACAGATGGCGCTTTGGCCGTAGACTACCGCATGTTCACCAAACAGGTAAATTTTTCCAGGTGCAGAGCATGTGATCATAGAATGTCCTTTTGATATTGGTATTTATTCCAGAGTGATTGCCGCATATCCGACAACTCCCGACATGTCCCCGGTCACATCTCCGCTAGTTGCATATTTCAACAGCGAGGCTTTCTTTGCACCAAATTCCATTGTAGCTGCGAGCATTGCTGCTATCGGGCCAAAACCGCAGGCTGAAATATTCCTTTCTTCCTTACGTCTGTAAAATTCAGGAATATCCATTTTAAGTATTGACTCGATAAGATAATGATCATTATCGCTGGCAATTGTGGCAGGCTGGTAATGGGTGAAATCACTTGATGCGATGAACACCACTTTCTTTCCTGAGGACTTAACAGCCCTTGCAAGTTCTTGCCCAACTTCTATTGCGGTCTCTTCGTCTTGAAGACCCATACATATAGGGAGTATCTTGAAATCACTAGCAAACATGTGTTGCAAAAAAGGTAACTGCACTTCAATAGAATGCTCAAAATGGTGTGCAAGCTCATCAAAGTCTATTATGCTTCCTGCAAGCAGCTTCCCAATTTCCCGATCTGTTTCAACAACTCCAAAGGGAGTCATCCAGGTATCCTGCGACATTGCCACAGCAGAACCGTATCCTGTATGGTTTGGTCCAAACAGGACATATGTATCTGCTTTAGGTAATTGAGCATATGCATGTGCTGCCACCTCACCCGAATATATGTATCCGGCGTGAGGTACAACAGCACCAAGAATCGGTTTTTCTGAAATTACCAGATCCTTGAAACACCTGCTAAGCTCTTTTTTAAGACTTTTCGGATTATTCGGATAGAACTGGCCGGCAACGGTTGTCTGTCTCATACTACTTATCACCCCATATACTAATAAGGGCTTTTAATATATTTGTAGTATGCTTCACACAGAGTTATCAGTTCAGATCCCTACTTCAAAGTCTTCAAGTTCGTAAGTGAACATTGAATCGTTGGCCTTTGCTATTTCTCTTGCAAGCAACCAGTATACAAGGGAAAGTGCTTTTCTTCCTTTGTTGTTGGTTGGGATAACAAAGTCTACGTTAGATGTCATGTTGTTAGTGTCACAAAGTGCAACAACTGGAATGCCAACATTTACAGTTTCTTTGATGACCTGTGCATCTCCGGTTGGGTCAGTAACAATTACTACATCAGGCTCAAAGAATTGTTCAATTTTCGGATTTGTGAGAAGTCCCGGGATAAACCTGCCGACCATTGACTTAGCACCGATGGCTTTTGCGAACATTTTTGCAGGGAATTGGCCGTACTGTCTTGCAGAGACAACAAGGACTCTTTGTGGGTCATATTTTGAAAGGAAATTTGCTGCAAGTCTGATCCTTTCATCTGTTGCCTGGATATCGAGTACATAAAGGCCGTCTGTCCTTACACGGTAGACGAATTTCATCATGTTCTCGGTCTTCTGTTGTGTGCCAATGTGTACACCTGCTGCAAGGTACTCATCTATAGGGACAAGAGATGTTGTTTTTGCTTCTTCGTGCACTTCCTCTGTCGCTTCATTGATAATCGTTTCATCTGTTGAATCCATAAAATCACCTAATAATCTTATTTCGTTTAACTGTAATCGGGGTAACCCCTAGTTCAAACTCCCTTTTTGCAAGATATAATGAGTTCATACTTGGGTCATCTATAAGAACTGGAGCTCCCATTGAGATCTGCAGTGCTCGGGCACCAACAATTCTAGCCTTTTCATACCTGGTATAGTGTTCTGTAGTCAATAGATCACCTTATCAAAATCATAATGAAAATATCAATAGTCCATTTATCGACAGCTAATCCTATTGCTTACAAAAAAGTGTTCCTGTATGGATAGCCATTAATGGGATCAATGATAGTTGTTATAAATAATTTATTCGGAATCCCTCCGAATCTGGTCGTATCTCGTCCTGAACAGTAGTCTACGAGGTGCCATGGGCCAGTTAAAGTATGGCCCAGACTACCCTGCAGTCCTTACTGGTATGGGGCAAGCGTATCTACTAGCTCGACGTGTGAAAGGATCATCCTTCGGCAACAATAGCGAGTGACTCCAAGGTCATCGAGCACTGTTGCCGGGTCTTCACCTTCATTTACACGCTGTTTGTACTCTTCCCAGCAATTTGAGACTACCTTTCCACAGCTGAAACATCGAACTGGTAACATATTCTATTGCCTACCTGTATGATTTCTGATATCTGGCACGTGCACCTGGTCCACCAAACTTCTTGGTTTCCGTCTGCCTGGCGTCGTTTACCAGGAGGTTACGGTCGTATGCCATGTATGTGTCCCTAAGGCTTGTATCATTGGTCCAGTCTACAATGCCTCTGGCAACCGCAGTCCTTACAGCACTTGCCTGGCCGATTATTCCGCCACCGCTGACAACAACGTCTATATCAATTCCGTTTACAACTTCACCTGCAAGCATTACTGCTTCAGTGATCTTGAACTTTGCAAAATCAGGGCCGTAGATTTCCAGTGGCTTTTTGTTTATGCGCACCTTTCCATTTCCCTTCTTAACTGTTGCACGTGCAATAGCTGTCTTCTTCTTACCTGATGAGGTTACTACTTTAATGGACATTATAATCATCCTCCTTATTAGAACTTAGCACCCAGTTTTACACTGACATCGCCAAGTCTGAGGTATTTGTTTGAGCTCAGGCGGTCCATGCTTGCCTCAGCAATTCTCACACATTCCTTATCCTTGAATTCCATTGGAATACCTACGTGCACTTTAAGGCGACCCATTGCATCTTTTCCTCTTGCACGTTTGTATGGCAGCATTCCCCTTATAGTTCTTTTGAGGATCCGGTCTGGTCTTTTTGGGAAGTAGGGTCCGTATTCGGGTTTACCTCTTTTCAGAGTCTCATCATACTCTTTTAGTGTAGTGAACTTTGAACCAGAAATTACTGCTTTTTCAGCATTGATGATATCAATTTTTTCACCTGCAAGTATTTTTTTTGCCACAGTGCTTGCAAGCCTACCCATTATGAGTCCGTCTGCATCGATAATCGTCATCTTCTTCACCTACTGTAAGATCCTTATGCCAGATCCCTTTGGGTTCTCTTCTAAAATCTGTTCAATTGTCAGGCATTTACCGCCAAGACCTGTGATCTTTTCCATTGCAGTTACACTGAAATTGTATGCTGCAACTGTAACTGCTTTATCGAGGAGTCCTGATCCAAGTACCTTGCCTGCAATAAGGACAGTCTCTCCATCCTTTGCATACCTGTTGATCTTACTGAGGTTTACCTGTGCGTAATTCCTTCCTGGCTTTTCCAACCTCTTTGCCACATCTCTCCAGATAGCAGCTTCGTTCTGACGTGACCCTTTCTTCAGTGCTGCAATAAGCACAGGAGTGCGAGGGTTTGTCTTTCTTTCAATTTTGACTTGTGTAGTCTTGCTCATATTGTTCCTCCGCAAGAGTATTCTCACTCACGCACCATATGCGTTCGAACATCCGTTAGGTGTTAATTAAGTAAGAACATGAGTTGTCTGTAGAATCAGACTGCTCTTGAATAACACTAATAGTACATAAAGATTATGTGGATTTTTGATCATTGCTAAAAACATTTTGATACACTTTATCATATATTGCTTCGATGTCACATCCCAGTTCTTTTGCTGTTAACAGGCCGGCAACTTCTATATCTATAAGATCATCGAATCTTTCTTGTTTTTTGTTGATAAGTGCAGTTGTATCCCTTGTGCTTTTTCCGCAATTTGCAACTATCAGGGCTATTATATCCTCAATAGTCGATCTCTCTTTGAAAATTGATTCCGGTGGCTTGAAACCATGTGGTATCTCTATTGCATTGAGGTCAAAATTAGGAGTTAATTCTGTCCCGCTAAATTCTAACAGCTGGGCAGCTATAGCCCTGTCTCTTAGCTTTGATGCAAGATCGGGTGCCATCCACTTAAGATCAAAAGAAAGTACAAATTCAAAATCCTTGATAGAAAGTGAATTTTTGTTATTTCTTTTGAACGGAGTTGCAGCTACAAGCATCAATTCATCCATTATGAACCCCTGCGAAGCTCATCAATAATAGTATCAGCAACCCGGCCACATTCTGTTCTCTTTGGACCATCCATATGTTTTATTTGAAGCACCAGTAGTTCGTATTCAATAATGGCTCTCACAAGATATATGTCACCTCTAAATGGTACACGATTATACTTCCCATCAAGATAACTATACCTTAAATGAACCCTGAAATCCATTATTCCTTCTTTTTCAATGGTATCCAGTACCTCATCCACAGTATCATAATTAAGTGGAGAAAAATCGATACCATTGCTTACTATTTCCACAGCAATTTCCCTCTTTGCCTGTATGCGATGTCCCCTCTGAGTAACAGATTCGGTGACAAACATGCCGAATTTTCCGTTCGTGCTTGCCATCACTTTCACAAAAAAAGGCAGGTCCGAATGGTAGCGGTACTTCTGTTCAAACTCCACGTTTCTGTGGGGAAACCGATGATATATGCGTTTTCGCATCATTTTAACTGCTACCATCCTTTATATTTTAATAAAATCTCTGCTTGTCTGACTTATAAGTGAATGAGTTTGGCATCGATTATTCCTTTGACCGATCTCATTTTTTTCAATATTGAGTCAGGAACCTCTGAATCAACATTAAGTGCCATTATGGTCGTACCGCCAACATCTGCCCTTCCAACCTGCATCCCAGATATATTTATGTTGTTCTTTCCAAGCAATATGCAGCAGGGTCCAATTACGTTAGGTTTGTTAATATGATTTGCTACTATCATATATCCAGATGGTATTATATCAACATCTGCTCCGTTTATGTTGATGATCTTTCCTTTGCCACCAGCTACGGTACCTGTGATAGATACTTTCTCTTCACCCATTATGATCTCTATCTTTATTGTTGAAGTTAACTCATCTGCAGTTTCAGATTTACTTTCAACAACTTCCACCTTCCTTAATTTTGCAAGGGAGCTTGAGTTTACATAGTTAACAGCCGGGCCAAGTGCAACCTGGAGCATACCTTTTAGTGCAGCAACAGTTATCGGTCGTGTGTCTTTTTCAGAAATATCCCCGTTATATGATATTTCTATCTTTTCATAGTTCTTACCAAGAAGTTGTGCACATGCATTACTCATTGTTTCAGCAAGCTGGATATAAGGTGCAAGCATGGTCATTACCTCTGGTTTGACCGATGGTATATTGATAGCACTTTTCGCAGGTCCGCCTTTGAGTACAGATACTATTTCTTCAGCCACTGACACAGCGACATTGATCTGTGCTTCCTTGGTCGAAGCACCAAGATGTGGTGTAGCTATCAGGTTTTTGCAATCAATAAGGGGACTGTCAAAAGGAGGTTCATTGACAAATACATCAATTGCAGCGCCTGCTATTTTATTACTGTTCAATGCATCTGCAAGTGCTTCCTCATTGATGATCCCACCACGTGCACAATTGATGATCCTGGCAGTGCTTTTCATCATAGCGAACTCTTTAGCATCAATTATGTTTCTGGTTTCTTTGATAAGCGGGGTGTGAACAGTAATAAAGTCAGCCTGCTTCGCAATTTCATGTACAGACATCATTCTTACACCCATTTCCTCTGCTCTCTCATCTGAGACAAAAGGGTCGTATGCTATGACATGCATGCTAAGTCCCTGTGCTCTTTTTGCAACCTCAGCACCAATTCGGCCCAGCCCGATCACACCAAGGGTCTTACCATTGACCTCTATTCCCATGAACTTGCTGCGCTCCCATTTTTTAGACTTAAGTGACTCGTTGGCCTGTGCCACATTCCTTGCAAGCGCCATCATCATTGCAATGGTGTGTTCTGCTGCGGAGAGCATATTTCCTTCAGGTGCATTGACAACTATTATTCCTTTTTCCGTAGCTGCCACCACATCTACATTATCAACTCCAACTCCTGCCCTGCCTATTATCTTCAGCTTGCCAGCTGCCTCTATGACCTTTCTTGTAACCTGTGTTCCACTTCTGATAACAAGTGCATCATATTCTGGTATCTTTTCAACAAGCTCTTCTTCGGAAAGTCCTGTAAGGACATCAACTGTGAAATGTTGTTGAAGTATTGTTAATCCCTGTTCTGATAATGGATCACTAACTAGTACTTTCATTTTGTATATCTCCGCAGATAAATGCAATATAAATTACGCGTTTTGATTTATGCGCTAAAGGATTAATACAATCATCTCTTTTATAATTGTTCACATAGCACCATATGCTTCCCTAGTTCTTTTCAAGTTACTTCAATCTATTTTGAAAGATTACAATTTTGCTTTTTGAACTTGAAATACTTGCTAACATATGTCATCAGCTTGGTGGTTTTTACTCAATTATCCGCTAATCGGAAATATATCCTCCTGTTGTTCTTTCCCTTATTCTCAGCTTTAATTATCTTTATGTGGGGTATATCACCTGTATTTGCAATATGAGTACCAGCACATGCCTGAGTATCCACATCCGGGATGCTGATTACTCTAATATCTTCTATTTCCGGCGGGAATGCATCTTTTAGCTTAACTACAGAAGGGATCTTGAACGCTTCCTCTCTTGACATAATATCAATACTCACAGGTATTTTGCGATCTATTATCTCATTGACTTTAGCTTCATAGGACTTTATCTGCTCCCTGTCAAAATCTTCCAGATTGAAGTCCACACGTGTCTTCTCTTCTCCAAGCTGGTTGCCTGATATCTTAGCACCGGTTTCATTGTGAATTATGGCACTCAATATATGGCAGGCTGTGTGGTATTGCATGAACCTGTATCTTCTGTCCCAGTCGATAATTCCCTTCACCCTGTCTCCTGCTTTCAATCCTGTTGCTGTAAGCTCATGACTGATATTGCCCTCGGATTTTGCCACATAGCTCACAGGGAACTCAGCCCCATCATCTCTGAGCAGTACTCCTGTATCATGTGGTTGACCACCGGAATTTGGATAGAATGCTGTACTCTCAAGGACTACAAATTTGTCATCCTTGACACTCTCAACCGTTGCATCGAATTCTTTCAGGTAACAGTCAGTAAGATATAATTCATTCATGAATACAGATAAAGCTGCTTTCCATGATTAATTTTTTGGATATTCTACAAAGGTCACAAAAGCATAATATATTAGCTGTACCCTAAAATCATTGAGAAAATGCCTGACAAAGAAAAAAAAGAAATATCTCTCTATCCTCTTCTTCTGGTGAATTTTATCGGCACCATGGGGATTAGTTTAGTCCTGCCTTTTCTCATATTTCTTGTTGAAAGATTCGGTGGCAATGCACTGATATATGGTATTATGTCTTCAATGTACCCTGTTTTCCAGTTAATAGGCTCTCCACTTTTGGGACGATGGTCTGATACATATGGCAGAAAAAAGATTCTTTTTCTCAGCCAGGCAGGCACCCTTTTATCATGGATCATTTTCTTCGTTGCTCTTTTTGTGCCGGTAGCCGTGCTAATGCCTGTAAATTCCGGGATACTGGGAACTTTCGTAATAACGGTTCCACTTGTTCTTCTCTTTATTGCAAGAGGATTTGACGGACTTACCGGAGGCAATGTTTCCGTTTCAAACGCCTATATTGCTGATATTACTGAGGATAAGGACAGAAGCAAGAATTTTGGTAAAATGTCGGTTTCCTCAAATCTTGGTTTCATAGTCGGGCCTGCACTTGCCGGAATTCTCAGTGTGACCATATATGGTGAAGCTCTGCCGGTACTTGCAGCCATTCTCATATCCCTTGCAGGTACTATAATGATAGCACTCTATGTCCCTGAGTCCCGCAGATGTGCCTTAAAGAACAAGATTCCGGCGGAATTATCATCAATGCCTGATAAACCGGGTGGATGTGTTGACGCCACAGCTATACAAAAGCAGAAGTTCAGGGACGTGTTGAAATTGAAACACATACCTTACATGTTCCTTATCTATTTCCTCATCTTCCTTGGTTTTAATACATTCTACACAGCTTTTCCGGTACATGCAGCAAATGATCTTCAGTGGAGTATTGCGGAGCTTGGATTCTATTTTTCTTTCCTGAGTATCATGCTTGTGATAGTCCAAGGACCGGTACTCTCATACGTTTCCAAAAGATATTCGGACGTGTTTCTGATAATCTCAGGAAGTCTGATACTGGGAAGCAATTTTGTGCTTCTGGCCTTTGGCAGCACATTACTTACGTATGTGGCAGCGATATTTTTCGCAGTTGGTAATGGTTTCATGTGGCCTTCCATACAGTCCATGCTATCAAAACTCGCAGGAAATGAAAACCAGGGGCTTGTCCAGGGAGTTTCAGGGAGTTTTATGAGCATCGCCAGTATTCTGGGACTTATCGGAGGCGGTTTCATCTATGAACTAATAGGAAAAGGAGCATTCATAGTATCTGCGCTTATTATTTACCTTGTATTTGCACTAAGCCTGCGTCTTCGCTCCTTTGATTTATCAACTAAGTAGTATTTTTTGAAAACAAATTCAGTACTTCACTAATTTTCCCTCCTTTTTCTCCTTGCCGCTATCTATCTACCTCAAACACCGCACTACCAATTAAACCCTTAACTTTCTTCTGATCCATTCCTCAACAAACAGGATAAATCTGTCAAACCTGAACCTATCCCCATCAATTGTTTGAGGACTTTGTTTTACAATCGTAAAATGCTTTTTCTGAATGAAGACTTCTTCTATAGAACGTGCTAATTTTCCGAGACTTCCAGTTAAGCCCATAAACAACAGAGCTAAACTCTCTGTCCAAACAAAGAACCCCAATCAAGCGACCTAATTACACTGTTAATACATACATATATATATACGATAAACTTCATTGGGAAGTTGCTACATTGTGAAGATAATGAAATATTATGCAATTAAATTCATTATTGCGCAATGTAAAATAAACAAGGAGCAAAAATAATGGATCTGAAACGAATAAGTATTGTATTTTTAGCTTTGTTGATCTTGATGGCAGGATTTGCGAGTGCATCTGATGAAAAGTCAGTAACAATAAATGATGAAGAGCGATTAGAATTAATTGCTCAATTAGAAGGTACAAATATAACAAATGACGAATTTATTAAAATAGCATTGCCTGAGTTATATGATGAAAACCCAAGCAAAGCCACTAGTATATATTATCAACAAGAAAAAGGATGGTTTAATTCATCTGATGTAATTGATCAATCAATTGATACTGAACCGTCTACAAGAGATATACCAGCTGGTTTTATGATAGGTACATCATCTATTGAAAAAGAGTCAACAAAGATTAAGTTTTCAACAAGTCAACTTTTTATGGAGTAACTCCAACAGAGCAATATGTATACTCCGGATTGTATGATTCTAATAGTGAGTTAATTGGATTTGCTGCAAAAACAGCTACATCAACTAAAAAAATAGAAGTATCAGAAGTTTTGAGGAAACTATGAACCTACCAACCTGGAAACAAAAAAAAATAACATTGTTAATTAAACATACCTCTCTCTTTATTCCTGTACTTCATTAAGAGAAGAACAGAATATTTTAACATTTCAAGACTTTTGGAATAGCACTTTGTCTTTCTTCTTAACCTTGCCAGAAAGTGCCTGAATATACTATTATATCCTTC
>Ga0265295_1003998_pt1 | contig 20413 bp, 15 predicted proteins | sample Munlansysbiofilm_FD_192503 | JGI IMG/M metagenome (GOLD analysis project Ga0265295, IMG submission 192503) | Leachate microbial communities from a municipal landfill in Southern Ontario, Canada - Methane capture system biofilm | ecosystem: Engineered > Solid waste > Landfill > Unclassified ... | reverse complement strand
CTCAACTTGTTCAGCAAATATTGTTAGGAGAGGGGGTGCAGGTTTATAATATAACATCATCCGCTGCACCACAGGCAATAGGACAATTTACCACAGGCAGTTCTATACCAGAATTACCTATGTCTAGTGGAATAATATTGTCAACAGGAAATATTTTTCATGCAATAGGACCAAATATTGATCCAGGTACCTCTACAAATAACGGAAGACCAGGCGATACTGATATTGAAAGTATTATGGGAGGAATTGCTTCTTTTGATGCTGCAATAATTGAATTTGACTTTAGAACACCCGCAGATACAGTTCGTTTTAACTATATTTTTGCCTCTGAAGAGTATCGCGAATATGTGTGTAGTTTTAATGATGCTTTTGCATTCTTTTTATCAGGACCAAATCCTCTTGGTGGGGATTATTCAAATCATAATATAGCACTTTTACCTGGCACAACAACAAATGTATCTATTTCAAATGTTAATAATGGATCTTCTTCTGGGACTTGCCCTTGGGAGAATTCTAACTCAGAATATTATGTCGATAATCCTGTAGGAAGTCTTAATGTTGAGTATGATGGACTTACAAAATTATTAACCGCTATAGCCGTTGTTGTCCCTTGTCAAGAATATCATATTAAAATTGTTATTGCTGATGCTTTCGACAGTGCTTATGATTCGGCAGTTTTTCTCGAAGCCAACAGTCTAGGAGCAATTGTTGATACAATAGTTCCTGATTTTGTTCATGATGGACCTGGTTGTACTGGTAAGTTAATAAATTTTATAAATGCGGGGCAATCAGGACCTACTATAACTTATGAATGGACATTTAACGGACCTGCCTCAATCGCATCATCTACTGACGAAAATCCGTCAGTTAGTTGGTCGGCTCCAGGTTTATATCAAGTTGATTTTAGCATTATATATAATTGTAATTTAGATACAGCAAAAATTACAAAATATGTAAATGTTTATGAAAATCCTAGTGCCGATTTTACCTTTACAACTGATGTTTGTCAATTAAGCGAAGTGCAATTTACAAATACTGGCTCATCGGGAGATGAATATACACATGAATGGATTTTTACATTTGATGCGAATCCCAGTGTCTCTTATGCGGAAAACCCATCGGTTATTTTTACAACGCCTGGAAATAAACTTGTTAGGCATATAGTTTCAAATGATCATTGTACAACTGTTTACGAAGATTATATAAATATTACTGCCGGACCAATAGCGTCTTTTGCTCATAACGGACCTCTGTGTTTAAATCAAACAATTGATTTTACAAATACGGGTACTAGCTTTGGTGTTAGTTTTGAGTGGTCATTTGGACCAAACGGAGTACCAAATTCAAGTACAAATGAAAACCCAACAGGAGTAAGTTTTACAACAGCTGGAACGCAAATTATTAGTTTAACACTTACCGATTTGACAACAGGTTGCATACAAACCTACGTATCAAATGTGCAGGTTTTTAATATTCCTGTGGCTGATTTTTCATTCATTGATAATGTTTGTATTGGCACAGGTGTAGATTTTACAAATACTGGTAGTTCTGGTAGTATGTTATCATACTCTTGGAATTTTGGCTCAAATGCCTCTCCTGGTAGCTCTTACGCAGAAAATCCTGAAAATATCAATTTTAATAATAGTGGTGCACATTCTGTTACTTTAACAGTATCAAATCAATCTTGTAGCTCAACTATAACACAGGTTATAAATGTTGAAAATTCACCAGCTCCTGAAATATCATTTAGTAGTAATGTCCCAAATTGCAATGGAGTACCAATAGATTTTAGTTTTGATTTAGATCCCACAAATTTGGATTTTAACTGGGATTTTGGACCTAATGCTACACCTCCAACTTCAACTGATGTAAATCCTGCTGGAATTGTTTTTAATTCTTTCGGATCACAGCTTATTACCCTAACTGTAACAAATCAAATATCAGCTTGCTTTAATAGTCAATCGCAGTCAATAAATCTATATGAAACACCTAGTGCATCATTTAGTTTTACAGATTCTGTTTGTGTTAGTTCTTTAGTCGACTTTACAAACACAGGCTCAAGCGGACAAGAGTTTTCTTATTTATGGGATTTTGGATCAAACGCTAATCCTAATTCTTCGGGTATAGAAAATCCAGCTGGGGTGAGTTTTAACACAAATGGTCAGCAGATAATTACATTAACCATAACTACACCTCACTGCGTATCTACTGTAACTAATGCTTTATTTATCAAAAATTCTCCAGCTCCAGTAATTGATTTTGCATCTACCGCTCCCGTTTGCGAGAATAATAATATTACATTTAGCATAAATAGTTTTGATTCTTCATTAGATTATAGCTGGGATTTTGGCATCAATGCAAATCCTACAACTTCAACAGCTCAACAACCAGTTGTTGTATATAATAATGATGGCATTATGACTGTGCAACTTTTTGTAACAGACCCATTAACGTCCTGTAGCAATTATGTCGAAAAAACAATTCAAGTATATCCAATTCCTAATGTTAATTTTACATCTTCGGCACCAGTTTGTATTGGTGAGTCTGTATCATTTTATAATACTGGTAGTATCGGTGAAAGTCTTGTGTATAGCTGGGATTTTGGTTCGGGTGCAACACCCAATGTGTCAAATGCGCAAAACCCCAATTCAATAATATACACAAGTTCTGGTGAAATAGAAGTAAGTCTTACTATTAGTTCAAATGAATGTTCTAATACAATAGTTCGAGGTATAGAAATATATCCAGGACCAATAGTTGATTTCACTACTAATGCTCCTCTATGTACAGGAAAAAATCTTCAGATGCATAATCTAACTATTGATGATGGAAATGCTACTTATCAATGGACTTTCGATGGAAACGCATCAATATCAAGTTCTACTGACGAAGAACCTAATCTTGAATATACTGATCCAGGTTTGTATGGCATTCATCTTATAGTTACAAATATATCAAATTCTTGTACTGATTCATTAACTAGATTTATTAATGTGTATCAAACTCCGGTAGCAGATTTTTCATCAAATGATCCAGTATGTCCAAACGAAGAAATTAATTTTGTAAACGAAGGTAGCACAGGCGATGATTACACTTATTCATGGAGTTTTGGTAGATATGGTTCTCCACATTCTTCTTTATCTGAAAACCCAACTGGTATAAGCTTTTCGCAGGGTGGGACGCAGCTAATTTCATTTTTCGTTTCTAACAATAATTGTTTTGCTGTTTCGGCTAGTGTTATAACTTTACACGATTTGCCATTTGCTGATGCAGGACAAGACACAATTATTTGTGCAAACAGAACAGTTTTAATTGGAAGTCCCGAAATTGCAGGATATTCATATTTTTGGTCTCCAGCAAACTTCCTTGAGAATCACCAAATTGCAAATCCACTTGCTGTACCAATTGCCGAATTTACAAATTATTATCTTACTGTTATAGACACAAGTACTACATGCGTAAATTATGACACTGTCACTATTACAATGATGCCAATGGCTATTGCCTTGACTGGTCCCGATATTAGTATGTGTCTAAATGATTCTGTACAAATTGGTGCAGGAGAAATTCAAGGACAATCATATTATTGGACACCAGCAACAGGGATTTCAGACCAGTATTCGCCTAATCCAATAGTTAATGCAACTGAAACAACTATTTACACCCTTAGTGTTGCATGGGACGGTTGCGATACCGTTACAGATCAAGTTAAAGTTAAAGTTCATCCATTACCAATTATTAAGGCAGGAGAGGACCAAACTATAGCTCAAGGTGAATCTACTCATATAAATGCAACTGGTGGTGTTAGTTACCTGTGGTCGCCAAACGAATTCATAAATAATACTTACCTTCCTAATCCAAGTGTAAATCCTGATGATACTATTACTTATATTGTAATTGGAACTGATGTGCACGGTTGTCAAGGAATGGACTCTGTTACAATCTTTGTGAAAGAGGCTCTGTTTTATATTCCTAATTCATTTACACCAAACAACGATGGGCGTAATGATGTTTTTTATATTCGAGGCAATCCTATAGAAAATTTCCAATTACAAATATTTAACAGATTAAATCAATCGGTATTTATTACACGCAATTTTTATGAGGGATGGAATGGCACAATTCAAAACTCTGGCGATAAATGTGTCGAAGGTGCTTATGTGTATATTGTTACTGGTATTGATGAGCAGGGCGAAGATGTCGTAAAATCGGGAATAATCAATCTAATTAGATAAATTTGAACTTTTTCGGATTCTAATAAAATCTGGTAAAGTTATAAAGCTATCTATTAAATGCTTATAAACAGCACGATTTATCCCGATAATACTCGTTGTTTTTAATCAAATTTTAATGTTTCTAAGCGTTTTGAACTGAAAAATTATATCGAACTAAGCTTAGTAGCACACAAATAATTATTATATTTGTTTTTTACAAAATTCAAGTATATGAAAACTTATTTAAAATACTTCGCATTTCTTTTGTTAGTAAGCATTGCTTTTTCTTGCAATAACAAAAAAAAGGAAGAGTCTAAAAAACAAATAATAGAAAAAGCCGAAACACTAAAGCAACTTAAAGAAAAATATGGGAATTATAAATTTAAAAATTGTGATGACTTACTTGAAGCTGGGGACGAAATAATGGACGTTTATATCGAAACTGTTAACAGAGCTTATAAAGGAGATAGTTTGGCAAAAAAAGATCTTGATAGATTCGATACTTTTATGAGCCAATACGATGCTATTGCCTTAACTTTATCAAGCGAATGCCCCGAGCGGTTTGAAGAATGGGCGGCAAAAACAGAAGATCGAATATCTCAAATATATCCAAAGATAGATAAAATTTATAGATCAGATTTTGAAACCGAATCTTTCCAGTACGACGAGGAACTCGAAAAACAACTAAATAAAGAGGTAGAAGATCTTAATAAACAAGTAAAAGAGGCTCTTGGTAAAGAAGAGTTTTCTTTAAAAAATAAATAAAAGATGTTAAGCATCTGTATTCCAGTTTACAATTATAATGTGTCTGAACTCGCTATTCAGCTTTATAAACAATGCTCAAAAATTAGCTTAGATTTTGAAATATTGATTTTAGAAGATGGCTCAGAAAAAAACTTTGTTGATAAAAATGTAAAATCAATTCAATCTCAAAAAGAGATTATTCACATTATAAATGCACATAATTTGGGTCGCAGTGCCGTTCGCAATCAACTTGCCGAAACTGCAAAATACAACAAAATACTTTTTTTAGATTGCGACTCTAAAATTATTGATGATGATTTTATCTCTAATTATATTAATGTCTATGAAAATGATGTGGTATGTGGGGGGACAGCATATTTCGCAAATCAATATGTAAAAAGCCAATCACTCCGATTAAAATATGGGTTAAAAAGAGAAATGACTGTCGCTGCAATCAGAAAAAAAAATCCAAATAAATCTTTTACAACAAACAATTTCTTAATCTCAAAAAGCATATTTAACAAAATTAAATTTCGTGAATTTCTTAAAGATTATGGACACGAAGACAGCCTTTTTGGGTTTGAACTAAAACAAAACAATTATATTATTCATCATATCGATAATCCCGTCTTACATTGTGGTATCGAAGATAATGACATCTTTCTCGCTAAAACTTGTAGAGCTATCGAAAATCTTATCCTTATACAAAGTAATCCAAAGGTAAATTCATTTTTTGTCAATGAGGTTAAATTGGTTAAAACATATTGCAAAATAAACAATATTAGACTAATGTTTATAATAAATCTAATATTTACTAAATTTGAAGCACAGATTGAAAAACACCTTATAGAATCAAGAAAACCATCATTATTTTGGTTTGATTTTTATAAATTGGCTTATTATTCAAAAATAAAAAAACATAAAAAAGTTTAAATACAAGTAAGCAATTGTTAAAATAAATGTAAATAATATTATATCTTTGTAAATAACAAAAAAACTCAAGTATGGAAAAGCTTAAAACAAATTACCTTGGATTAAAACTCAAATGCCCTGTAATTGTAAGCAGTTCTGGTTTAACCAAAAAAATCGAAAATCTTATAGAGGCTGAAGAAAGTGGTGCTGGTGCAATAGTGCTAAAGTCTATTTTTGAAGAACAAATAACGTATGAAAGTAATAAAGCAATTGACCAAAGCCACAATTATCCAGAAGTAGCAGATTATATTAGAAATTACTCAAAACATAACTCGCTTAACGAATATATTCAACTAATAAAAGATGCGAAAAAAGCTGTAACCATACCAATTATTGCTAGTATAAATTGCACTAGTGATTTGGAGTGGGGCGATTACGCTAAAAAGATAGAGGCCGCAGGAGCAGATGCTTTGGAGCTTAATATGAATATCTTTCCGTTTAATCCCGATAAAAAAGCTGCCGATATTGAAGAACAATACTACAAAATTGTTGAAAGTGTAAAAAAGAATACAAAGCTTCCTATTGCTTGTAAACTTGGTAAAAATTTTACAAATCTCCCTTATTTTATCAAACAGTTAAATTTTAGAGGAGTAAATTCATTTGTACTATTTAATAAATTCTTCGAACCCCTTATCGACATCAATAAAGAAGAAATTACCAACTCGGCGGTTTTAAGCCACGAAAATGACCTTAAAATATCATTGCGCTGGGTTGCAATTATAAAAGGAATGATGCCAGAAATTGAAATTTCTGCATCAACTGGAATACACTCAGCAAACGCTTGCATACAACAAATACTTGCTGGTGCCGATACAGTACAACTCTGCTCTGTGCTTTATCGTAAAGGTATATCTGAGATTAAACCTATTATTAGCGATATGATAGATTGGATGGACAAAAAATCATATAAATATATTGATGATTTTAGAGGAAAACTATCTTACGAAAATATTAAAGACCCTCAAATGTACGAAAGATTCCAGTTTATTAAATATTTTGCAAATATTGAGTAAAATAATTAGTTGTTCTTATTATTTTAGATCCTTTATATTCGTAACTTCAATTTAGTTGCTTGAAGGTGGCTTATGAAAAAACTGTGCATCAATATCTTTCATATTTGGCTCAGGATATTTATTGTAATCCATATCTTTAACTTGGCTTTTCTTTGTTTTAGGAAGGTCGTATTGAGTAGGGCTAAAAACTAATCTGTAAAGATTGTGTAGAAATAAATAATCCATGCCAGCAAAATCCCAAACATCATTTGGACTTCTTCTTCCTGTATTGTTCGGCCAGTTTAATCTTGATGATGATGACCAATATGGATGATAATCAGGGCGGGTATCATCGGTTGATGGAAAACTTTCGGGAGCAAATCCTAAAATTTCTTGATAATATTTTTTGTCATTTTCATAAAACTCATTATCAGGTCTATATATTTGATTGTACTTTTCTGAATGAAGCAAAACTAGGACTAAAGGATTATGTTCATAAGTCCAACGTTCACGTTTATCGCCAAGTAAATATAATAAATCATAAGAGTTTTTATTCCAATTGATATCTGCAACACTTGCTAATGCTCTAAACATATAGTCGTCAAGCGGTTCAGGAACGGGAAAACCGCCGAATCTAAGAAATCTGAAGTTTTTAAAAAGTAGGGTTTTAAAAATGTATGCATTTAAGCCCTTCTCAGAACCGTCAGTATGATATTTATCTTCTTCAGCAATAAAATTTCCAGCTTCTGCAACTCCATAAGAGTTCATCCAAACGCCCATATCTTCACCGTTTCCTTCGGCAACAAGGTCATTTGTTATTGGATTCATAATATACCAAGCCGATGATAGAACGCCTCCCATATTAGATCTATTGGGCCGAGCAGTACCTTTGTGTGCTTTCATAACAATACGTTGCTCTGGATATTCATGCTGCATTCGACAAATTAGTCTGTCTGTAATATCCTCAACCCATTTGCCAAAAAAAATCGAATCGTTATAAATAATCTTTTTATCGCTTAGATAAAGAGGAATGTAGTTATTTATAAAATTTAATTTAATAGATGCAATTGGTTCGTTGTCAACTAATTGCTTAACAAGTGCCAAAGACTGTAACATATAAATAATATTATCTTGGCTCATTCCTTGTTTTGGAATTACTCCTCTTTGGAAAACAGACAAATACCGGTTTGAACCGTCTTTTGTTTTGTTATGCCAGCCATATTCTGATTTAAAATGATTATGATATTGTCGCCAAAACCCGAGGGTTACATCATCACGAATTAAAAATCCATTTATATCATCAGGAAAATGAACCAATTGAATGTCATTTGTTATGTTTCCTTCGGTATTATGGTGTTTTCGTAAAGTGTATTCTGAATAAAGATCTAAGCGTTCTATTGCGAATAGAGCATAGACTAACATTTCGAGAGTTTCGTGATAATCTTCGCCATTGTTTTTCAAAAGACGATATTCAGTTGATAAAATCCCTAACCAATGATTAAAATTGCAATTCCCATCACTCCAACTCACCCATTTAGGGTTTCCTGCCGTATCAAGCCTTCGATCTACTGCTGGGATATTAACTCCGAATTGCTCAACATCTGGACTTATAATTACCCATTCGTTTAATAATCTATTTCGATAGTCAACATATTTATGCATTAATTCTGCATCTTGAGCATTTGCAAAATTATAAAAATGCAAAATAACATTTAGTAATAACAGTAAAAATATTGTTTTAGTAAAAACTTTCATATTATATTATTTTCAGTAAAAATATAGAATTATTTGCAATCCAAAAACTTCAACTGTCATTTGTTGATATTTAATGAGAAAAAACATTTTTATAGAGCGATAATACAATATTTTTGAAAATATAAGTTTAAAGTGTATGCGAAGTCGTTTAGTAATATTGTTTTTGTGCGTATGTCTGTCGGGTTTTACTCAAATGACACAGGAGCAGTATATTGAAAAGTATGCCTCAATAGCTGTAAAAGAAATGAAACGTGTGGGAGTTCCTGCGAGTATAACTCTTTCGCAAGGGATTTTAGAATCGGCTAGTGGTAATTCTTTTCTTGCAAAGCAAGGGAATAATCATTTTGGAATAAAATGCCATAACTGGAAATGGGATAAAATTTATGCCGATGATGACACTAAAAATGAATGCTTTAGAAAATATAATAATGTGGAAGATTCATACCGTGACCATTCTGATTTTTTAAGAGAACACAATCGTTATCACTTTCTTTTTGAACTTGAAATTATCGATTATCAAGGCTGGGCCAAAGGACTTAAAAAAGCTGGATATGCTACAAATCCGGCTTATCCCGAAAGATTAATAGGTCTAATTGAAAAACACGAATTATATAATTATGATTTGGGCAAGGCAAAGCCTAGTGATAAAAAACCAAACCGTAATAACAGCAATAAAAACAATTATGATGATGGATTTGAGATAAATCTATTTGCTGACGATGTACTTGAAAACAACAGAGTGCCTTATATTGTTACAAAAAACAATACAGATATTAACACTATATCACAAGAACTCAATTTAATGACTTGGCAAATAACAAAATATAACGACTTAAATAAAGATGAAATTATTGCTGCAAACGACACCATTTACCTTAAACCAAAACGCAATAAAGCATCTAAAGCTAACGATACTCATCTTGTTAAGTCGGGTGAAACTATGAGGGGGATTTCTCAAAAATATGCGGTAAAACTTAAAAAGCTTTACCAGAAAAACAATATGAAACAAGGAGATGAGCCGCTACCTGGAACAAAAATAAATTTAAGGAAAAGAGTAAAATAATTATTCCTCTTACTATCAAACATGTAAAATCCGCAAATATAAATTACTGAATATTACGTTCAATAAAATATCTATTACGAATACACAGAGCTATTTCTGCGAGATACTCAAATATATTAATGCAAAAACACCCGAGTAAAGTACTCGGGCGTTAGTATTAACCCTAATCAACCATGAAAAAGAGAAAAGTAATGAGATTACTTTACCTATATAACAAGGTATATAGGTAAAATGTTGCATACACTAATGCTAAAATATACTTTACACTTATAATAAATGTCTAAAGATGATAGAAATGATACATTTGGGAATCATTTCTAAATAAAATCAAAATAAGTTTAATTTTATTGCAAAGTCTAAAATAACAAGAGTTCGGTTTAGTGCCGAACTCTTGTATTAACCCCAATCAACCATGAAAAAGAAAACTTTTATCATTATAATTTGATAAATGTTTATATGCAAATGTACACACAAAAAAACTTACTAACAAATTGATATGTTAAAAAAATATTAAAATTTTGTTATTATAAGATTTCCTAAAATTTGATTTGAATATTAAAAATAAAAGAGCCCGAGCTTTGGTGGCTCAGGCTCTTTGTACTAACCCCAATCAACCATGAAAAAGAGAAAAGATAAATCAAATTTGCATTTGATTTTCGATACGAAGAAAAGCATTTTTTTATAATAAAACTAATGTATTTTACTAAAATTAGATGTACTTGACGTTAAAAATGGTCAAATCGAATAAAAATCATATCAAACAGTTAAAATAAAAATAATCTAAGTGTTGTCCGTATCAATATATTTTGTAAATTTGTTAAATGAACTTTAATCTAGACATATTAAGGGTTATTTCTAATAACGTTAAGCCTAGTGTTGGAAAGATACTTATTTCAGAGCCATTATTAGATGATTTGTATTTTGGTCGATCTGTCGTGTTTCTAATTGATGAGGTTGAAGACTCGTTTATGGGCTTAGTGCTTAACAATACTTCAGATCTTTTATTAAAGGAGGTTATTGACGGTTTCGATAATTGTGATTGCCCTCTTTTTTTAGGGGGACCTGTGAATCCTGATGTATTGTATTATATTCATACATATAAAAATATATCTGATGTCGAAAATATTTCCGAAAATCTTTATTTTGGAGGAGACTTAGATGAAATTCGTTTATTGGTAAGTCAAGGAAAATTAAATAACTCTAATATTAAATTTTTTATTGGTAATGCGGGTTGGGCTCCTGGCCAACTTTGCGAAGAAATTAGTTTTAACTCATGGCTAGTTAGTGATGTTCCAAGGAAATTTTTATTCTCTAATCATTTGGAGATGTGGAGTGAATCCTTAGGATTTGTGAGCGACCGTTATCAAATTTGGAAAAACTTCCCTATAAACCCCGATTTAAACTAATATATAGCTATTCCGAAATAATGATGAATAAATCTTCATCAGCCTCTTTCATCTGATATTGTTCCCTTGCAAACTTCTCTAAATCGTCTTTATTTGAGAACAATTCGTGGTATTGTGTTTTATAAACCTTTATTTCTTGTTCGAAAAATTCAGCCTCTTTTTTTAACTCAGCTAATTCCTTTAAGTTCTTAAATCTATCAACTAGATTATAAGTGTCGAAAAAACCAACCCATACTATAAATACAATAATAACAAATAAGTACCTGTTTTTTACTAAGGTAATAATGAATTTCCATAATATAGTTAGCTTCTCGTTCATTTCATCAAAATTCGGTATTATCTTCTTTAATTATTAATAAAACTGCTCTAAATTATTAACATGTTAATGTTTATTGTGTTTTTGATAATAATTGCTCTGGTTTTTATGCTGCGAAATTCATCTTGTTCTATTGGTTATAACTTGATTTTTGAATTGTTTTGACCAAAAAATCCACAAATGTTTTTTTAAGGTAATTAATGAATTAATTAAGTTTATTTATTTTATTTTTGTATTTTTATAACATTACCATTTGTTCTCTAACGTTATGTATCGACAAAAAAACTAAAACCATTACCTATATTAGCATACAGTGGATTTAATCCTAAAATGTCTCAAATCAGTATAATTAAAAAATATCAATATTATTTAATAAAAGGGATTACTATGACAGGTGATGCACCTAAGGATTTTCTTGGTGTTTATGAATATGGATATGTTCCTAAATCAAAATGCAAAAAATGGTCTAAATATATTGCTAAACATGGGCATAAATATTATCCAATGGAATCTATTACTGAATTTCTAATTTATAAAATTGGTAAGACACTTGGATATAATGTTGCTAATGCAAAATTAGCTCTTGTTGGTGGACAAATTAGATTTTTATCAAAATATTTTATAACTAATATATGTACTCAAGTTCTTGAACATGGAGCTGATCTATATGCTGGATATTTAAACAATGATCGTCAATTTGTTGATGATGTTGAATTTAAAAAATTGTCACATAATTTTTTTACAGTACAATTTACAGAATCTGTATTTAAACATTTTTATCCAATCAACTACTCTTCATTAATGTCTGAATTCTTAGACATGCTTGTTTTGATGCAATTGTAGGAAATAATGACAGACATTTTTATAATTGGGGTATTTTAAAAAATATAAAAAATCATGTAGCCCCAATTTTTGCTCCAATTTATGATACTGCCCGTGGATTATTTTGGAATGAATTTGAATAGAAAATATTGCAACAAAAATGAAAAATTACCGCTTATACATAAGTATGCTAAAAATAGTATGGCAAAAATTGGATGAGAAAAATCTTCAAAATTAAATCATTTCAATCTTATTGAAAACATCTTAACTTTACCTTATGCTGCTAATTGTATATCTGTTTCGATTTTTAATGATGACAACTCCATAAAAAAAGTGAAACAAATGATTGACGAAGACTTTAAGAACTTGCTTAGTTTCAATCGTAGAGAGCTTATTAAAGAATATTTAACTTATAGATTTGATACATTAAAAAAAAATATTTAATATCTTTGCATTATGAAAAAAATATTTTCAAAATTAAATTGGAAAGTAGAAGGGATGGATTATAATGATAAACCTTCATCTCCTGATGCTGTATTCCATCTTAAATATAATAATGAAGTTATTGGTATTTTAACATATACTGATGATTTATGGCATTTTAATTATACAGATACTTTTAAATCCTTGCAATTATCCCCATTATCTAATTTTCCAGATTTAGATAAAACATATTCCTCAGAATCATTATGGCCTTTTTTTGCATCTAGAATTCCTTCGTTAAATCAATCTTTTTATACTAAAAAATTAAATAAAGTTAATGCAAACAAGAACGATTCAGTAGATTTATTAAAAGTGTTTGGTAAAAGGACTATAACAAATCCATATCATTTAGATTTTATTTAATATAATCTAATATAATTTCCATTTCGACATTTATGTAATATACAAGTGCGTAATTTCAATGCTATTTTTTTTATTAAAACCTCGCTCACTTAAACATAGCTTTGCTATGTGTTTCTGTCGAAATGTTGAACTAAGCCTGCCAGCACTGCGATGCACTGAGCCTGCCGAAGTGAGCAACGCCGAAGTGTCAAAGGGGCATAAATAATTAAAAATGATTGTTTTTATTTATGGTGGATAAGCCGTATTTGATGACAGTATTATGCAGCAAAGAAATGCAAACTGGTTATTAATAACCTGAGTTCGATATAAAATTAGAAAAATGATTATTTTTGCAAAAAAAAAGTGATGGGAAATATACAAAACTTATCTAAAGAGCAGCAACAAATCATTAAAGAGCTTTATAGCACTGATGAGATTATAGTTCACAAAGCAATAATAAACCTGCGTAATAAAGGTGGGCTATTTGTTATAAAGCCTTTGATGGAAGTGTATTTCTCAACTTCATCTCAAGAAATATCAGCAGCAGCTTTTAGCATTATTTGTGATCTTAAAGAATCTAAAGCAGCAACGATTATTACGGAGAATATTCTTAAATATAAAGCAAATGATCGAATTTCAGATTTTATTTCTGCACTCTGGCAATCTGCCATAAAGTTTGATAATTTAATAGTATTCGTTGAAATATTCTTTAGCGGAGACGATAGAACATCCCTCGAAATAGTTACGCTTATTCAGCAAAACGGATATTTGTTGAAAGATGAATCTCGAAAACAGTATTTGGATATTTTAAAATCTAAAATAGGAGGACTAAGTGAGTTTAAAAGAGCTTTAGTGGTTGATTTACTTGAAGTTTTTGAGTAATTTGATTGGCTTAAGTGGGGAGTGCGGAGTGAAGAGTGAAGAGTGAAAAGTGGGGAGTGAGCTAAAGTTGGGAGTGTCATAAATGGTCAGGAGGCTGTGCCGTCAGGAAAAGGTTAGAAGTTGTCAGGAGGCTACGCCGTCAGGAAAAGTCAGGAATAGTCAGGAGGCTGCGCCGTCAGGAAAAGGTTAGAAGTTGTCAGGAGGCTACGCCGTCAGGAAAAGGTCAGAAGTTGTCAGGAGGCTGTGCCGTCAGGAATAGTCACAAGTGGTCAAGAATAGTCATAAGTGGTCAGGAGTAGTCAGGAGGCTGCGCCGTCAGGAAAAAGTCAGGAATAGTCAAGTCTCAATTATCTTAGCCGTTAATATTGTTTATAAAACCTGCGATGCAATTTGTCGCACTTCATCAAAAATAATTTGTTTATCTTTTTCATTAGCTTTAGAAACAGCAGTAAAATATTTATGCTCGATTACTTTCATTCCACAGAATCCAAAAATGCAATCGTGCGTTATTGTGTTTAATGCGTCTATTCTTTTTTGATCTTTTAATACATCTTTTGATCCTGTTGTATTAAATATGATAATTTTTTTATCTATTAGTTTTGGTATTGCAGTATTTTTATCGAATTCAAACGCATATCCTTGCACAAAAACTCTTTCGATATATCCTTTAAGAATAGCTGGCATTCCCGACCACCAAATAGGATATACAAAACAAATAAGATCTGCCCACTGAATAAATTTTTGTTCATTCATAATATCGACTGGGAATATCTCATTATCAATAGATTCGAGGTCTTTTTTACTAAGTACTGGATTAAATTTTATTTCATAAAGATCTCTGATAACAACTTCGTGTCCGTTTTTATGAAATGTCTCAGCCAAAGTGTCTTTAATGGCTCCAGTAAAACTTTCTTCTTTGTAGTTTGCGTATATAATAAGTGCTTTCATAATTATTATGTTTTTGCAAATTTAGTTGATTTGTAATAAAAAAACGAAAGAAATGATTAATAGTTATAAACAGTTTAAATAAAAAAGCCGCTTTTTTTGCGGCTTTAAAATGTTTAAAATACAATACTTTAAGTCTATTTTAGATTAAGTTTTTTAGCAATATTTTTTGGAATTGCATCTTTATGAACAACAATATTCATAGTTTTGTATTTAACAAAGCTTTCAGAAGCATAAAAATACCCATCATATATATTATTAGTATTCCATGAATTTTTGACGTAATAATATTTAATTCCATTTTGGTCTTTAGCTCTACCTGCGATAAGCATACCATGGTCATCAGTAGTTTGATAATTATCAAAAGCGATTTGTCTCATTTCTTGAGTAATTTCTTTTTCGCTTACTGGTTTCTCAAATTTATATAGTAGATCGTCTTTTTCTTTTTTAGATAACTCTTCCCATTTTGCTCTTTCAAGTCCATCAAGATCTGGACGTGCTTCTGCAGGTACAATAGCAACACCTTTTGTCCATTTAAAGCCTTTTTCGCTAACATCCGATCCCCAAGCAGCACAATACCCATTGTCAATTGCATTATCAAGAACCTCCATTAACTCGTCAATAGGCAAGTTATATGATTTTCCCCATAACCAGTTGTCAGGTATTTCGAGAATAAAAGATTTATAAAAAGGATGGTGAGTGTATGATGATAAATTTATATAATTATCAGAATTAAAATTAAGTTGCTTAGCGAAAGACATTGGGGTATATTCTTTTCCTTCAATATTGAATTTTTCAGGAACTTCGCCAAGATACGCATCTAAAATTCCTTTATATCCTTTGAACCATGCTGTACTGAGTTTCTTATTTGGGTTTTTTATCACTGCATCAACATAGGCTTTTAACACTGCGTCAAGTTCGCCGTGTACGTGATTATCTTCTCCATATTCTAAACCTAGATAATTAACTTCGGGAACAATTCCAAAATTATCAATTACCCAAAACACATCATGAAAAGCTCCACCACCACTAAAATTGGTTTCCCCATGCATTCTTACATATTTTTCGGCTTTGTGTTCATAAACTTTACGAACTATAAAAAGGTCTGATAAGTCAAAATTACCTTTGTCAAGTCTCAATAATTCTGCTTCAACAAATCCTAAACCGCTGTAACTCCAGCATGTGCCAGCTCTATATTGGTCTTTTACTGATGTTACAGGAACTTGTTTTTCCATTGTAAACTGATAAACTTCCTTCTTTTCCTCTGTTTCTTGTGCTAATACACTCAAAGCCATGAAAGAAAAGCTAATTAAACTGATTAAAAACAAATTTTTCTTCATAATTATAAATTTTTATTATTGCACAAATTTATAAATAGTTTTGTTAATAACCATAAAATAAATGCAACAATCCCTTAGAGCTATCAAAAAGCTATATTATTGCCCAAAAATAAATATTTAATGTGAGACAAATTAGTTATTCAATATAATCAATTAAATGGGATTATCAATGGTTTTATATGTCAAATTTAATACTAAGACCATCATGAGCGAGTTCTGTAAAATCGGGGAGGAGTGTATTAATCTCGTTATGAAGCCCCATTTGATGAGCAATATGCGTAAAATAGGCTTTGCGGGGGCTACATTCGTTTACAATTTTTAGAGCTTCATCTAAAGAGAAATGTGCTATATGCTTTTCTTTACGTAATGCGTTAATAATTAAAGTTTTAGAGCCTATTATTTTAAGTTTTTCTTCTTCTGAAATATAATTCGCATCAGTAATATATGTAAGATTACCAATTCTAAATCCTAAAATAGGTAAATTATAATGCATTGCTCTAATTGGGGTTATTTTAATATCCTTAATAAAAAAAGCCTCTTCGTCAATTGTATTAAGGTTTAAACGCGGAATGCCAGGGTAATTTGAACCTGAAAAAACATAAGAGTAATCGTTTCGTAAAGCAGTTTGTACTCTTCGCTCGGCGAAAATTTCCATTGGTTGTTTGGTGCTGAAATTAAACGCTCTAACATCGTCTAATCCTGCAATATGATCTTTGTGTTCGTGAGTGAAAATAATTGCATCAAGACTCTCTACTTTTTCTCTTAACATTTGTTGCCTAAAGTCAGGACCAGCATCAATAAGGATATTTGTATTGTTGATTTTAAGAAGTAACGAAGCTCGTAATCGATTGTCTTTAGGATTGCGTGATTTACATACATCACATTTACACCCGATTACGGGAACTCCTTGTGATGTGCCACTGCCTAAAATAATTGCTTCCAAAATAAAAACTTTTGTACAAATTTACTTATTATTTCGAGCTTTTATGGCTATTTATCCGAATATTTTAATTTAGCTTAGTAAATATTTAATGTATTTTTTGTTTTTTAATCATCTGTGTCCGATAAAAATATAAAAATTATGTATCGTCTCTATGAGATTTCTAACTTTATTGATTTGGTTTTGTTACCAATATTAATGCCTAGCAGCGTCTGTCTCATAGACGGTGTAATGCGTTGTAAAACAACGCATTCGACACGCCGTCTAAAGCATTAGTCCAATAGATGTAGTATTGGTAATAGTTTAATAATTAGCGTTTTAGAAGTCCAGTAGGCGTTGAACTAATGGACTGTCGAAGTGGACGAGACGTTTCAAATCTTGCATGAGTTTTAAAATAGTTTTATCGGACAACAATAATTTTTAATTCTAATTTTCAATTATCAAAATCCTTTTTATTATCATTTTATAGTAAAGAAAAAATGTTTAGTTTTGCAAAAACACGTATTTGCATGATTTATAGTAAACCAAAATTGTATTTAATTCCTAATATAATTGGAGATATTGATCCTAAATTAGTTATGCCAGAGGGTTTAACAAAGATTGTTGAGAGTTTGCAACACTTTATAGTTGAGGATATTCGAAATGCACGTAGATATTTACGAAAATTAAGCAAAAATATAATTATTGATGATTTGCATTTTTATGAATTAAATAAGCATATTGATGATGCAGAGATATCAACATACTTAGATGTTTGCAAAAAAGGTAATAATGTTGGTTTATTAAGTGAAGCGGGTTTGCCTTGCATAGCCGACCCAGGCAGTATAATCGTTAAAATGGCTCATCAAAAGAATATTAAAGTTGTTCCTATTACAGGGCCATCTTCAATTTTTCTTGCCTTAATGGCATCGGGTCTAAATGGTCAAAATTTTGCTTTTAATGGATATTTGCCTGTTGATAGTAGTGCTAAAATACGAAAACTCCGTGAATTAGAGTATAAATCTCAAAAAGAAGGACAATCTCAAATATTTATGGACACACCTTATCGTAATAATAAAATGTTAGACGATATTATTAGTAGTTTAAATCCAAATAATTATCTTTGCATTGCTGTAAATATTACTTGCGAGGACGAAATGATTGAAACTAGAAAAATATCTGATTGGGCAAAAATAAAACCCAACCTTCATAAAAAACCGTGCATTTTCATTATTTAAAACGGAACAAAAATGATTAATACAAACAAAATTTTAAAAATATTTATTATAATAGTAGGATTGGCTGTAGTTGTTCTTACATCAGGACGGATTTTTGATCACGATATTTTTAATAACCCAGAAAGTCCTCAAAATCAGACCGTTGTATTAACAGAACAAACCGCATTTTTTACCGAAGTATGCCAAGACTTTTCATATTTCAAACACGATACTATTACGGATTGCTATTACTTGTACAACTCGAAAAACAAGCTTGCTTGTTCGGTATTGCTTACAATGCCATATTGTAAAGACATTAAAGGTTATGGGGGATGTGTGCCTTTTGCAATTGTTTTTAATCCAAATAATAAAATAAGAGAACTTGTTCTATTAGAAAACTCTGAAACCATAAAGTGGACAAAGCAACTTAATGACATAAAATTCTTTGAAACGTGGAATGGTCTTACTGCCGAAGAGGCTATTAAAACAAACATAGATGCTATTAGTGGAGCAACATACACAAGTAAAGCGATTATCGAATCATGCAATCAACGATTGTCGATTTTTACTAAAATTGAATCCAATAAATCAAAAATGAATTGGGTAAACATTCTTGGAATTATAGCATCATTTTTATTTTTGATATTTGCCGTATATAGTTTCTTGATGCCCCAAAAAACTAATAGATTTAGGATTTTCTTGCTTATTGCCTCTGTTGGGATTCTCGGATTTTGGCAAGGCGATTTTCTTAGCCTTGCTTTATTTGACAAATGGTTAATAGGAGGGGTTAAAATTTGGCCTCACATCTTTTTAATTGTTGTCCTGATATTAACAATTTTATTACCATTGACAACAAATAAGGCATTTTATTGTCAGTTTGTTTGCCCATTTGGAGCAGCTCAAGAACTTATAGGCAAACTTAATAAACGGAAAATAACTTTTAGCCAAACTTTACGAAAACTGTTGACTAAAATTAGATTTTTAGTTTTATTTATACTTTTTGTTATGTTGGTTGTAGCTGTTGATTTTAGTTTAGAGGATTTTGAACCATTTTCTGCTTTTAGTTACAAATTTGCTTCCGCATCAACACTAATATTAGCCTTGGTTATGTTGTTTTTATCAATATTTATAAATAAACCTTGGTGTCGATTCTTTTGTCCAACTGGTGGTTTAATAAGTCTATTGTACGTAAAATCAAATAAAGTAGAATCAAAAAAAATTAGCGTATCGCTTTTATTAAATATTATTTTTGGATTAACAATATTGGTTTTAATCTATTTTAATTTTGTAAAGCCCGATAATGCAACAGAAGTCAAAACAAATAATGAAACTATTATTATGAATAATGCACTCGAAGTAATACATAATCGCAAATCAGTTCGTAATTTTACTGACGAGCCAGTAACAAAAGAGCAATTAGAAACTATTGTAAAAGCTGGTATGGCAGCCCCAAGTGCTCGTAATTTGCAACCATGGGCGTTTGTTGTTGTAACAGAGCGACAAAAATTAGATGACTTAGCAAAAGCATTACCTTATGCTAAAATGCTTCTGCAAGCACAAGCTGCAATTGTTGTTTGTGGTGATATGAATAAAGCTGCAACAGAAGTTGATAGTGCTTACTGGGTACAAGATTGTTCTGCTGCAACCCAAAATATTTTACTCGCTGTAGAAGCTCTTAAACTTGGTGCGGTCTGGACTGCCACATTCCCATATCAGGAAAGAATGAACCCAGTAATTAAAATACTTGGTTTGCCTGATAATATAAGACCATTAAATGTAATCCCTATTGGCGTACCAACAGGGGAGGACAAACCAAAAGATAAATGGAAACTCGAGAATGTACACAGGGAAAAATGGTAAGGCAGGTTAAATGTCTTTTATAAATAATTTTCGGTAAGAGTATCTAAGTTCTTAAAAGAATAAGAAGTTGATTTTGATGAACGATATATCTTTAAATCGATTAAGTAAATAGTAATTTTAATTGTTTATGCCCTACGGGCA
>Ga0265295_1003996_pt1 | contig 20416 bp, 16 predicted proteins | sample Munlansysbiofilm_FD_192503 | JGI IMG/M metagenome (GOLD analysis project Ga0265295, IMG submission 192503) | Leachate microbial communities from a municipal landfill in Southern Ontario, Canada - Methane capture system biofilm | ecosystem: Engineered > Solid waste > Landfill > Unclassified ... | reverse complement strand
GTTTCTCGGTGCAACCATGGTGAGATTTGGGATGTGGCGCATATAGCTAAAATCAAACACTCCGTGGTGGGTGGGGCCATCGGCTCCGACCAGACCGCCACGGTCGATGGCAAAGGTGACCGGCAGGTTTTGCATGCACACATCGTGAAGCACATTGTCATATGCTCGTTGCATAAAGGTGGAATATATTGCTACCACGGGGCGCAACCCTTCTGCTGCCATCCCCGCCGCACAGGTTACCGCGTGCTGCTCTGCAATTCCGACGTCGTAAAAACGCTCTGGATATAGTTTGGCAAATTTGTTAAGTCCGGTACCTGAACTCATAGCTGCAGTTATTGCTGTTATCCGTTTATCATGGCGAGCTATTTCACATAAATAATCACCAAACACACTGGTATAACTGGGCGCATTCCCACCATTAACCCGCACCTTGCCGGTTTCTTTATCGAAAATTCCTATACCGTGATATTGAGCAGGGTTGTCCTCTGCTGGCGTAAAGCCACGTCCCTTTTTGGTGATAACGTGCACCAGCACCGGTCCCTGCAGATCCTTTACGTGTTGCAGGGTTTCTATAACCTCTTCAATCTGATGTCCATCTATGGGGCCAACATAGTCGATGCCGAACGCCTCAAACAACATCCCTGGGGTGACAAACGCTTTGAAGGAGTCTTCTGTGCGCTTTGCTAGTTGCAGCAGATCTTTGCCGAAATGGGGTACGCTGTTAAGAAAATTTTCGGTTTCCCGTTTGAAGCGCACAAACAGGCGCGAGGTCATCTTGCGGCTTAAGAAAGATGACAATGCACCAACGTTGCTGGAGATAGACATCTCGTTGTCATTGAGGATTATAATTGTATTTCTATCCAAGTGCCCAGCGTGATTAAGTGCCTCGAAAGCCAAGCCCGCAGTTAGAGAGCCATCTCCGATTATTGCAGCGATCTTATGGTTCTTGTGCTGAGCATCACGCGCAATAGCCATTCCGGTAGCAGCGGAAATGGAGGTGCTAGAATGCCCTACATCAAAACAATCATGCGGGCTTTCACTGCGTTTGGGAAATCCACTCAAGCCATGTAGTTGGCGTAAAGTTGAAAAACGCTCTTTGCGTCCGGTGAGCAGTTTGTGGGCGTAAGCCTGATGCCCCACATCCCAAATTATTTTATCTGAAGGTGAATTCAGCACATAGTGTAGCGCAACTGTGAGCTCTACTGTGCCCAGTGAGCTGGCCAGATGCCCCCCCGTGCACGAAACCGTATCTATTATAGTTTGGCGCAATTGCGCTGCGACTTGCTCAAGTTCAGCAATCGAGAGTTGCTTAAGGTCATCAGGTGATTCTATACGGGATAAGAAGTCTGTCATAGTTATTCATGCTGGCATGCCAGCTATACGCCTTATTTGTTACGGTTGATAATATACGCCGATATTTGGCGCAAGGGGTCAGCTGCAGCAGAAAACGTAACCAAAGCATCTAGCGCGGCCTGGTGTAGCTCAGTCGCATGTTGCCGTGCTTTCTCTACACCGACAATAGCAGGGTAGGTAGCTTTGCCCCGTTGCTGGTCACTGCCTACATCCTTGCCTAGCTGATCGTTAGTAGCTTCAATGTCCAGCAGGTCATCTGCAATCTGGAACGCCAGCCCCGCGTTGGTACCAAAGGTAGTTATGTGTTGCAGTTGTTTTTCATCAGCTCCCCCGATAATTGCACCTATTTGTAGAGATGCAAGAACAAGAGCGCCTGTTTTGTGTTTATGGATGTAGTTGACGGTGTCTATGGTGTTATCTTGCCCTTCGGCGGCCATATCCACCATTTGACCTCCAACCATACCGTCTCGACCTGAGGCGCGTGCAGCAATGTCGATAAGCTTAATCTGGGTGGTGGCACTGAGTCCTGGGCTAGGCTGTGCCAAGAGAACAAAAGCTTCGGTAAGCAATGCATCACCAGCTAATATAGCACTGGCTTCGCCAAAAACCTTATGATTAGTAGGGACTCCGCGTCTGAAGTTGTCATCATCCATGGCAGGAAGATCATCGTGAATCAGCGAGTAGGTATGGATCATCTCCAGTGCACATGCAGGTCGCATGGCAGATTGGATATCTCCTCCCACCGCTTCACAGGCAGCAAGGACTAAAATAGGGCGCAGGCGCTTTCCCCCTGCAAAGAGTGAATAGCGCATCGCTTCAAGCAGGTTTGCGTTTGGACCTTCACCTTTAGGTAACAGCTCCTCCAGGGTCGCCTCAATGTGTTGCTGCTGCTGTGCAAGATATCTCTTGAGCTCCATAATCTTACTGATCCTTGAGTTGTTCTTGGGTAGTAGCTGTCGTAGTTACCGCTCCGTTTGCATCTTGCTGGAGCAACTCAATCTTGTTTTCAATCTGCTCCAGAGCTTTCTGGCACCGAGCTGCGTTTTTTACGCCACTTTCATATACTGCAAACGCATCTTCAATGCTCAGTTCCTCATGTTCTATTTTACGTACACACGCTTCTAATTCACTTAACGCGTCTTCAAACTTAACTGTTTTGTCCATGTGTATCACTTTCGGTGCTTTAGGTTTATGCTCCCTTTGTGGTTTGTTTGCCCACCAATTAAAAAACGCCCAAGTTGAGCGCTGCGCTTGCCTGGGGCAAGGGAGGGAAAATGAATATATTTAATAAAAGAGTGATCTACTCCTTTTTGGCATTATGTCAGGACTAAATTAGGATAGTCAAGCAGCCAGCGCCAAGAGGGGTATTTATTCAACCGTTGCAGATGCGGTTCCGTCATGAAAGCGAATTTTAATAGACTGACCTGTTTTAAGGTCTGCTACGCTAGTGATGATTCTAGCCGAATCTTTTTGCTCCACTACGGTGTAGCCACGCTTTAGGGTCTGGAGCGGAGAGAGGGCCTCAAGACCACGGGCACAGATATCGAGGCGGTAATGGCATCCTACAAGTTTCCGTTTAATCCCCTCATCCAGACGTTGGCGCAGGTTTGTAAGTTCCTGTTTGCGCCATTGCAGTTGCTGCTCAGGCGATTTGAGCCTGTGCTGCATGGCGTCGAGTGCTGCATGGGCGCGCGCCAAGGTATGGTTAATAGAGGTGTCTAGGCGCAGACGCAACTGATCCACATGTTGCTCAACTTCATTGCGGTTTTTTACCACCAGCTCTGCAGCTGCGCTTGGGGTTGGAGCCCTCAGGTCAGCAACAAAATCTGCGATGGTGTAGTCGGTTTCGTGCCCTGTAGCGCTGATAACGGGGATGTTTGAAGCGAAGATCGCTCTGGCAACCTCTTCGGTGTTAAACGCATGCAGATCTTCGAGTGAGCCGCCTCCACGCCCTACAATCAGAACATCGACAATAGCTGTAGTGTTAAACTCCTCAATCGCAGCAACAATGCTGCCTGCGGCTTCGTCTCCCTGGACTGGGGTAGGGCGCAAGATAATACGCAGCCCGCTGGCACGGCGTTCAAGGATGTTTAAGATATCGTGGATAGCTGCACCAGATGCAGAGGTGACAATGCCGATGGTTTGGGGATAGGGGGGGAGAGGGGTTTTGCAGTCATCCGAAAAGAGTCCTTCATGTTCCAGCTTGGTTTTCAGCTGCTCAAATGCGACTTGGAGTGAGCCAATACCTTCTGGTTCTATCTCTTCCACAATGAGCTGCAGGTCACCCCTGGGGGTGTATACCGATGCACGGGCGCGACATAGAATCTGCTGGCCATTTTCCGGAGTAAAGGGTACGCGGCGGTTTGCGGTGCGGAACATCACGGCCCGAATCTGGCTGTGTTCATCCTTGAGGCTGAAATACCAGTGCCCGGAACGAGGTTTGGCGAGGTTGGAGATCTCTGCCCGCACAAGGAGTTGGGCGAGATTGTCTTCCACAAGTTCCTGGGCCAATTGGGTTACCCTGGTAACACTTAGTATGGGCATGGAAATGTTGGGTGTGTCAGTCATTTATGTTTCCAGAAAATCGTAAACGTTTACGTTATCGCACTAGTTGTGATGCTGGCACCACTTCAACTCCATATTTGGCGGCAAGCGAAGCACAGTTCTCCAGCACAACAATAGTTTCAGGATAGGGGTGACAGATGCCAATTGCGCTGCCGTTTTTTTGTGCTATGCGCAACAACTTAGCCAGTTGACTTGTAATCTTCTCTACATCGCGTTCATTGTCAAGAAATACATCCCGCGTGGTGCTCGGGACTGCTAGAATGCGTGCCTGTTCGGCGCCCACAGAAGTAGCACTGGTGAGACTGTCGACAAAATAAAGTCCGCGCGCAGAGAGCTGTTCCAATACAGTTGTCATCTGGTGCGGTGCTTGGGTGAAAGCCGAGCCCATGTGATTGTTGCACCCTTTAGCCAGGGGGAGTTTTTGCAAGTAATAGGCGGTTCTTCTTCTAAGTTCAACGTCGTTCATATTGAGCATCAATGCCATCTCACCGGGGTTATGATCTGGATAGTTAATTGGTTCCATGGGGAGATGTACCATCACTTCTTTTGCGTGCTGGGCAGCTATATGCATAGTTTTGTTGGCATAGCGCAGGTCTGGGATAATAGCCATAGTAATGTGAGCGTCCAATGCTGCAGCCCGTTGGGCAACCTCTAGGTTTGCGCCCAGATCATCCATAATGATGGCAACTTTGGGCTGCTCGGGTCGAGATACAGGCGAAAGGATGGATACTGTTTGAGGTTTATCACGCATTTCAGCGCTTCTGTCAGCTGTGGATGGCTCAGGATAGCTGCTGCTTGTACTCTCAGGCTGGAGTCCGCGCTGCAAGGTAAGGGCGGGACTCTTGCCTCGGTCGATATCTGTACGCTGGGTCACCGGTTGATGGCTGAGGATAAGCAGCCCAGCAAGGATTGCCCCAAGCATAAGTGTGATAGCAAGCAGAGTCTTAAGCTGGATATGTTTGCGTCGCTGTGGGCGCCGAGTTTTTTTGTTTTTTTTAGAGGACATGAGCTATTTTATTCGCGCATTTTTATAGAGCAGCTTAGCCATAGGTGACTCAATACGTGCGTGGTTTTAGCCATTGCATCGGGTCTAAGGGGGTCCCGCGGTGGCGGATTTCAAAATAGTAACTGTCACCATCACCATAGCCTGCGCTGGCAACTACTTGTCCGGCCTTGACACTCTCACCTTTGCTGAGGTGTAATTTCTCCGCATTGGCATAGAGACTGTAGTATTTCCCACCATGATCAAGAATCAACATATTGCCGTAGCCTTTAAAGGGGGCAGCAAAAACAACTTTTCCTTCCCATATCGCCTTGATCTTAGTGCCTGTCACGGCGGTGATTTCCAAGCCGTTAGTTTTTATCTGGCTCCCGAACTGCTTGTGTTTATGCACTCCAAATCCACTTCTTACCGAACCAGAAGAGGGCCATTCCATTTTCCCTTTCAGCGATTCAAAGGATGCTCCACTGGGAATAAACACACTGCTTTTCTGACGTTCGAGCGAGGCCGCTAACGCTTTCATGGTTTCCGAACGCTCCTTAAGATCTGCAAGGAGATTTTCCAGCATCTGGCTGTCCTGACGGATCTTTTTCACCAAAGATGCCTGTTCCCGTTTGGCATGTTCTAGCTCTTGCCTGCGTTCTTGCTCTTGCTTTAGGGTCTCGGCATAGCTGTTCTTTTGTTGCTCTAACGCATTTTTGCTCTGTTTGAGATTTTCAACCTGCCTGCGATACTGCACCATAAGCTCTTTGTCATGTGCAGTTATGCGTTGTAAAAATTCAGTGTTTTCCGCAATTACTGCGGGGCTGGCATCGGAAAAAATCAGGCGCAAGGTGCCAGCATCGCCTGTGATATACAGCACCCGTAGGCGTTTCTCCACATCTTTGCGTGAACGCTGAAGGATTTCTTCATAGCGGACGGAATTTTTTTGTGTTTCCGCAATCTTTTTTCCCAACTCCTCCAGCGCAGCGGAGCTTTGGCGCAACTGAAGGTCGCTGGTGTTGATGCTGCGTTCTAAGTCTTCCAGACGTTGTAGTGCCGAGCGTTCTGTTGCTTTTTTATGCGCAATTTTTTTGGATGTGGAGCCAATCTGGCTTTCCACCTGTTGAAGCTTTTCTCTGCTTTCCGCGAGTTTGTCAGCTGCGTTACACTCGCTAATAGTTCCAAACCCTATGCACAATAGCAAAACAAAGGGGGGAACACATGCTGTTGAGAACAGCTTTAGCGTAGATATATATGTGTGCTTAGCGGTATGCATAGTGCTTACATTCATGTGGTTTATTGACTTAATACCCATTTTGATTGTGTGTTTTTTTGCATGGTAAAATTCGCACTATATGCGCACAAATTTACGTAGCGGCAACATGCTGCCAGTAACTCCCAAAAGTAGCCCAAGTAATATAACGCCTAACTGCACAGAGAGTGGCAAAAAGCTTATGTTGCTGGCGGCCGTGGTTGTCAGAAGGGCGGATAGACCTTTTTTCAGGAAAAAATAATATAGTGCATGACAGCCCCCAAGGGCTAAGAGCGCCCCTGTAATACCTTGAAGCGCCCCTTCAGCGAGAAACGGTATTTTAATAAACATCGGGGTGGCGCCAATTAGGGACATTATCTCCAACTCATCGCGGCGCGCATAGATTGTAAGTTTGATGGTGTTTGAGATAACAAATAAAGTGGCAAATATGAGAAAACCACCTGCAAGGGTGCCGGTTAGTTTAAGTAAAAACATGAAAGCATCGTAGCGCTTGAGCCAATCTTGCCCGTAACGGAAATTGGAAAAAGCTGGGTTTTTCTTCAAATCCTGTACGAGAGTTTCTGCCCCATGCTCGCTTCTGGCCTCTTGTGCCAGACTCAGTTCAAATGAAGCCGGAAGTATCTCAGGGAGTAAACCATCAAGCAGATCATCATTCTGCCCAAGACGGGTACGAAAGCGTTCAAATGCTTGATCCTGAGTAACGTAGGTGACATTTTCCACCATCGGGTGGTTCTCAATTTCCTGTTGCCATTGTTCCAGTTTTGTCGTGGAGGGGACTTGCTCTAGATATACGGTAATCTGGATATCTCGGCTCCACTGACGTGTAATGTTTTGTACATTCAATACAATGAGGGTGAAAAATGCCAATAGCATCAGCGCAACTGTAATGGTGCCGATAGTTGCCCCATTAAGGAGCGGGCTCTGAATCATGCTCATGATGGTGCGCCGGATGAAATAGCGGAGTCGTTTCATTTAGTGCGCCTCCTGCGGTTCAATGCTTTCTGTGTTGGCCTCTGGGCGCGAATCAGATACCACATGGCCATTTTCCAGCGCAATCACCCTATGGGGGGTCTGATGAGTTAACTCTTGGTCGTGGGTTGCTACCAACACTGTAGTCCCCTCTTTGTTTATACGAGAAAACATACCCATGATTTCAAGGGCAAGACTGGAGTCCAGATTTCCTGTCGGTTCATCGGCGAGGAGTAACTTAGGGCGGACAATCATGGCTCTGGCTATGGCAACACGTTGCTGTTCTCCGCCAGATAGTTCCAGGGGTTTGCGCTGCATTTTGTACTCAAGTCCCACATATTGCAGGAGTTCAAACGCACGCGTTCTGGTTTCTTCAGTGCTAACCCCTTGGACGTGTAAGGGGAGCGCTACATTTTCCAGTACAGTGCGATTTAGTAGAAGTTTGAAGTCTTGGAATACGAAGCCGATTTGGCGGCGTAAAAATGCAACATTGCGTGCGTTTAAGCGAGTGATGTTTCGTTTCCCCATCAGGATTTGTCCTCTGGTAGGGCGATCCGCACAGTAAAGCAGGCGCAGAAGGGTAGATTTCCCCGCACCAGATGAACCGGTGATATAGACAAATTCTCCCGCAGGGATTTTCAGATCTATATCGTGGAGCGCTGGGGCACCATTGGGATAGATTTTGGCGATTTTGCACATTTGGATCATGTTCATAGTAGTTTCCTGATTTCAAAAAATGCAAAAGTGTTAGAGTAGAAAGAGTCAGGGACTTCTGCAGGGCATCTAGCCTACAAAACGTCTATGCCAAGAGTCAAAAACTTCAACCTTGGCAGTGGAAAATTTTTTCAGCGAGTTGCGCACCTGTGTCGGTGTTTTTTCCAGTTCAAGCCTGTCTGGATGCTTGGAGAAAAAAAGATCTGCATATGCAACAATCTGGGTTTCAATATTTTGTGGAAGCATATTTCGTTGCGGAAGAGGAAGTTGTTGTTGCTCAATATCCTCTATAGTAAGTCCCACTCCTATGTGGTTTTCGCATACGGAAGCATGACGTTCCAGCCCTTCAGCACGAAGCAGTTTTGCGCCACAGACACCGTGCATAATATATGGGTGCTCACCATAACACCCGAGATCAGGGGCATGCACAAACAATATGCCAATATCATGGAGCATTGCAGCCTGATACACAAAGTTTATATCAACATCTTCAGTTTCAGCCACAGTGTGGGCTATGGCGCAAGCTTTTTCAGCTACAGCATTGCTGTGGCGCCAGAGGATAGAGAAGGCATACGCATGGGGAGGGTAGAATCTGGGTATAATATCAACTGGGTCAACAAAGTGCAACGTGCTGGTATCCTTATCTTTTTTAAAGCCATCCGATCTTTTTGCGCGCTCTGGTGGTGGCGGCTTTTTACTTGCAACCGCATCGGTGGTCTGTTTATATGTCCGCTATCGATGCGTACTGAATACAATGCTGAAAAATTCTTGCCCAGGGTGCAAAATATGCGACACTCTATGGAGCGTCCAGAGGGTTCAATTTGGCAGCAGGTCATATGTAGTAAAAATCAGCGTGAACGTATCCGCAGATTTACCCTGCGATACTAGCGTATTTCAATGTCAGTCGCGAGTTAATTCGTTTGTGTGTAACTATCTACGTGCTGGCTTGAAAGGAGAGTCTTAATGTCTGAAATTGTTTCATTTGGTCAATGCTCTTGTGCAGCTGCACATGGAGATGCTGATACCGAAGCGCAATCTGAACCTAAGATCAATATCGAAGGGGTAGACCCTGAACGCGTTCCGAACTCCGATTGCGCCTTGCTGCTATATGAAATTCAATTTGCTATAGAGGGAAAGTCAAAAATCCACCGTGGTATTGTGGCAGCGGTATACTTAGAAGAGCTAACTTCGGGTAGAGTTCTTCCCCTTGAGCTTCCGGATGAAGAGGAGATTGCACGTCATCTTCATAATCTTGAAGTTTGCAAGACTCAAAATAACACCATCTCAGCACTCTATACCGATCCATGCTGTGTACTGGAAGCTTTGGGAGAAAATGAAAAACAACGCCCGGCGGATGTTGAAATTTCTTCCGAAGACGGAACTAGATGCCGGGTGTGGAAAGTTGCTAACAACGCTCTTCTGTTAAAGGTGCAGGCAGTGTTAGATACAAAATCTCTTATTCTGCTGCATGGGCGTTCTCTGTATGAGGGGATGTTGCGCTATCGTGATGAATGTCGAGACGCAAAGCAGGAATATAGCGGGAAGGAAAGTTTCAACTATGCTGCCATAGCGTTGAGCAATATAGATGACTTTACGGCGGAATATGGGATGGAGATAGGACCTGTTATTTCTACCTGTTCTTTGCCTCAGTTGCGAGATTTTCCGCTCCTGCTGGGGAGATTGGGCGAGTTCTTCAATATCGATAGTACAGAGATTGACTCAGGGTGCGAATCTGTTGCCGCGTGTGTGCAACAAAAATTGAACGATTCGGAAAATCCTGCCGATATAATATTGTGTCCAGGTGGAAAGGATATTTACTCCCTCCAACTTCGGACCCATCAACAACTGCAGAAAACACCGCTAGACGAAAAACAACTCAGTGGAGATTCTGCGGCGGTACTCTATCAACGTCTTGTCCTTAATCACATTCTCGAGGTTTCCCCTGAAGAACTGCATAATGGCAAAGTTTTTAATATGCCAGAGAGTATCGCTGCTGCGTGCGAATATGCTGCGCACACTGAAAACTGTATCGCCTTCTTTGCCCCGGGACCAAGTATCTCCCAGATTCGAGATATAGCATGGGATGATATCCAGGTGCCTGCAGGACTTATCCGCTGTAACCCTTTATTTCCCTCCGACCTGGTCGACTTCTCTGTGCGTGATTGATGTTGCTATATAAGTATAACTGTTCCAGGTTGCTGTGTGATATTCGCTAGCATTGAAAGGTACATCCTTAAGTATGAGTTCTAATTTCGCTCCATCGCTACACAACGCGCTGAAAAAGATTGCAAAAGTGTTCACTATCGCCGATTTGATTCAGGCTCTGGGACCAGATGCTCCGCGGCGCGGAAAACTTCAGATATATTTAGATTTTCTTGTGTCTTATGAGGTGTTGCGTAAAGGGAAAAAAGGGCGCTATACCAAACGTATATTGCCACCTCTATTGCACGGGCATGTGCGCGTGCGCAAAAATGGACGGCGCTCTTTTCTGCCTGCAACTGATGGATCTGAACGTGAAGAATACTTTCTCCCCGCGGCGCAATTGCACGAACCAATGGACGGAGATCGGGTATTTGCACTTAATGTAACGCTGCGCCATGAGCGTCGCCCTGATGTCATTATCCTTGGGATAGAAGAACATGGACAGGAAACCATTGTAGGACGCTGTAACTACAATGAAAAAGATAAAACATGTCTTGTCTATGCGCAGCCATCCGAGGCTGCATTTGTTCTTTCGCAAGTGGATGGAGAGGATGATATCTCCCATCTGAACGGGATGATTGCGCGTCTGAAGATATCCACCTATCCCACGGGGGGGAGCGCTGGTACAGCAACACTGTTGGAGGTGCTGGGGCCCGAGGGAGACCCGCATGTTGACATCTTGACTGCGGCGGCGCGTGTGGGTTTACCCTTGCACTTTAGTGCTGAAGCACAGAGCGAGGCAGATGCCCTTAGTTCTGAAGTTACAGCACAAGAACGTGAGGGGCGCACCGACTTGTGTCACATTCCGTTTGTAACCATTGATGGCGCTGACGCCAAAGATTTTGACGATGCAGTAGCGCTTGAATCTGGGGCTGATGGGTCGCACACTCTCTGGGTGGCTATTGCCGATGTGAGTCACTATGTTTCCGTGGGTTCTCCGCTTGATCTTGATGCATATGCTCGAGGAACCAGCACTTACTTTCCCGGTTTTTGCCTCCCAATGTTGCCCGAAAAACTAAGCAACGGTATCTGTTCCCTGAATCCACAGGCGCTACGCCTTGCAGTGGTTTTGCAAATCAAATGCACAGCCGAGGGCAAGGTGGAGAAGATGACTCCACACCAAGCTCTGATTCGCAGTCGCGCCCGTCTTACCTACACGCAGGTACAACAGGTTCTGGATGGGAACAGTGGCGCTGAAGCAGGAGAACAAGGAGCCCCACCCGAACTTGCGGCTATGCTACGCTCGTTTCAAGGTTTTGCCCGCACTCTAAATCGCAGGCGCAATGCCAGAGGGGCACTGGATTTTGATTTGCCCGAGCCCTTTATTGGGTTGGATGAATCTTCGGGGCAAGTGACCTCTGTCACGCGCCGCGAACGCCTTGAGGCGCATCGAATCATCGAAGAGTGTATGTTGCTTGCCAACGAATGTGTGGCCGATTATCTGCAGCAAGCACAAGTAACAGGAATCTATCGTCTGCATGACAAACCTGAGCTTGCCTCCATGCAGCAATTTCAGGAGTTTCTCGCTGCGTTTGATATCGGCTTCAGTCTCGAGCGCGACGGGATAAAACCTGCCCACTTGCGCGCGGTGTTGCGCCAGGTAAGCGATCCAAACCAAGCGTTTATCATTAACCGGGTGTTGTTGCGTAGCATGAAGCAGGCTTACTATGCTCCCCACCCTGGAGAGCACTTTGCTCTGGCAACCTCCAGCTACGGACATTTCACTTCACCTATCCGGCGCTACCCAGATTTAATTCAGCACCGCATGTTGCGCCATTGTATGGAGCGAGGAGCAAAGGTAGAGCCGAACCCTGGCCCTGCTTCGATGGAAGTTATGGCAGAACATGCAACTAGTTGTGAACGGCGTTCAGTTGATGCTGAAAGGGAAATTGTATCTTTGCGTAGTTGTCAATTTATGCAGGATAAAATTGACGAAATATATTCTGGCTTTATTACCGGCGTCACCGAATTTGGTTTTTTTGTAGAGCTCGATCCATTTTTTATTGAAGGTCTTGTGCATATTAGAACCTTGGGGGATGACTACTACGAATATGATCCGGTTCATCGCACTCTTGTGGGGCAGAGACGCCGGCGCCATTTCAAGATCGGGCAAACCCTAGATGTTATGGTGCAGGATGTACGGCTTAAATCCCGGGAGATAGATTTTATCCTGCCAGAATCCCTACAAAGCACCGGTGGAAGAATGCCGCATAAAAAACGCCGCAATAAAGGCAGGAATAGATAAACAACAGATTTTATATCCCGCAAGGAATATTAGCTATCTATGGAAATTATCCGCTCACTAGATGAGATTAAAGCGCCGTTCCACAAAACAATCGCTACTATAGGAAATTTTGACGGCGTTCACTTAGGACATCGTGCTATTTTCCAGAGTGTTGTGGAGCGTGCGCGCAAGGAGGGTGGAGTTTCGGTCGTATGCACCTTTGATCCCCATCCGTTAAAGGTCTTGGCGCCAGATAATGCGCCACGCCTTATAAACACCCGAGAGGAAAAAGAACGCCTGATCGCAGCCTCGCAGGTGGATGTTTTGGTGCAAATCCCGTTTGAGCGTAACTTAGCTGCTTTGTCACCGGTTGCTTTTGTCGATGAGATCCTTTTGGGTAAACTTGGAGTTCGGCATCTCATAATTGGGTACGACTATGCCTTCGGCAAAGAGCGCGCAGGCAGTGTTGGGTTTTTATGCGCGCAAGGCAAAGAGAAGGGGTTTGGAGTAGATATCTTTGGGCCGGTACAGTATGACGGTAAGGTTCTAAGTTCAACTCAGGTGCGTCAGAGCGTACTTCGTGGTGATGTAGAACATGCACGTAAACTGCTCGGGCGCCATTTTAACCTTGAGGGGAGGGTGGTGCATGGAGATCGGCGCGGCAGATCTCTAGGCTTTGCTACTGCCAACCTAGTAACCGAGAAAGAACTTCTCCCCCTCGGGGGAGTATACGCCGCAAAGGTTAAATACAACAACTTAGAGCACAATGCCGTAATCAATATAGGTTATAAACCTACATTTGGAGATAACAGTTTAAGTATTGAAGCGCATATCCTTGATTTTGAAGGTGATTTGTACCACAAAGATATGCGGGTGTATTTTTTCGAACGTCTGCGGGATGAACAGAAATTCTCCAGTACAGAAGAACTGATTCAGGCGATTAAAAACGATATCTGGCGTGCGCGTAAAATTCTCGATGGCAGTAGAGTTGTGGAATATAGCGCATACCTTGGCAGTTAGCTGCAGTGAGTTTACTGGAGTTTCGCGTGAGCGTTATTGTGCATAGAAACCCGAAATATTTAGAGAGGAGATCTGCGTGACAGCAGCTGCCACATGTGGGTCAAGTTTTTCGTGTACGGTTGATGGGCATACTGAAGTTTACGCCATCCTCGGCTGCCCGGTGGGACACTCCCTCTCGCCTATTATGCAAAATGCAGCTTTTGCCGCTGCTGGAATTAATGCCATATATGTCCCTTTCCCTGTGCAAGAAGGCAACTTGGCGCATGCGGTAATGGGGTTGCGTGCACTGGCGATTCGGGGCTGTAATGTGACTATCCCCCATAAAGAAAAAATAGCGGCGTATCTGGATTGTTTAACGCCGGAAGCAGAAGCGATAGGGGCTGTGAATACAATATCCCAGGTGGGAGAGCGCCTAGAGGGGCATAATACCGATGCCATTGGTTTTTTACACTCGCTTAAATATGATCTTGGTTTTTCCCCCGGGAAAAAACGGATCGTCGTTCTGGGGGCAGGCGGTGCTGCGCGTGCGTGCGTATATGCTCTGGCACACGCTAAAGCAGCACATATATGTATCGCCAACCGCAATATTGGACGAGCCCGATCTCTGTGTAGAGATTTCTCCAAGATTTTCCCAGCTACAACTTTAGTTGCCCATGAACTAGATATTGCGTCCCAGGAACAAATTTGGTTCCAAGCGGATTTAATTGTAAATACCACATCAATTGGGCTCAGCTCTAATGAAGAGGGGCCAGTGCCATGGGGAAATATTAATAGCAAAACGTTTTTTTACGATGTAGTATACAGATGTGGTTCTACCGCTATGGTAAAGTGTGCGCGAAAACACGGTTTGCAAGCCGCAGATGGGCTTGGGATGCTGATTGCACAAGGAGAACAAGCCTTTCGTATTTGGACTGATATGGATCCAGGCAATTCAATGCGAAGTGCCATAGAGGGCTTCCCCTAGAGGGCTTCTTATAGCCACTATTTATTTGCAGCTCTTTTATCCAGCAAGCTGGTTAAACCTTAATTGTATATGTAGCTAACTTGATCAATACGGGTTGTTTCTATGGCAGGAAAACGTTTAAGTGAACTTCTAGTTCGGCATAAAATCCTTACTCAAGAGCAGTCTGATAAGGCTTTTACCGAGCATAAAACACACCGGGAACGGTTGGTTACTACCATTTCTCGCCTTAAGCTGGTCAGCGAAGAAGATTTGGCTGCATTCTTGGCGCGCCAGTATAGTGCTCCATCGATAAACCTTGAAGAGTTCGAAGTGGACCCCGAGGTTATTAAGTTGCTCTCTGCAGATGTAGTGCAGAAGTACCACCTGATGCCTATCAGCAGTAATCGTGGAACACTTATTGTCGCAATGAGCGATCCATCGAATATCTTTGCCATTGACGATATAAAATTTATGACTGGGCACAATGTCGAGGTTGTAGTAGCTACTGATAGCTCGATAAAAAAAGCCATCGATAAATACTATGATCAGTCCGATTCCCTTGCGGATATGATGGGGGATCTGGAAGACATTGATCTTGAGGTGGTGAATACCGAGGATGAGATCGATGTCAATGCCCTCCAGGTTGCCACGGAAGAAGCTCCAGTTGTTAAGTTGGTAAACCTGATAATGACTGATGCAATTAAAAAGGGGGCATCAGATATTCATATTGAACCCTATGAAAAAGTGTTCCGGGTGCGCTATCGCATTGATGGTGTCCTCTACGAAGTGATGAAGCCGCCATTGAAGCTAAAAGCCGCTATCACCTCACGCCTGAAAATTCTCTCCGATATGGATATTGCTGAACGCCGCCTGCCTCAGGATGGACGCATCAAGATTAAGCTTCCCGGCGGGAAAGATATGGACTTTCGGGTGAACTGTCTCCCCACCCTTTTTGGCGAGAAAGTGGTGCTGCGCCTCCTAGATAAGTCCAATCTGCAACTGGATATGACGAAACTGGGCTACGAGGCTGATGCGCTTGCGTGGTTTAAACAAGAGATCAAAAAACCATTTGGAATGGTGCTGGTAACTGGCCCTACAGGTAGTGGTAAGACTGTATCGTTGTATTCAGCCTTAGCAGAACTCAACACCACAACTGAGAATATCTCTACAGCTGAGGATCCGGTGGAGTTTAACTTTGCCGGAATTAACCAAGTCCAAATGCACGAAGATATCGGACTTAATTTCGCGAGCGCGTTGCGCGCTTTCCTACGCCAAGACCCTGACATTATCATGATTGGTGAGATTCGTGACTTTGAAACTGCTGAAATTGGGATCAAAGCAGCACTTACTGGACACCTTGTGCTGTCAACGTTGCATACCAACGATGCGCCCAGCACGATAAACCGTCTGCTGAATATGGGTATTGAGCCATTTCTAGTAGCATCAGCAGTTAACCTGGTTACGGCCCAGCGTCTAGGTCGTCGCTTATGTTCAGAATGCAAGGAACCAGAAGATATTTCTAAAGAGGCTCTTCTCGATGCTGGGGTATCTCCTGACGAAGTAGACGAATTTGTGTGCTACCGGGGTAAAGGGTGCAGCAATTGCAATGAAAGCGGATATAAGGGACGTGTAGGCATCTATCAGGTTATGCCTATGTTTGACGAAATTCGCGAAATGGTTCTTGCTGGGGCAAATACAGCCGAAATTAAACGTGAGTCCATGCGTTTAGGGGTGAGAACTATGCGTCAGTCAGCGTTGATAAAACTCAAAGAGGGAGTAACCTCATTCTCTGAGGTGTTACGCTGTACAATATCTGATGATTGATTGTAAATAGTTTAGTCGCATCAACTTTGTTACGTGCATGCTTGGAGGGACTCAAAATGGCTGGAATACACGATTTCCTGAAGACGATGGTAGAATCTGGTGCTTCGGATCTGCACATCACTACAGGGTTACCTCCACAGATCAGAATTGATGGGGCTATGCGTGCACTAGATTACCCGAAGCTGATGCCCAATGACACTAAGCAGCTTTGCTACAGCATTCTTACAGATGCGCAAAAGCGTGTGTTAGAGGAGGAAAACGAGTTAGACCTTTCCTTTGGAGTTAAAGGGCTTGCACGCTTTCGTGGCAACATCTATGTTCAACGTGGCGCTATTGCTGGCGCATTCCGCCGCATCCCCTATGAGTTCCTCTCTTTTGCGCAGTTAGGGCTACCCTCCGTTGTTGCTGATATCTCCAGGCGTCCCCGCGGTCTCGTCCTTGTTACTGGACCTACCGGCAGTGGCAAGACAACAACTCTTGCATCCATGATTGACTCTATCAACCAGGAACGCCACGAACATATCATTACCATCGAAGATCCCATTGAGTATATCCATCCCCACAAAAACTGTGTCGTAAACCAGCGTGAGGTAGGTAGTGATACCCACTCGTTTAAAAAAGCGCTTAAATCTATTTTACGCCAGGACCCAGACGTCGTGCTGTTGGGAGAGTTGCGCGACCTCGAAACTATCGAAGCTGCATTGTCCATCGCAGAAACCGGACATCTGTGTTTTGCTACCCTACACACCAACGGCTGCGTCCAGACGATTAACCGTATGATTGACGTATTTCCTGCTGATCAGCAGGCGCAGGTGCGTATCCAGCTCTCATTTGTTCTTGAGGGGGTACTCTCGCAGACCTTGATTCCTAAAGCATCGGGAACTGGACGGGTGCTGGCGCTGGAGGTGATGGTTCCGAATGTGGCGATCCGTGCTTTGATCCGCGATGATAAAGTACATCAGATCTATTCGCAGATGCAGATGGGACAGGAAAAATATGGCATGCAGACGATGAACCAGTCGCTGTTCAGCTTGTACCATAAAAAATTGATCACCTATGACTCCGCCATGTCACGTTCATCAGAGCCAGGGGAGTTGAAGCAAATGATTGCCAATCCAAGCTCAGCTGTGAAACAAACACCAACTGGTGCCAGATAGATGGAGATCCACATCTTTTGACTATATCCTTAAGGGGTAAAGAATATGGCTAAATTTTCCTGGGAAGGCAAAAGCCGCGATGGCAAAACACATAAAGGGGACATGGAAGCCCCTAACCAAGCAGTAGTCCGGGCGCAATTGCGCCGTCAGGGGATTGTTGTCCATAAAGTCAAGGAGCGTGGCAAAGGGTTCGATATCGATATTAACATTCCTGGATTTGAGCCTAAAATCACGACTAAAGATCTGGTAGTGTTTACGCGCCAGTTTGCTACCATGATTGATGCTGGCCTACCCCTGGTGCAGTGCCTTGACATTCTTTCTTCGCAGCAGGAAAACAAGACTTTCAAACGTATTTTGCTGGAGGTTAAGAATGATGTAGAGTCAGGTTCCACTTTTGCTGATGCGCTTAAAAAACATCCAAAAGCTTTTGATGAGTTATTTGTGAACCTTGTCGCTGCAGGTGAGATTGGTGGTATTTTGGACACTATTCTCAACCGTCTTGCTGCGTATATTGAAAAGTCAATGAAACTTAAGAAACAGGTCAAAAGTGCCATGACCTATCCGGCAACAGTGGTTTCCATCGCCCTTGTTGTTATTGGGGTTATTCTTGTATTCGTTATCCCCGCATTTGAGAAAATGTTTGCCGACTTCGGGGGTGCACTCCCGGCTCCAACCCAAATTGTCATCAACATCAGCAATTTTATCCAAGACTATATCTTGTTGATAATTGGCGGCATTATTTTGACCATTTTTGCGGTTAAGAAAATCTATGCCACTAAAAAGGGGCGCACCTTAATTGATGATTGGGCATTGAAAGCTCCAGTATTTGGCGTTCTCATCCGTAAAGTATCTGTCGCAAAATTTACGCGCACACTGGGAACTATGGTATCCAGCGGGGTTCCTATCCTTGATGGCTTGGAGATAACCTCCAAGACTGCCGGCAATAAAACGGTTGAAGCCGCAATAATTAAAGTGCGACAGAGTATCAGCGAAGGTAATACTATCGCCGAACCCCTGGCGCAATCAGGAGTTTTCCCCCCTATGGTGTGTCAGATGATTGCCGTAGGGGAGCAATCTGGTTCAATCGATTCCATGTTAAATAAAATCGCCGACTTCTACGATGACGAAGTGGATGATGCAGTGGGGAACCTGACCTCTATGATGGAGCCGCTGTTGATGTTGTTCCTCGGGACTACGGTGGGTGGCTTAGTTATAGCCATGTACCTGCCGATTTTCAAACTTGCAGGTACCGTCGGAGGCTAGTATTCCTTGTCTGCGTTTCATGATTCAGCCATAACTGCGCGATCATTAAACGCTCAACTGTGGTACGTGCTGGCACGTTTTCTAGTGCTCTCCTTATTTTTGGGGGGCACTGTTTTTTTTGCCCTTGTGATAGGGACACAGGTGAGCATTCTCTCCAATGCCAGGCTTGTGTCTATCCTGAGCCTGTGTTTGTTGCAGATATGCCTTGCCTTGTTCTGGCTGTTGCGTTTCGGTCCTTCGCCTCTATTTGTACAGATTCAGATAGTGTGGGACCTGGTGGTGTGCGCTACTGTGGTATATTTCACGGGCGGAATGTACAGTGATTTTGCATTTCTGTTTATCCTCGTTATTCTCACCAGTGGTTTAATCAGCTCCAGACATGAAGTTCTCCTTATCCTCCTTGCCAGTATTGTGCTGTATGGAGGTCTTGCGTTTTTAGACTTCTATGGATTTCTCCCAGTATATCCATGGCAGATACGTTCCGGCTCTGATGTTTTTTACTTACTGTTTCTCAACTTAAGCGCATTTGTTCTAGCAGCATTTGTTGGAGTAATTCTCTCCACCAGATTACAGCAATATGCACATAAGGTTGAAAAGCATCAACGTGAACACGCAGAACTGGTACACTTTAATCAACTTATCCTGCAAAACATTACCTGCGGTTTGATTTTGGTAGATAGCGGGGGAAAAATCCTGCTTGCAAATCAAGTGGCAGAGCAGATATGCGCGATCAAAGCTACAAAAGTTACAGGCATGCCGATAACGGCAGCTTTCCCATTTTTCCCATGGCCGTTGTCTGATCTGCCGTTAGAGCGCTGTGAGTTCAGTTTTCTCAACGCCTCAGGCAAGCAACTGGTTTTGGGGTACAGCGCCACCCCGATCAGGCAGGGAGAATCCACAAATGTTTTGCTGATGTTTCAGGATCTTACTGAAATTAAACATCTCGAACATAATCTTAAACAAGAGGAACATCTCGCTGCAATTGGGAGTCTCTCTGCAGGGTTGGCGCACGAAATCCGCAATCCTCTTGCCTCTCTGGGGGGGAGCGTGCAACTTTTGCAGGAAAAAAACTTTCCCGCATCCGAGCAGCGTCTGTTTGACATAATTGTACGCGAAGCGAGCCGACTGAATAATTTAGTAGATGATTTCTTGAATTTTGCCAATCCACGCAACCCCATAAAGAAAAAAGTGAATATAAACTCCATCATCACGGATGTTCTTCACCTTGCCCAAGGTTCTAAACATTTTTCAGATATTCAGATCCACCATCACCTCACTGATCTTTGGTATGAATATGTTGATGGAGAACAGATTAAGCAGGTAGTCTGGAATCTGCTTTGGAATGCGGCTAATTTTTGTCCTCCTGGCGGCGAAGTATATGTCGGATCCTGTCGCAAGACACGCGCCTTCTGGATCGATGATTCTGGACCTGGAGTTGATCTGAGCCTGGGAAATACTATTTTCGACCCCTTTATCACCTCAAGGGCTGATGGAACTGGTCTTGGTCTGGCCATAGCGCATGCATTTGTGCATGCCAATGGGGCTGGAATAGAATATACTACTGCTCCTGCCGGTGGTGCCAGGTTCAAGGTGTTTTTTAAGGGTCAGAATTTCGAGGATAGCTAATACATGAGTTTGCCCCGTTCTTCCTACATCAATAGGTCTACTTGTTCCACTGCACATATCTTAATCGTTGATGACGAAGAAAGTATGCGCGAAGTGCTGGAAATACTGTTTTCTGCGGAAGGGTATGTGGTCGATGTCGCGCCAGACGGGTTACACGCTTTGGAAAAATTGCGCCACCAAGCCTATGATCTTATCCTTACCGATATGCGCATGCCGGGCGCTGATGGCCTTCAATTGTTAGAGCAGGTAAAACAACTTCATCCCGAAACTCTGGTAATTTTAATGACGGCTTATTCCACTA
>Ga0265295_1003995_pt1 | contig 20423 bp, 17 predicted proteins | sample Munlansysbiofilm_FD_192503 | JGI IMG/M metagenome (GOLD analysis project Ga0265295, IMG submission 192503) | Leachate microbial communities from a municipal landfill in Southern Ontario, Canada - Methane capture system biofilm | ecosystem: Engineered > Solid waste > Landfill > Unclassified ... | reverse complement strand
ACCGTCTCTTATTAAATATAAATTAAAGATAAGATTAAAGTCGAGATAAAAAACGAATTAAAAAGGAAAAAGTATGAAAAAAGTATCGAAAGAATTCTTTTTAGAAGAATTAACTGCGCCAGTGGTGGAATCGCTTGGCTATGAATTAACCGATCTGACCTTTGAAAAACAGGGCAAGGATTGGTGCCTGACCCTCTTTATCGATTCGGAAAACGGGATTTCATTGGATGATTGTGAAACAGTCAGTCGACAGATCAGTGAACTGCTTGACGAGAAGGATCCCATCGAACAAAGTTATTTTCTGGAAGTATCTTCACCAGGTATGGATCGACCCTTAAAAAAAGAAAAGCATTTTCTGTCAAACCTTGATCAGAAGATTGCGGTTCATCTTTTTGCACCATTGGATGGGAAGAAAGATATCGAAGGGGTATTAAAATCATATCGCACCGAAGAATTAACCCTTGAGTTGGAAACCGGTGAAATACTGACTCTGGAAAATAGTAAAATTGCAAAAGCAAATCGGTTGGATGAGTTGAATTTCAAACCTCTTCCATCAGCTGAATAATACGGAAGGCGGAGAAAACTAATATGAATCAGGAGTTTATACGCGCTCTGGATGTAATTCAAGAAGAAAAATCAATTGATAAAGAAGAGTTAATTCAAGCAATTGAGGCAGCTATTACAACCGCATATAAAAAGAATTATGGCAATGCCCACAATGTTGAGATTAATATCGACCGGGAGAATGGTGATATTCAGGTCTTTGCACTAAAAGAAATTGTTGAAGTTCCCGAAAATGATCACAGTCAGATTTCCCTCGAAAAAGCCCGCGAAGTTGACAGCAATTATGTTGTTGGTGATTTTTTCAGAAAAGAAGTCAGACCAAGAGATTTTGGCCGAATTGCGGCGCAAAACGCCAAACAATTGATCATTCAGCGGATCAAAGAAGCTGAACGTAATATCATCTATGACGATTACCTTAAACGTCAGGATGAAGTATTAACCGGCATTATCAAACGAATCGAAAAAGGTGTTGTCTATGTTGAAGTGGGTAAACTTGAAGCGGTGATGTTGCCTTCGGAACAAACAACCGGTGAGACCTATGCTGTGAATCAGCGCTTAAAAGTTTATCTACTGATGGTTAAGAAAACGACTAAAGGTCCCCAGGTTAATGTATCCCGAACCCATCCTGGTTTGGTAAAACGCTTATTCGAATCAGAGGTGCCTGAGATTTTTGATGGGATTGTTGATATCATCTCGATTTCCAGAGAAGCCGGTTCTCGGACAAAGGTAGCAGTCAAAGCCAATGATCCAAGCATTGATCCAGTTGGTGCCTGTGTTGGACAAAAGGGTGTTCGGGTTCAGAATATCATCAACGAGTTGCAAGGTGAAAAAATCGATGTGATTAAATGGAGTGAGACTATTGAAGAATACTTGTCTAATGCTTTAAGTCCAGCAAAAGTGGTTGAAATTATCGCTAATAAGGATGATAAAACAGCCGTTGCAATTGTTGATGATTACCAATTATCTTTGGCAATTGGTAAAGAAGGCCAAAATGTGCGATTGGCAGCAAAACTAACCGGTTGGAAAATTGATATCAAAAGTAAAATCGATTATGTGAATCAACATAAAATTAGTGATGAAAAGACGAATGGATTGTCAGATGATATTTTATTGGAGTTAAAAGAAGAACTGGAATCAGCTGAAGCGTTGGATACTTTTGATGAATCAATAGCTAAAGAAGATTCGCTATGTGAAGAGGCAGCGGATTTTGAAAATTAAAGGTTTAATCAATAATATAGCTTTTTATGCTATAATATTATGATGAAAAAATGTCAGGGAGGTAAAATGAAAAAAATTCCACAGAGAACCTGCGTTATATGCCATTCGAAATTTGATAAACGAGACTTATTTAGGATTGTATCAGATAAATCTGGAGAAATTTTTTTTGATCCCACCGGAAAAGCAAATGGGCGTGGTGCCTATATATGCAAGTCTGAAGCCTGCGTGGATCAATTCCTGAATAAAAATTATCTGGAACGGGCATTTAAAAGAAAAATAGAAAGTGGTGTTGTCGAGATTGTTCGTCAGCAACTGTCAGAGAAGAAACAAATGAAATAATAAAATTTGAAGGGAGGAATAATATGTCAAAATTAAGAGTATACGATTTAGCAAAAAAATATAATATTCCCAGTAAAGAATTCGTAGCTATTTTAAATAAACACAATATTCCTGTAAAAAACCATATGAGTGCTTTGACTGATCAGCAAACTTCGGAGTTTGAAGAAAAATTCGATAAGGCTAAATATCAAGCAGAGCAGGGAGCTGAGAAGAGAAAAGAACCCGTTAAGGATAACGTAACAGCAGGTTCTGCTCAAGTAGATAAAAAAGTGAATTCAGATACGAAAAAACCAGCCAAACCACCACAAAAAAATCAACAAAAAACAGGGGGCAATGTGCCGAAAAAAGCAGATGATAAAAAACGACCGGTTTCCAGTAACCAGGGTCAACAACCAAAGGTCAGAGATCACAGTAAAAAAGAAAAGACCGCTCGAAGTGTTTATAAACGAATTAAAGATGAGAAAAAGAAATCAGTTCAGTTAAATCAGATCTTTGAAATTCCAGAGTTTCTAACAGTCGGTGAATTGGCCGATATTCTGGAAATAAGCGCCACCGAAGTTATAAAAACCCTGATGCTTTCAGGTACCATGGTGAGTATTAATCAGGAGATCGATTTTGAAACGGCTGCCATCGTTGCCGCTGAGTTAGGTTTTGAAGTTGAAGCGATTAAAATTGAAGATGTTGTTTCAAAAATTTTGGAAGAATATGATGAAGAAGAAAGTGAAAACGAAATCCCGAGACCTCCGGTTGTCACGGTTATGGGACATGTTGATCATGGTAAAACCTCGCTTCTTGATCGTATTCGTAAAGCAAATGTTATCGCTGGGGAAGCTGGCGGTATCACTCAGCATATTGGTGCCTATACTGTCAATATTAAGAATCATGCGATTACCGTGATCGATACACCGGGGCATGAGGCTTTTACGGCGATGCGTTCCCGAGGTGCTCAGATTACTGATATTGCCGTCCTGGTTGTAGCAGCAGATGACGGTGTTATGCCACAAACGATCGAAGCGATCAATCATGCCAAAGCGGCTGGGGTTCCTATTTTAGTTGCCATCAATAAAATTGATAAACCAGGAGCCGATCCAGAACGGGTTAAACAAGAGTTGACTAAATATAACCTGGTTGTTGAAGAATGGGGCGGCGAAACGATTGCCGTTAATGTCTCAGCGAAAACCGGGGAAGGGATCGAGTCGCTGCTGGAAATGATCATCATGATGTCTGAAATGGAAGAATTGACTGCTGATCCTGGTCGTGAGGCCCGTGGGAGTGTCATTGAATCTCAGATAAAACGCGGCAAAGGATCTGTTGCGACCTTACTGGTTCAACAAGGAACCTTGCATGTTGGAGATTCAATTATTTCTGGAACGACCTACGGTAAAATCCGAACCATGATTGATGATAAGGGCAAGCGATTGAAGAAGGCTGGTCCATCGACACCAGTGGAAATTTCTGGACTATCGGATATTCCGGCAGCTGGGGATGACTTCATCGTGCTTGAGAATGAAAAAGAAGCCCGTCAATTGGCTGAAAAACGAAAAGAAATGCAAAAAGGCGAGCGGCAGCGTCGTTCCAATATTTCCCTTGATGATTTGTTTAGTCAGATTCAGGATGGCAACATTCAGGATGTTAATATTATCATTAAAGCCGATGTTCAGGGGTCGATTGAAGCGATTAAACAATCCCTGGAAAAACTCGATAATGAAGCAGTGCGGATTAATATTATCCATGGTGCAGTTGGCGCTATCAATGAAACGGATGTCTTATTGGCATCTACTTCAAATGCCATTGTGATTGGTTTTAATGTCAGACCGGACAAAAATGCGGTTAAGCTGGCCGAAACAGAAGAAGTGGATATTCGCCTCTATCGAGTTATTTATGATGCGGTTGAAGATATCAAAAAGGCCATGGAAGGTATGCTGGCACCTGAATTCCGGGAAAAAGTCATGGGTAATGCGGAAATCCGAGAAGTCTTTAAAATCCCAAGCATCGGTACCATCGCTGGCTGTTATATCACCGAAGGAAAAATCAACCGGAATGATGATGTCCGAATTATTCGCGATGGCATTGTTATCCTGGAAGGAAAAATTGCCTCTTTACGCCGTTTCAAAGATGACGTAAAAGAAGTAAACACCGGCTACGAATGTGGAATTGGGATCGAAAAATACAACGACTTAAAAGTTGGCGATAACATTGAAGCATTTACCATGGAAAAAATCGAAAGATAAGCGAAAGCCTATCTTTCCCATGAAGGAGATAAAACAAAATGGCATCTCATCGAAATGAAAAAATTAATGGCTTAATTCAAAGAGAATTAAGTCTAATCATTATTCACAAAATGAAAGACAGTCGGATTAAAGACAGCAATGTTAGTATTACCAGAGTCAAAGCGGCTCCTGACTTAAAGACGGCCGTCGTCTATGTCAGTATTTTTGGTGATGACAATCAGAAAAAGGCTGTGCTTGAATTATTAAATAATGCCAAAAGCTTTTTAAGATCAAGTCTGGGTCATGTAATCACCGTTCATTCAGTTCCAGCTCTGAGCTTTGAAATTGATAACTCGATTGAATATGGTATGCACATTGAATCAATTTTAAAAAGTTTAAAAAATGATAAAGAATTGAAGGATCAGAATGAAGAAGATTCCTGATGAAATATTAAATTGCTTAAATAACAATCAACGGTTTTTGATTCTGCTTCATCAAAAACCGGATGGCGATGCAATTGGTTCGGCAGTAGCTTTGGGAAAGGGTTTGAAGCAACTGAATAAAACCGTTGATTATTATATCGACCTGCCGCTTGAGGACAAACTGGTTTTCTTTGATGAAATTCAGTGTTTTAACCAATCGCTACAGGATAGCTACGACGTTATTGTAATTTTAGACTGCTCCAGTAGTAGTTTTGCCTTTGCACCAGTCGAAATGCCTGTGGCCAAAACAAAACTGGTTATCGATCACCATAAAAGCAATGCGCATTATGGTGATCTTAACTTTGTGGAAATTACTGGCGCGACTGCCGAAATCGTCTTTCGGATTCTCCGGGGACTGCATGTGGAATTAGACGAAGAAATGGCGGATGCCATTTTTACCGGGATTAGCACTGATACCGGCAGTTTTCAATTTTCCAATGTAACGGTTGATACCCATGCAATCGCCAGTGAATTGTATGCCATCAAAACCAATTACGCCCATCTTTCCAAAAGACTTCATACCCAAAAAAATATCGATCAGATGAAAATGACGGGAGCTGCTATCCATTCGCTGGAAATTTTGGACAGCATGCCCATTGCGATGATGATCTTGGATCATGATGCGATCATTAAATTTGGCGGTACCATTAACATTACTGACGATGTTGCCAATTTGGGTCAGAATACGATTGGGGTCTCAATAACAGCACTTTTAAAAGAAATCGATCCCGGTGAGTATCGGGTTTCGTTGCGCGCTAAATACCCCTATGATATTCACGAAATTGCTTTAAAATACGGCGGTGGAGGACATGAACGGGCAGCAGGCTTTAATTTCAGTGGTGACATTAATCAACTGAAGCGTGATCTGATGGACGTTTATGAAAATCAAGATGGAGAAAGTTAAGCAGTTCAATGGCTATCTTAACGTCTACAAAGAGAAGGGCATGACATCTCATGATGTCGTCTTTAAGGCCCGGAAGATTCTCAAAACAAAAAAAATTGGTCATACCGGAACGCTGGATCCAGATGCTCAGGGCGTTCTTGTTTTATGTGTTGGTCAGGCGACGAAAATGGTTGAATACATCACCGATCACGAAAAGATTTATGAGGCAGAAGTTATTCTCGGGATCGAAACCGATACCGACGATTTATCAGGAACAGTTATCAATGAAAATCAACAGCGGATCAACCGGGATGCTTTTGAACGTATCCTGACTGAGTTTATCGGCGATATCCGCCAGAGACCGCCGATCTACTCAGCCATCCGGGTGAATGGAAAAAAACTCTATCACTATGCCAGAAACGGTGAAACGGTCGAAATTCCGGAACGGGACGTTCACATTGCCGGGATCAGTCTGTTGGAATTTTGCGCAGATTCTCAAAAAGCTAAAATTATGGTAACCTGTTCGAAAGGAACCTATATTCGTTCGCTGTGTCGTGATATTGGGAGCGCCCTGGGGACATTGGGATGCATGGGGAACCTGATCCGGCATCGAGTTGGGAGCTTTGGCATCATTGATGCGTTAACTCTGAACGAGATCGAAGAAATAATCAACCAGGATCAGAGCGAAGCGCTTTTCTACCCGTTGGCGTATTCGCTAGACCGTTATCAATGTGTGCGGGCAACCGAGCAGGGTCGCAAGTTCTTACTTAATGGAAATAAGCTTTTTCAATGGAATATTCAGGAGTCGCTGAATGATTTTTACCCGGGCGAAATCTTGCGTTTATATGATGGCGATCAGCTTATTGGCATGGGCAGATACCATATGAACGAAGAAGGAAACTACATTAAACCGACAAAACTACTGTGAGGTAAACAATGACGACAAAAACTTATCACGGAGAAGAAATTGTTTTAGCCCTGGGCTTTTTTGATGGGGTACATTTGGGACATCGGGCATTGCTCGAAGAAACAAAAAAAATTGGCCAGCGATTAGACTGTAAAACTGGGGTTATGACTTTTAAAGAACACCCGCTGGAATTAATTTTTCCTAATTATACACCTTGGCTGATCACATCGAATGCGGAAAAAGAAGCGATGATTCAGGATGTTGGTGTTGATTTTGTGTTTATGAATCCCTTCACCGAGAAGTTGATGAAGTTAACCCCGGAGAAATTTATCACCGACTACCTATTGAAAAAATATAATGTCAAAGTTGTTGTTGTTGGTTTCAACTATAATTTTGGTTATAAGGGGATCGGAACAACCGATACGTTAAAAGAACTGGGAAAAAAATATGGATTTGAAGTTGAAATTCTGCCACCGTTTATCATTAATGTTCACTCAGTAAGTTCAAGTTTTATCCGCGAACTGATCGGCTGCGGTCAGGTGGATGAGGTAAAAACATTTTTAGGTCGAAATTATTCGTTGAGCGGGGTGGTTGTTCAAGGTAAGGGGCTGGGTCACCAATTTGGGATTCCAACCGCAAATATAAAATTAGATAAGAAAATAATTTTGCCAAATACTGGCGTTTATTATACCCATGTTCATTATCAAGGGAAATGTTTATATGGACTGACCAATTTAGGATTTAACCCGACCTTCGAAAAACATCCATTTAGCATTGAAACCTATATCTATGATTTTGATGAAGATATTTATAATCAGGAGATTACCATTGAGTTCAAGAAAAAGATTAGAGATGAAAAAAAATTTGATTCCATTGACGATTTGATTGCGCAGATTAAAATGGATATCGACTGTATTAGAAAAGAATTTATTGAATAACACATTTACAACGAAAAATATTTATGATATACTCATTAAGTTATTACCATTCACTTAGTTTTTTGAAACTCCAACAAAATACTCGGTCTATGGCTAAATTAAAAAATAAGGAGAATTTAAATGATTAGTAAAGAATTAAAAGCACAGGTTGTCGAAGACTACAAAACACACGAAGGTGACACTGGTTCACCGGAAGTTCAAATTGCATTATTAACAGCACGAATTAATGATCTCAACGGACATCTTCAAATCCATAAAAAAGATCATCACTCACGACGCGGTCTGCTGAAACTGGTAGGACAGCGACGACGATTATTAACTTATCTGAAAAACAAAGATATCAACCGATATCGTGAACTAATCCAAAGATTAGGCTTAAGAAAATAATTTGGGGCGGAGTATTCCGCCCTTTTTTTTTACCTGAAGGTTATCAATCTAAAATAGTGAGTACGCTTACCCTTATGATTGCGACCTTTAAACTAGACGGTGCAAAAAAGCGTCGTTTCTGGTGATTATAATAGAAAGCGAGAAAAGTATGAATATTTTTGAAACTGAAATTGCCGGACGATCACTCCGCGTCGAGATTGGCGAGGTGGCTCTGCTTGCAAAAGGTGCGGCCATGATTAGATACGGAAAAACAGAAGTTTTAGCCGTTGTTTCTGCTGCCAAAAAACCCAAAGAAGGGATGGACTTTTTCCCATTAAGCTGTGACTATGAAGAAAAACAATATTCTGTCGGGAAATTTCCGGGCGGTTTTATAAAGCGTGAAGGTCGGCCAACCGAACGAGCGATTTTAAATTGCCGATTGATGGATCGCCCGATCAGACCGCTCTTTCCTAAAGGCTTTAGAAATGAAGTTCAGGTTATTGCTACGGTTATGTCCGTGGATCAGGATAATGCCCCTGAAATAGCGGCTATGATTGGCGCATCAATCGTTTTATGTATTTCTGATTTGCCATTTAATGGACCGATTGGTTCGGTAGCTATCGGTTTGGTTGAGGGAGAATTTATTGTCAACCCCAATGAAGAACAACGTGGTCTTAGTGATCTAAACCTGGTTGTATCAGGAACCAAAGATGCCATTATGATGGTTGAATCATCTTCTAATGAAATTTCTGAAGCTGCAATGCTGGAAGCAATTTTATTGGCACATGAAGAAATAAAGAAAATCGTTGCCTTCCAGGAAGAGATTATGGCAGCTGTTGGCAAAGCTAAAGCTGATTATCCAATTTTCGCCCCATCAGAAGAAATCAAGGCTGAGATCATTGCGTTCCTGGGAGATCAATTAAGCGATGCTGTTAAAACGCCAGATAAGATGGAGCGACTTGACAACATTGACAAAATAAAAGACCTTGTAAAAGAGCATTTCTTAGAAATTTATCCTAATCAGAAAATAGAAATTGATGATGTGATCAGTTCGCTTGTTAAAAAAGAAATTCGTCGCATGATTTTAGAAGATCGTATTCGTCCAGACAATCGAAAAATGGAGGAAATCCGACCGATTACCGCTAAAATTGACTTTTTGGAAAGACCCCATGGCTCAGGATTATTTACCCGTGGCGAAACGCAGGTATTGTCAGTTGTAACGCTGGGTGTTCTTGGTGATGTGCAAAAACTCGATGGCTTATCAAATGAAGATTCTAAACGCTATATCCACCATTACAATTTCCCATCATACAGTGTCGGAGAAGCTCGACCATCTCGTGGTCCCGGCCGTCGTGAAATCGGACATGGTGCCTTGGCCGAACGGGCTCTGATTCCAGTTCTGCCATCTGAAGATGAATTCCCATATGCAATTCGGGTCGTTTCTGAGGTATTAAGTTCAAATGGTTCAACCTCCCAGGCCAGTGTTTGTGGCAGTTCGCTTTCATTAATGGCTGCTGGGGTACCATTAAAGGCGCCCGTTGCTGGTATAGCCATGGGTCTGATTAAAGAAGATGACAAATTAGCGATTTTATCTGACATTCAAGGAATGGAAGATTTCCTCGGCGATATGGATTTCAAGGTGGCCGGAACAGCTGATGGTATCACTGCGATCCAGATGGATATTAAAATCGACGGCATCAACAAACAGATTTTAACCGAGGCTTTGGAACAAGCCAGAATTGGCCGACTGCATATTCTTGGTATCATGAATGAAGAAATTGCCGAGTCCCGAAAAGATTTATCACCTTATGCGCCACGGATCATTATTTTCCAAATCAAACCCGAAAAAATCCGTGACGTTATCGGTTCTGGCGGTAAGGTTATTAATAAGATTATTGATGATACCGGTGTTAAGATTGATATCGAAGATGATGGACGGATCTTCATTGCGTCAGTCGATACTGAATCTGGCAATCGGGCCAAGGAAATTATTGAAAACATTGTCAGAGAAGTTGAAGTTGGCGAAGTGTTAACCGGTAAGGTTGTCCGGATCATGAATTTCGGTGCCTTTGTATCTCTGCCAGGGGGTAAAGATGGTTTAGTACATATTTCTAAATTAGCCAATGAACGGGTCAATGCGGTTGAAGACGTGGTTAAAATCGGTGATGAAGTGACCGTTAAGGTTATGGAAATCGACGGTCAGGGTCGCATCAATTTATCCCGAAAAGCGATGCTGCCTAAAGAATAATAATGATTAAACATTATTCGATTAAAATACTCAACCAGTCTCAGTATCCGTTGCCAGAATATCAAACTGTTGGTTCGGCTGGCGTCGATTTAAGAGCGAATCTTGATTCGAAAATGATGATCATGCCCCATCAGGTATATCAAATCCCAACGGGTATTTTTTTAGAAATGCCCATTGGTGTAGAAGCCCAAATTCGAGCCAGAAGCGGATTGGCGCTTAAACATGGTTTGTCGCTGGTCAACGGGATTGGTACCATTGATGCCGATTATCGAGGCGAAATTAAGATAATTCTGATAAACTTGTTGGATAAACCTTATCAATTGGAACCAGGCGAACGGATTGCCCAAATGGTTTTCGCTGAGTATGTTAAGGCCGATTTCGTTGAAGTGTTCAGTGCGGAAGAATTGGCAGCCAGCGAACGTGGCGACGGCGGCTTTGGCCATTCCGGAAAATAAAACGCTGCGGATAACATTAAAAGTAAGCTAAAGTCATGAATTATCATTGATTGCTGCACCGCTTTCCAATCTTATCTTTATAACACAATCTTAAGGTGCAGGTATACCTGCACCTTTTATCATATCCTTTATTATATCAGTTAAATTTAAATCGCGACAAATGCAACTAGCAAATGTGCAGTGTGCGGGTAGATCCGGATTGCCCATACGTGAGACTGTTTAATTCAACTTATATAATCGTTTAATATAAATTCGTGTAATATAAATTCGAGGAGTATAATGGCAACAACTAAAAACACCGCAAAAAAATCAAATCAAACTAAATCAAATAAAGGTAAAGCTAAAAAGAAACCAGCTCCCAAAACGACGAGGCGATTTGCTGTGAGTAATATGGCAATGGGGGTCTTCTTAATTATTTTGGGCATCTTTTCTATTTATGCCTATATCGACTTTAATGCCGGAATGGTTGGGGACTTAGTCAGTCAGGCATTTAGTTATTGTTTTGGGGCACTCACTATTTTTATGTCGCTTTTCATTTTTGCCCTTGGGGTCGTGCTGTGTTTAAATAAAATTGATGATTGGGCGACGACATTTGGGTTAGTCTTTTTGTTGTTTGTGAATATGATGATTAGCGTTACTGTTTATGCACCCAATCTGATGGACTATCGTATAACAGAGTTGTTCAGCTTAGCCCAATATGGACAGTATGGTGGTATTATCGGTATTCTTTTGGCGGTCCTGTTTATTAAGCTGTTTGCCGTGAAAGGTACAATATTGCTGATTGTGATCAGTTCAGTGATGATATTAATTTTTATTTTCAGAAACCGGCTTAAAAAATATTTGGATCAGATTAAGGATAAAAGTGAAAATTCACCACCCCTGAAAGATTTTCTTAAAGATCGAATTGATGTGATCCGTGATAAGCAACGGATTAAAAAAGAGGTTAAAGCGACTAAGGAACGGACATCGGAGACGACCCTGATTCCCATGGTCGGTGATTATGATGACAATAGTCTGCTGTTTGAACCCTATCAGATCAATGAGTTAAATCAGAAGAATGAAGTGGCCGACAAACCTTTGTTTGAACCAGTAACGGGATTTATTCCCGCAGCAAAAAAGAAAACCAAACAGGATCCTTTTGGCTTTATTGAAGAAGCTGCCGATGAAGCAGATGAAAAAGAAGCGCCGATGATAATCCATGAAAATTTCTTAAAACCGCCTAATTTCGAGGATTTCGGATCCGCCAGGAAAGATTCAGACAAGGAAAAAAAGACTGATGATGAAACAAAAATTTTAGACTTGGCAGAGCTCAGTTTTGAAAATGAAGTTGAAGAATATATTTTTCCTTCCTTAGAGCTTTTAAACCCGCCGGTAGCTAAAAAGAAATCAAAAAAAGATGATGTGATCAAAAAAGCGAAGATCATCGAAGAGACTTTGAAGAATTTTGGGGTAAAAGCTAAAATAGTCGAGGTGAATGTTGGCCCCAGTATTACCCGGTTTGAATTACAGCTTGATCCGGGGGTTAAGGTCAATAAATTTGTTAATCTGTCAAATGATTTAGCCCTTAGTCTGGCTACCTCAGATATCCGCATTGAAGCGCCGATTCCCGGAAAAGCAGCAGTCGGGATTGAAGTACCAAATGATATTTCTGAAATTGTCGGTTTGCGGGAAATTATCGAAACCCCGTCATTTGTTAACAGCAAGAGTCCGTTGACCTTCGCACTGGGTAAAACCCTTTCTGGTGAAAATGTCATTGGCGATATCGGTAAAATGCCTCACGTGCTGATTGCCGGATCGACTGGCTCTGGTAAAAGTGTTTGTATTAACAGTATCATTGTCAGTCTTATCTTTAAATCATCTCCGGAAGAATTGCGGTTTATTATGATTGATCCTAAAATGGTTGAATTGAGTCAATATAACGCTATTCCCCATCTGTTGATTCCAGTCGTAACCGATCCTAAAAAGGCTTCCTATGCGCTCAACTGGGGATTAAAAGAAATGACCGATCGTTATATCCTCTTCAAGGAGGCCAGCGTTCGGGATATCGAAGGCTATAATGAACAGATGACCAAATCGGGGGAAAAGAAGCTGCCCCGGATTGTTATCGTTATCGATGAGTTGGCCGATCTGATGATTACCTCACCTAAAGAATGTGAAAATGCCATTTGCCGGATTGCCCAACTGGCAAGAGCCTGTGGTATTCACCTGATTATCGCAACGCAACGACCATCGGTGGATGTTATTACCGGTTTGATCAAAGCCAATATTCCATCGCGGATTGCCTTTTCGGTGGCGTCAAACACCGATTCCCGGACAATTTTAGATACCGGTGGGGCTGAAAAACTACTTGGCAAAGGGGATATGCTTTATTATCCGGTTGGACAATCGAAACCAACCCGGGTACAATGTACCTATGTATCCGATACTGAGATTAATGCCGTAATTGACGCGGTCAAACCTAAAAAAGGACAACACTATGATGCGTCGATCGAAGAAGCTATTTCCCAGGAACCCGAGGAAAAACCGCAAAATCGGGAAGGGGACGTTTTGCTCGAAGATGCTCTCAACATTGCCTTTGAATACAACCAGCTGTCAACTTCGATGCTCCAGCGAAAATTACAGGTTGGTTACGCCCGCGCCGGTAGAATTATTGATGATCTTGAAAATCGGGGCATCATTTCCGGTCCCAACGGCAGCAAGCCCCGGCAAATTTTGATTACAGAAGATGAATTTAAAAAGAGAGAGTAGGTAAATATGAAGACTATTCACATGACGACTTTGGGATGTGATAAAAATACCATTGACTCAGAAATGATGCTGGGTTTAATTGAAGAAAAAAATTGTGATATTATCGATGATCCCAAAGCGGCAGATATTATTATTGTCAATACCTGTTGTTTTATCCAATCAGCAAAAGAGCAATCGATTGATTACATCCTGGAATACGTCGACTATAAAAAATCCGGTTTATGTCAATTGCTGATTGTTGCCGGTTGTATGGCCGAGCGTTATCATGAGGAATTGACCGCAGAAATCCCCGAAATCGATGGATTTTTGGGGGTTGGACATTTTGACAATATTCTGGAATTAATCAGTTATCTGGAAAATCAATCTGATTCTGATCACCGGGCGCTTCAGATTAATGATGCAAACGGAATTCAAAAGCAGTTTCTGGGTGATATTGATAAAGAAATTAGTGAAGGGCGGCGGTATATCCGGGAAGGCACGGTTTCGACTTTTGTGCGCATCAGTGAGGGCTGCGACCACGGCTGTACCTATTGTATAATCCCTAAAATCAGGGGTAAATATCGCAGCCGCCGCAGCCAGGAGATTTTTAATGAATTAAAACAGCTTCAGGACAAAGGGATCAAGGAGATCATTCTGATTGGACAGGATATCGCTCCCTATGGTAACGATCTTAGTGAAGTGATAGACTTGCCAGAGCTACTGGAAAAAATTGTTGCAGCGTTTGATTTTACTTGGATTCGGATGATGTATCTCTATCCCGAAGGGATTACCGATAAATTGCTTGCTGTGGTCAAAAAATATCCGTCGATCTGCCAATACTTTGACATTCCGCTTCAGCATCTGAATGATGCTGTTTTAAAACGGATGGGCCGAAAATTGTCATTTGAACAAATCAGTGAACTGCTTAGCAAGATGCGTCAGATACTTCCAGATGCAGTCTTGAGAACATCTCTGATTACCGGCTTTCCGGGAGAGACAGCTGATCAGCATGATGAACTAATTAAAAAAATGAACGTGTTGTCTTTTGATCATTTGGGGGTATTTAAATATTCACAGGAAGAAAATACGCCGGCCGCAGATTTCGAAAATCAAATCTCGGAAGATGAAAAAGAAAAGCGTTATCACGAAATTATGATTGCTCAGCAAACTATTTCACAGGCCAATAAACAACGGTTTATCGGTAAAACCCTGAAGGTACTCATTGAAGGTGTTGAAGATGAGGATTACTTTGGGCGTTTTTATGGCGATGCACCGGAAATAGATGGAACGGTTTTTGTTGACAGCAAGGGTAAGTCTTTAAAAATTGGAAAATTTTACACCGTTAAGATAGTCAACGCTTTAGAATATGATATGATAGGAGATATCGAAAATGAATTTGCCGAATAAGATTACTGTTGTCAGAATGGTTATGATTCCTTTTTTCATCGCTGCATTACTGATCGATTTTCAATACCATCAGCCGATTGCAGCAGCCTTATTTATCATTGCGGCGTTAACCGACAGTTTGGATGGCTATCTGGCCCGAAGCCGAAATCTGGTTACCGATTTTGGCAAATTTATGGATCCATTAGCGGATAAATTACTGGTCTGCTCGGCACTGATCTGTTTTGTCCAGTTGGGATCCGTGCCAGCCTGGATGGTCATTATTATTATTGCCAGGGAATTTGCCATCACTGGCTTACGTTCATTGGCGGCGGCCGATGGTATTATTATTGCGGCCAGCAAATGGGGGAAAGCAAAAACGATTTCCCAAATGATTGCCATCATCCTGATTCTTTTTAACAATTGGCCATTTTCACTGATCAATATTCCGGCAGCTACCATTATGATGTTCATTGCGACCATTCTTACCCTATATTCCGGAATCGATTATATTATCCTGAACAAAAAAGTATTCCGTTCAATGTAATAGCGGAAATCTCCAATAATTGTGATTATGTATTAAAACCGTTTATAACTTTGAAAGGAAACAAATAATGAAATGTGAATTAATTTCAGTCGGGACTGAGCTTTTAGTTGGCGATACCCTTAACACAAATGTCCAATTTTTATCGCGGGAATTGTCCCTCCTGGGCATTCGGGTGTATTTTCATACGACCGTTGGTGATAATCCGAAACGTTTGGAAGAAGCGATCAGAATTGCTTTTAATCGCAGTGATTTGATCATTACTACCGGTGGGTTGGGACCGACCCAGGATGATTTAACTAAGGAAGTCGTTGCGGATATTTTCAAAAGAAAGTTGATCCAGGACGAAAAGACAAAAGAAGATTTGATGGAATATTTTGCCAACCGTGAATTTACCATGACGCCCAACAATCTTAAGCAGACGCTGGTACCCGAAAATGCCGAGATCTTATTTAATCCCTGCGGCACTGCCCCAGGGATTCTGTTAAAAGAACAGGGGCGAATGATCATCATGCTCCCGGGGCCACCGCGAGAAATGACCCGGGTTTTTGAAGAATCGGTGTTGCCGATTTTAAAACAGGACGATAACCAGTTAGTGATCTCCCGTTATTATAATCTATCGGACATTGGTGAATCAGCAGCAGAAGACCGCCTGCTTGATCTAATCGACACCCAGGTCAATCCGACCATTGCAACTTATGCAAAAATGGGCGAAGTACTGATTCGAATTACTGCAAATGGTAATGACGAGAACGAAATTAACGCATTGCTTGATCATTATGAGGCCATTATGCTATCGCGTTTTGAAGAGCATATCTTTACCTTTTCAAAAGAATCTCTTCAAGAAACGGTATGTAAATTATTATTGGAAAAAAATATCAGTCTGGCAACGGCCGAGTCTTGTACGGGAGGCTTGATTGCTTCCCAACTCACCGAATACCCGGGCATTTCGAGGGTATTTGGAACCGGACTGGTGACCTATTCCAATGAAGCAAAAATTAATCTGTTGGGGGTAAAAAAAGAAACCCTCGAAAAATATGGGGCCGTCAGTTTCGAAACGGCCACCGAAATGTGTGAAAATCTACAAAATATTTCAAAATCGATGCTCAGCATATCAGTAACTGGCATTGCTGGTCCGGATGGTGAAACGGAAGAAAAACCAGTGGGTCTTGTTTATATCGGGGTGTGTTTCGATGGGATAACCAACATCTATCACTATCATTTTAACGGTGATCGAAAAATAGTTCAACAAAAAACAGCTAACAAAGTCTTTCATCTGATTAGAAAAACGATAGTTGACAAAAACGGATAAAATAGATATAATAAAACAAATCAAGAACGAATGTTCTAATAAAGATAGGATGGTTGCAAATGGCTGATAAAACGAAAATAAATAATGAAGAATTAACAGATAAACAAAAAGCCTTAGATGCGGCGCTGAAAAACATTGAGAGAAGCTTCGGCAAGGGTGCCGTCATGCGTCTCGGTGATGATGCGGCCAGATTGAATGTAGAAGTGATTTCGACCTCATCCATCGGTTTGGATATGGCACTGGGTGTCGGCGGCGTTCCCCGGGGGCGTGTTGTCGAAATCTATGGGCCTGAATCTTCCGGTAAAACGACGATTGCCTTGCATATCATTGCCGAAGCACAAAAAGCTGGCGGAAACGCCGCCTTCGTTGATGCTGAACATGCGTTAGATCCCACCTATGCCAAAGCTTTAGGGGTTGATATTGATAATTTACTGGTTGCCCAGCCTGATACCGGTGAGCAGGCCATGGAAATTGTTGAAGCGTTGGTAAGAAGTAATGCTATTGATGTGGTTGTCATTGACTCGGTAGCGGCTTTGGTTCCGCGAGCTGAAATTGATGGCGAGATGGGCGATTCCCATATGGGACTTCAGGCTCGACTGATGTCACAGGCCCTGCGAAAACTGACTGGTGTGATTAAAAAATCGAACACGACAACGATCTTCATCAATCAGTTGCGAGAAAAAATTGGGGTAATGTTTGGAAATCCAGAAACAACCACTGGTGGAAAAGCACTTAAATTTTATGCATCGGTACGAATCGATGTGCGCCGGATTGAATCCTTGAAAAAGGGGACTGAAATTATCGGAAACCGGACCCGGGCTAAAATTGTCAAAAACAAAATTGCGCCGCCGTTTAAACAGGCTGAATTTGATATCATGTATGGTAAAGGGATATCAAGAGAAGGTGATCTCCTCGACGTTGGTGTCGATTTCGGGATAGTCGATAAATCGGGATCCTGGTTTTCTTACAATGAGCAGCGACTGGGGCAGGGTCGAGACAACTCAAAAGAGTTTCTGATCGCCAATCCCGAGGTTGCCGAGGCGATCGAAAAAGAAATACGTGAAAAAAATGCCGCAAGCAAGATTGTTGCTGAACCTGAAGATATTGAAGAAAATGTGATCGATGATGACGATCTCGTATAAAAGAATGGATTAATCAGGAAAACGATTCAAAAAAGAACCTTTTTGCGGTTCTTTTTTTGATTTGTTAAAAATAACCTCTTGTGTGAGACCGTTGTTTCTTGACACTATTTTCAAAAGAGTATAAAATATAGGTTATGATGAGTAGATTAAGAATATAGCAAATCGTTTATAGGGAGGTGAAAATTATAAACAACATAATAATAATTATTTTATTCATTGGTATTATCGCAGCTTTTGTGATTGGTTATTTTGTGCGTAAAAATATTGCCGAAGGCAAGCTTAAGAATGCTGAATTAACCGCGACAACAATTGTGAATGATGCTGTTAAAGAAGGCGAAACTTTAAAAAAGGAAATTCTCTTTGAGGCCAAGGAAGAATCTCTGAAATTAAAAGAATCTCTTGAAAAAGATAATCGCGAACGCCGAGCCGAGCTTCAGAAAATTGAAAATCGACTTGTTCAAAAAGAAGAAAATCTTGAGAAAAAACTAACAAACTTGGAACGCAATGAAGAAGCGCTGACCAAAAGAGGAAAAGAACTGGAAAAGAAAAAAGAAAAAGTGGACAGTCTGTACGATGAACAGGTAAAGGAACTTGAACGCATATCCGGTCTTACTTATGACGAAGCAAAAGAAATTCTGCTTGAAGACATCAGTAAGGATACGCGCCGAGAAGCGGCCATCATGATCCGTCAGATCGAGGTTGAATCAAAGGCTGTTGCTGATAAAAAAGCAAAAGAACTCATTTCCCAGTCCATTCAACGTTGTGCCGCCGATCATGTGGCAGAACAAACCATTACCGTGGTCAACTTACCAAATGACGAGATGAAGGGCCGTATTATCGGTCGGGAAGGTCGAAATATCCGAACATTGGAAACATTGACGGGTATTGATTTAATCATTGATGATACCCCAGAAGCAGTTATTCTTTCCGGTTTTGATCCCATTCGTCGGGAAGTTGCCAGATTATCCTTAGAAAAATTGATCATTGATGGACGAATCCATCCAGCCAGAATTGAAGAGATGGTTAAGAAATCACAAAAAGAAGTCGAAAACCATATCAAAGAAGTTGGCGAACAAGCTTGTTTTGACACCGGAATTCATGGCCTGCATCCGGAGATTGTAAGGCTTTTGGGACGGCTGAAATACCGAACCAGTTATGGTCAAAATGTATTAAAGCATTCCATTGAGGTTTCCCATCTGGCTGGCATTATGGCAGCGGAATTGGATGGCAATATTAAGGTCGCCAAACGCGCAGGACTATTACATGATATTGGAAAAGCTATTGACCATGAGGTCGAAGGGCCACATGTTGAAATCGGAGTCAATGTACTAAAAAAATACAAGGAAAATAAAAATGTCATCCACGCTGTCGAAGCTCATCATGGTGATGTTGAAGCACGAACAATGGAAGCAGTTCTTGTTCAGTCAGCAGATGCCATTTCAGCAGCACGACCTGGCGCCAGAAGAGAAACACTGGTTTCCTATATCCAGCGATTACAGGAACTTGAAACCATTGCCATGTCGTTTGACGGTGTTGAGAAATCATATGCGATTCAAGCTGGACGTGAAGTAAGAATTATGGTTAAACCAAATGAAGTCGATGATGATGAAATGATTTTACTGTCGCGTGATATTGCCAAGAAGATTGAAGAAGAAATGGAATATCCCGGGAACATTAAGGTTAATCTGATTCGTGAAACAAGAGCAAGCGACTACGCTAAATAGTCTGAAGTTGTCGATAAACTACCGTACCGACCAATTGTTAATCTGTTGTTCGCCGCGGAATCGGACAGGCTTTGCCGTGTCCGCTCCGATGCGTACAACATGATGTAACAATTGTCGGTACTGCTTATCGGTATAGTCGACAGCATCAAGAGTAAGGGGAGATAATCTCCCCTTTTTTTAAGCCGTTAGAAGGATAAATTATGAATATATTAATACTGGGCGATGTCTATGGCCGACCTGGACGAAAAATTTTAAAAGAAAAACTAGCTCATTTAATCGCCGCGTATCAAATTGATTTTACCATCGTCAATGGCGAAAATGCTTCTGGTGGAAATGGGCTCTCAACAAAAAATGCCAAAGAATTACTAAGCCTGCCAATTGATGTCATCACGATGGGCAATCATGTCTGGCAGCAAAAGGAATTACTGGATACAATTGCTGATTTTACCCAAATTATCAGACCCCTGAATTATCCAGATCCTTGTCCTGGCAAAGGTTATGATTTTTTTAGCTGTGAATTAAAAAATGGCACCACAAAAAAAATCTGTGTTGTCAATCTATCCGGTCAGATTTTTATGCCCAACCTGAACTGCCCTTTTAATACCATGGTACCTCTAAGAGAAACATTAAAAGAATCCGCAGATCTGCTTCTGATAGATTTTCACGCTGAGGCAACCTCTGAAAAAATTGCCTTTGGCTATTTTATGGATGGCTGGGCTACCGCTGTGTATGGGACTCATACCCATGTTCAAACCGCCGATGAACGGATTTTAGCAGGCGGAACCGCCTATATCACCGATATCGGCATGACTGGTCCCCTTGATGGGGTGATCGGCGTTGATCGTCAGATTATTCTTGAGACGATGCTGACCAAAAGACCCAGCCGATTTGAAACCGCAACTGGTAAAGTTCAAATTAATGGGATCATCCTGGTAATCGATGAAATTGAAAACAAGGTGAGTAGAATCACGCGATTATATG
>Ga0265295_1003993_pt1 | contig 20433 bp, 25 predicted proteins | sample Munlansysbiofilm_FD_192503 | JGI IMG/M metagenome (GOLD analysis project Ga0265295, IMG submission 192503) | Leachate microbial communities from a municipal landfill in Southern Ontario, Canada - Methane capture system biofilm | ecosystem: Engineered > Solid waste > Landfill > Unclassified ... | reverse complement strand
CACAACTACTATAAAAAATCTTTTCTCCCAAATGGTAATAAACAGTTCTTTTAAGTCTATCTCATCCTCATAACTGTTTTGTCTTATATTTTCTTGCATGTACTCCCTTTTAAGTGTTGTTTTATAATTTTACTCTATTGTTTTATTTTAAGCTGTAATTAAATATTTTTAAACTTTTAATAAACAACTTGTCAATCTAAAACTTTTAACAATCTAGCAGTTTTTGATATCAAAGTTTTTATAGTCTATTATAAAGTTTCTATTATCTTCAATAAATGATGCAACTGCTTTTTGATGGTGAAGTATATCTATCATATAACTTCTTTGTATAAATTGATTTACAATTATACTTTATTTACTGGAATTTGTAAAGTAATTTATACATTCATATCTAATTTTTACTTCTTAACAAACCATAAACAGATTTCAACAATTCTTTTGGTAGTAATCTGATAGGCACTTTTATCAAAATATTTTTCAAATATTCTATAGTTGTTAAATATCCTATCTTCTTCAATTTATTTAAAAACTTAAACTCTTCAATAGCATATTTAAAACCACCTCGCCTTTCAAGCTGACCATATCCAGCTCTCATATTTACTAAAGGTTCTTGAATATTATAAAACTTAGCTCCACTTAAAAGCATCCTAGCCCAAAGATAATAGTCTTCCATCAAAAGCATATGTTTGTATCCACCTGCTTTTTCAACTATAGATTTTTTATACATAACAGCAGGATGATTTATGGGACATCGAGTTTTTGAATATTTGATTATATCTTCATTATATTGTGGAAGCTTTCTAAATCCTAAAATTTCTTTTTCATCTTTATCAAATTCACTAATCCATGCACCACAAATATCAATATCATTATTTTCAAAAACTTCAAGTTGTTTTTGAAATCTATTAGGTAAAGATATATCATCTGTATCCATTCTAGCTATTATTTCATAACTACAATATTTCATTCCTATATTTAAAGCATCACCTAAACCTAAATTTTGTTCTAATGGAATAATTTTTAATATATCAGATAATTTATTTTTCCATTCATCGATAGTATTATATAAATCATCAGTCAATTTTCCATCTTGAACCAAAATTATTTCGTTTGGTTTAATATTTTGTTCATCCCAAATACTTTTCATTGCTCTATCCAAATATTCTGGTTTTTCTTTGTTGTACACAGACATTAAAACTGAAAACTTCATTATATAATCCTTTATCTATCCTAAATAATCTTTTAGATTATCTAATATTTTAATCTTTCAATAAAAAGTTTTTTGCAAATTTTTTTAATCTTATTAATATTATTTCTCACTATTTCAATATTTGGTTTAGATTTGAATAAATAATAAAGAAACTTAGAAAAATGTTTTCTTTTAAATGCATAATACGCTAAATCAAAATATAGCTCACGGTATATAATTTTAATATTATTCTCAGATAAACAGTCAATATAAGATGAATATTTATTAATAAACTTATTTCTAGTAAACTCATATTTTTCAAAAGATAATTGATTTGAGTTATCATCAGTGTGCACTTTTACCAAAGATAAATCTACAAAACATAAATTATATCTTTTTGTAAATCTAACTAACATCTCTATATCTTGATTTCTTTGGAATGATTCATCAAAACCACCAATTTCGATTAATGATTTTCTTTTTAAAAAAAGCGTTGGAGTATAACATTCTGATTTTAAAGATAATAAATCTATATGAATTTTATCTACATTTGATTCTGAATATTTTGTTTCATAATATTTTATACCATTTTTATATACACTTGATCTAGAATATACCCCATCACAAGAAGGATTATTTTTAATAAATTGATATTGAACATTTAACTTGTCTTCTTCAAATTCATCATCATCATCTAAAAATGCTATATATTCACCCTTAGCATTTTGTATACCTGTATTTCTAGCTGCCGCTCCATTTTTATTCATTTCATGCTGTATGTATATTATTTTTTCATTATCAAAAGTATTTATAATCTTAGCTGTTTCAGTTCTATGTATGCTGTCAGGTTCATTATCATCTACAACTATAATTTCATATTCCTTAAATGTTTGTTTTAAAATACTATTTATTGCTCTAGATAAATTTTGAGCTCTACCAAAAGTTGGTATTATAATACTAATTATTACTTCTTTCATTATATTCCTAAAATAAATTCAAATTAATTTGATATGGTACTAAAAGATATCTTTCACCTAAAAAGTATATATTCCTAAACATATATAACCCGCCAAAAACTATTAACGTAAAAAAATAAATGTTCTTCAAATTCTTATTATTAAAAACAATCATTAAATTAGGCAAAATAAATAATATACCAAAAGTAAAATATGACGTCATCCTAACGATATAAGTACTTGGAATGGTTGTTAACAAAGGTGTTATACCTAACAATATCGCAAAAAAAATAAGATTAAGTCCAAGAACTTTGTATTGGAAATCAACTTTATATAAGAATATGAACATTAGACATAATAAATACACAAATGGATTTATTCCATTACCTTCAATAGAATCAAAATTATTTAAATATGCTTGAGATATCCCTATAAATAAAATTAGTTGTTCAAAAAATTGGAGAATAACATAGTACCCCAAGGCTATAAAAAAAAATTTCATAATATTCAGTTTTTTATTTAAAATAAAATATAATGGTAACATTAAAATTGCAGTTTTATGTATAAATGTTGCAATTACTATAAATAGAATATATTTTAATAGATTTTTTTCAATAATAAATTTAATTGAATAGACAAAGATAGCAACGGCTAAGGCTTGCCTCACCCCATTAAAAGAAGCAAAATAGAATACTGCAAAAGTAAAATAAATATATAATGACAATACTTTATTTTGAGAAAAATATTCAATAAATTTAGAAGTAAAAGTTATAGTTAAAAAAGCATATATAAAAAATAACAATTGTTCTGTACCACCAATAAAATTTATAAATTTAACAAGTAAAATAAAACTATCTTCCATATAAATATCTTGTCCAGATAGAATTAAATTGAAAAAATCTATATAAGATTGATAATCTACTCCTATGTTATATCTTAATCCAGCAAATAATATTAAAAAATAAAGAAAGATAATATAATATAATTTAGTATTTTTTCTATCTAAATATGATGAAATCAATAAAATTAAAGAAAACGAATAAATTATTATGTATGGAATCATTATAAATCTAATTCTTTGAATATATCTGCATAGTATGCAACTGTAAAATTCTCTGTATCCAGACGTTGTAAACTTTCTTGTTCAACTATAGCTATTTTATTCTCTTTTAAATTATTATATTTATTTACAAGTTCTTCATAGTTACTAAAATAAATAGAACTTTGCTCTAGTTCCATTAAATTTATAAATTCTTTATTAAGTAAAGATAGTTTATTGAATTGTATCATTAGATATGAGATTCCACTATCTTTTGTCACTCCATATATTTCACTCAAATCAGATAAATTAAAATCTACAACAATATCACTAAATAATAAATCTGCTTTTGAAATAATTTCATCAAATAATTCCAATGGTACATAAGATTCAAAAACCTCTATATTAGATAATTCTTTCATTTTTTTAAAAATATCTTCATTATCTTTTCCAACTACATAACTACCTAATAATATAAATTTATCGTTTTTATTATTTTGAGCTAGTTTAATAAAATTATCATATTTTTTTCTTGCAACATTAACAGAACCTGGATATACAACTGTAAAACTATAATTTGATGTTTTTTCATATTCTGACTTTTTTAAAGAAAAAGGAAGAACATATAGAGGTTTACTAATCCTAAAATTTTCCTCTATATAATTCTTCATATTATTACTATTTACAATAAAAAAGCTTGCTTGATTCTTCAATCTTTTACGAATAAATCTTTTTAATATATGTGACATTTTTCTAATTGTATTATTCTTAAACCATACATTTGCATTATGTATTGTTATACCAAAATTAATTCCTTTAAATGAAGTAAAAAGCAATGGTAAAAAACCACATGTGATGCTCAAAAATATTATCTTATCAATTTTTTCATCTTTATATTTCTGTTTCATATTTTTTAAAAATATAAATGTATTTTCATTTTGCAACACTAATTCAAAGTTTAATTCTTTAATTTCATTTTCTACATTTTTAAATATTTTTTCTGTAGTAAATAGGGTTATTTTCCAATTATTAATATTAGCTATTTTTATCCAATTATATATCATGCTATGATGATTCTTTTCACATAATTCAACTATCCCTAAATGCACTTGATTCCTTATTTATAAAATCTTTTAAAGTACTGCTCTCGTCACAATCAATGATTCGTCCAAATCCTATCTTATCCACATTGTAATTTTTATCAATAAAATTATAGTTAGTATTTTTTAAAATTAAATCAATCTGCTTAAAAACAGAGTTCTTTGAAATAATGTCATACAGATGATAAATATAAACAGGAATAGCACCCATAGCATTTACATTTAAAAGTGCAGCACTCAAAAATGAAAATACATATTTTGTATTATATCTTTCTAGCAAATACTCAATAGGTGAAGTATCATTTATCACTTCAATATCCTGAAAACTATTTACAATTTTTAATTGCCATATTTTATTATCTTCTGTTTCTCTTGGATGAAATTTAAAATATACTTTCCCAAATTTTTGAGTCATTTTTGATAGCACATCATTCAGTATCACTTTATATTCAGCTTTTGAACAGTAATAGTCATACATTGTCTCATTTAAAAAGATTGCCTTGTTATTATCTAAGTAAAAAGCTTTTTGATTTTTAGAAATTAAAACTTTTTTTATTTTTCTTACAATACTAACATCTAAATAAACTAGTACCCCGTCTATATATTTTTCATTGATTTGAGGAAAAATGATATTATTATACTTTAAAAATTCAACAAATTTATAGCCATGAACATACTTCACATAAAACATTTTTATCTTTTCTTTAACTGTCAGTCCACCCTCATTAGTAACTCCATAAGTAAGATATGTAGGAAAGCCACCATCTTCTATGACATAAACTCTTGCACCTGCTTTTTTAAATAGACTTATCATATACTGATTCAAAACTTCATATTCAGTGTAAACAAATAATATATCTTCTTTGTTAATATTCAGATTATTTTCAATCTTTTTTTCTAGTTTTTTAACCTTAAATATATTTAAAAAATTTCTTACACCCTTAAACGGTGTTTCAAAAGTAAAAATGTTTTGAGCATTTTTTTTCACTATCATTGAGATCCATACATCTTCAAATGGCAATGCTTCAGGCATAGGAAAAACCTTATCTGCTATTTTTCTATTAAAAGACCATGAGACCTTTGGAAAGCTTATTAGATTAGCAAGTACAAATGAATAACCTTTTGATAACATAAGAGGATTATATTCATAAGTTGCTTGTATTTTTAATTTATTATCCGTTATAAATGAACTATGGCAATGAGCATCATATTTTTGCATTTCATCATAATATCTAAAAAAGTCTTGTAGCAATACATCATCAGAATCTATACACTTTATAATATCACCACTAGTTAAACTGTACCCATAGTTGGTTCCTGTAACTTTTCCCTTAGATATATTTTTCACTAACTTAATTCTATCGTCTTGTTCAGCAAACTTTTTTGCTACTTCAAAAGTACTATCAGTAGAGAAATCATCTACTATTACCAGCTCCCATTTTACTTCATTTTCTTTTTGAAGTTCTACTATAGCATCTGAAATGTAGTTCTCAACATTGTATGCCATCATAATGAAACTAATCATTTATAATCTTCCATCTGCGTTTGGTAAAATAGACTTAATATCAAATATCACTTTATCATTATTTGGTATTTCTAAATTTTTGTACTCATTATGTCCAACTGCCAATATTACCGCTTGATAGTCATCAAAATTATAATTTTCAATCAAATCCAAATCATACTCATGTTTTACTTCTTTAGTGTCTGCCCATGAATCATGGATATCTACATTGCACCCATACTCTTCCATCTCTTTTATAATATCTACTACCTTCGTATTTCTAACATCTGGGCAGTTCTCTTTAAAAGTGATCCCAAGAACTAATACTTTAGAGTCTTTTATCTGAAGACCTTTTTTTATCATAAGCTTTATAGTTCTCTCAGCTACATATTTAGCCATGCCATTATTGATTTGTCTAGCACCAAGTATGAGGTTTGGTTTGTAGCCTAATTCTTCTGCTTTGTAGGTTAGATAGTATGGATCAACACCTATACAGTGTCCACCTACAAGTCCAGGAGTAAGTTTGATAAAGTTCCATTTTGTAGCAGCGGCTTCTATGACTTCATTTGTATTTATACCCATAGTATTAAATATAAGTGCTAGCTCATTTATAAGTGCTATGTTGACATCTCTTTGAGTATTTTCTATAACTTTAGAAGCTTCTGCTACTTTTATAGAGCTACACTTATGAGTACCTGCTGTTATGATTGATTTGTATAACTCGTCAACCTTTGTAGCAACCTCTGGAGTTGAACCTGCTGTCACTTTAAGTATCTTAGTGACAGTATGTTCTTTATCCCCTGGATTGATTCTTTCTGGAGAATAACCACAATAAAAATCTTGGTTGAATTTTAATCCACTTGTTTTTTCGAGCTCAGATACACAAACCTCTTCTGTTACACCTGGATAAACAGTTGATTCATAAATAACGATGTCATCTTTTTTAAGAACCTGTCCTACAGTTTGGGAAGACTTTATCAATGGTGTGAGGTCAGGTTTATTGTTTTTATCGATAGGAGTTGGAACAGTAACGATGTAAATATTACAATCCTTGATCTCCTCTAAGTCTAAAGAAAATTTCATACGGTTATTGATAGCTTCTTTCACTTGAGTCTCGGTTAACTCTTCTGTTCTATCAAAGCCATTGTTTAGCTCTTCAATTCTAGTTTTATTTATATCAAAGCCTACTACTTCATACTTTTTACTAAAAGCATGTGCCAGCGGAAGTCCTACATATCCTAAACCTACTATACATATTTTATCATTCACTTTAAAACCTTTCTAATATACTTAAACGCAATAACAGGCAGAGATACACATCCCAAAATCACATTTCTTGCAAAAACTACTTTCAAAGACTCTAAAGTGTTAAGCTTATAGTTAATATCGCCGGCACCACCCAAAGCATAAAATACAATGGAAAACTCTACTATTTTGTAACTTTTAACTTTCTCTACTAAATCTAAGTACCAATTTAATTCACCCTTTAACCTATACTTCATAGAATACTTTCCTACAATATCTTTTCTAACAAACATAGCTTGATGACAAACAACTCTTGTATTCCAAAAATACAAATTAAATTTAGTAAATTTTTTGGGTTCCAACAATACGTTTTCTTGATCACCTGTAACTACAGAAGAGCCATATATTAAGTCACATGAAGAAGTATCTAGTTTTGCAAATATTTTTTCCAAAACATGTTCATCTACAAAGCGATCTCCAGCATTTAAAAAGTTAATGAACTCTCCACTTGCTGCATCTATCCCCTTATTCATAGCATCATAAATACCCTTATCTTTCTCGCTAACCCAATAATCTATTTTATCTTCATACTTTTTAATGATATCTAGTGTACCATCTGAACTTCCACCATCTATGATGATATACTCCACATTGTCATAAGTTTGATTTGTCACACTTTGGATAGTTTCTTCAAGATATTTTTCACCATTAAAAACAACAGTGATTATAGAAATAAGAGGTTTATCATCAAATGATTTTTTAAAATATCCTTTTGTTCGTAAACCACCTTTTTTAGATGTTGAATTTTCAATGTTGAATTGTGAATTATCTTCATTTAGCATTAAACATTTATCGTTGAAAATTAATCTCGTAGTGCTATAGCCTTCATCTAAACTTTCAATATCTGTCATTTCCCTGCTTTCCCTTTTTATTAAATCAAAAATTGTACCTTTATAAAGATTTAAAAATTTATTTTTTTTGATTGTTGTTTCTATTTAATATATTTGCAACCGTAATAGTAATAGGTATTACAATAGCTGTAGCAGCTAATTTTACATGTCCAAAATAAGCAAAGAAACCAGCTGAAGCCAAAGACACTATGCTTAAAATAACTGCAAAATTTAATGCCCTAAAAGCATATTTTCGTTAAAATGGAAGTTCTTGTGCACGAAGTGCTTGTTCTTTCTCTTCTATTGTAAGTATTCTGTTATCTATATTTATATTATGCTCCAACTGTTTCTCATATAACCCTATGATAGACTTTGCTAATTCTGGATTTTTATTTGATAGTTGATTTAATTTATCAATATCAATGTTTTGAGTCAAATGAAAATTATTTTGTTGATTGAAAATAGCAGTCTGATTACTACTCTTTTCTCTATCTTCAAGAGTCGCTTTAATACTATTTTGATTTTGCAATTTTTTCGATTTTTGCATTCACAACTCTATCAATTTTATAATGACTTTTTCTTCTTTTGCTATTTATTTTAATAGTTGCTTCGCCTAAGCTTTTAAGACCAACTATTTGACTATATCCATCTGGATTTAAACTATTCGAAATAGTATTTAAAAATATTTTGATTTTTTCACCCATTTTCATTTCCTCTCTTAGAGTGTGAACTATAACAAAAATATCTATTGCATACAATTAATTTTATAGATACATAAAATTTTTCAAAACAAAACATCATATAAACCCCAAATCCTCGCTAATATCTTTTATAAGTTTGCTAAGTGGTCGTTTGTTTATATCATCATCGCTTATATAACCGCAAGTTATAAGTCTCATTAACTCTTCTTTACTAGAAAAAAGTATTCCGCTATACCTATCAAACTTTAATCCATCTTCTTTTGTTAGCAAAATATATTTTAAATCAGTTATATCATTTGATATAATTTTAGAAATTACCTCTAAAACACTACTCTTCCCGCTCCCATTTTCTCCAACAATAGCGGTAATATTTATATTTTCACCAAAAAAGTTTTCTATATGATTGTTTTTTTCATCTATTTGTAAAGTTTTCTTTACTTCATCATATTTGTAAGTAAATTTGGAAGAAAAATTAAATCCTTGATTTTTTATATTTTTATAATCTTCTATGTATAAATATATTAGTTCCATATATTTTCCCCCTAGTTTTAAGTTGTTTATTTATTCACTGAATTGCTTTTTCAGATGTTACTTTTTGCATTTGTTTATTTTTTAGAACCAAATCTTTAAAACTACTTTTATTCATCTTGCTATCTGTTTCAAAAAATGACTTCAATATAATTTTTTCATCCTCTTCAAGAATTGTACATATATCTAAATCCCCTAAAAACATTTCAATATTTTACAAGTGCCTAATCCAGCAACAGAAGCTAGAATAAGCCCTATTATTGTTTCAGTTTGTGACATACTACCAACCAACATTGTAAAACCTACAAAAAAAACTATTGCAACTAAAAGAGAAATTATTCTTCCAAATGTTATGAAAATTTTTCTCACTTTATCATCTCTTCATAAAGTTCCATATACCTCTTCGCCACCACAACACTATCAAACTCTTTTAATACTTTTTCTCTAGCATTTACACAAAGTTCTTCATAATTTGAAGAATTTAAAACCCACTCTATTCCATCCTTTAAATCTGTAGTATCAAATGGTTTTGCCAAATATCCAGTATTTTGATGCTCAATCATATCACTATTTCCACCTATATCAAATGCTACTACAGGTGTTCCACAAGATAGGCTTTCCATAATTGCATTTGATAAGTTTTCTTGCAAACTAGGAACTATCATCACATCAACTGCACTATAAAGTGTTACTAAACTTATATCATCATGCAGATGTCCCAAATAGTGTGTTTTGAAGTCAAGATCAGGTGCATTTTGTGGTTTACTACTTCCAAAAACTACAAACTCTATATTTTTATCTTGTAGTTTATTAAGTGCCTCACTTAATTCTTTAAATCCCTTTCTTGGATCGCTTGTTGCAGCCATAGCTCCAAAGAGAACTAACTTTTTATTTGCTGGTAGCCCCCAAAGTTTTAAACACTCTTTCTTTGAAAAAGGTTTAAATATGTTAGTATCAATTGCACTTGGAATATTGAAAACTTCATTGTTTTCAAATAAGCTGCTTTCTTTGGCAGAATTTGCCAACCACTTGCTATGTCCAACTATTTTCATATTTGGAAGTTGACTAAATACTAATTTCTTCTTATTATAAATAAATCTACTAAGATCATTTTTTTTTAAACTACCTAATACTTTACATTTACCACAATTATTTTTATATTCACCACAGTATTCGTCATAGTGACACCCTCCAGTAAATGCCCACATATCTAGCAAGCCCCAGATAATCGGCGCTTCAATCTTAGATAAGTCAGTTATATTAATCATACTCCTACATATCCAATGAAGATGAACTATGTCAGGGTTTATTTCATTTATTTTATCTACAATATTTGAAAATGGAAGATAAGATGTACTAAAAAGTGTTTTAGTGCGGTTTTTATAAAATCTTATAAGGAAACTATCTAGCAACATTCTAATTTTTATAATCAATTTTTCTTTTTTACTTCTAGGACCTATAACAGTATAATCATCGCTTTTTTTATCTATTACAAGCATTTTACTGTCTATTCCAGCAGACAATAAACTTTTATGTATTCTGTATGTAGCTCTTGCTGCTCCACCATCTATATCTGATGTGTTTACTATTAGGATTTTCATTTTTTGTCAAATACCACTAAAACAGTATGTCCATTTGGAAGAAGTTCTTCCTTTAATCCTTTATATAAAAACTTTGATATTAAACTTGCAAATTTATTTTTTATTTTTTGTGTTAATGAAGTATTTATAAGTTTATTTTTACTAAATGAATTTGCAATAAATGTATTTAAGTACAATTTTTTATGTACCCCTTGAACTCTTTCATGGTAAATAGTTTCAATAGTTAAATTATAAGTATCAGCAATATATTTAAAAGTTTTATCACACCACCTTGTTACATGATGTGGTGGCATATTTAAAATTCCATTATTTACATATTTTAAAAATGAATCTTCACTAGGCACAGCAATAATAAGTTTACCTCCAACTTTTAATGCTTGTAATTTTGATTCTATAAAACTTTTAGGATCAGAGACATGTTCTAAAACTTGAAAACTAACAACCACATCAAATTCTTCTTTGTGATTTTCTGCATAGTCTTGAATCATCTCATTTTCTATAGTTATTCCGTTTTCTGCTGCCATTTTTTTTGCATTTTCACTAAAATCTAATCCTATATAATTATTTGCACCAATATGCTTAGCAAAAGCTCCCTTCCCACTTCCTACTTCTAGCACTTTATCTGTAGCTTTGATATACTCTTTTGCATAAACATATTCTTCTTTTTCATCCATATAGTACCACTCAAACTTTTGTAAGGCATTGTAAAACTTTTCATCACCTGATACCAATGGATCAAAATATCTCAATTTGCACTCTTGACATTCACAGTAGTCTATATCTTGATTTATCAGATATCCAAAGTCTATATCTGTCATTTTTTGATATAAATTTATCAAATCATTTTTCTTAATAGTTTCAAGCTTAATTACTTTTTTACTTTCACATAGTGGACATTTCATTTTATTTTTTTCCTTTTAAAAATTATTTTTAGTTTATTCACAACTCTCTCAAAGAATGATTTTTTGATTAACAATGATCTATTTTCCAACTCTTCAAGCTTCTTTTTCTCTTTTGAGAAGTTTTTCTATCTCTTCTTTTTCTGTTTGTGTAAGATTTTTGTCTGTTAAATCTATAGTCATTTTTATTTCCTTTCTAATTTACTATTTGTAAATAACTTATTCAAGTCATGCATTTCTAATTTAAATATTTCTTTGGTTGCTTGATTACATATTTTACAGGTCATCTTTTGTTTTCCTAAATTTATTTTTTACCAAAAAAAGTACCGCTGTTTTTAGAGGATGTGGTGGGGTGAAACCTAATGTCGAACTTTTAATGTTTAATTTTGAATTGTTTTGTTGTGTCATTTTATCTCCAATTATTCTTTCTGCATTCTTCTATATAATCAATTAATTTTCTTTTTGCACTCCACCCTAAAGCTTTAGTTTTTTCGCTCATCACTTCAGCAGTCATACGATTTCCTCTTCTTTCTGGTAGCATTTCTATTTTTCCACCATACATTTGAGCTACTTCTAAGATACTAAAAGCCTCATCACTTCCTATTCCAAATTCATCACCATAACCATTTTCTCCTACTAAAATCAAACCATCGATAATATCATCGATATGTGTGAAGTTTCTTTTTTGAGTTCCTGGGCTTACTATTGTAAGGTTTTCGCCATTTTTCATTTTTTCTTTAAAAAGTGCAATTAATGTTGCATATTTTCCTATTTGTATCTCTCTTGGTCCATAGACATTATAAAAATAAGTGATAGCATATGGGACATTAAACCATGTTCCATAGTTCATTACAAGTTCGGTATTGGTCGCTTTTGTCCATGCATAAGGCGATGCACTTCTTCCTAAGCCTCCATCACCAAATTTTGTACTGCTTCCTGCATAGAGTATTTTACATCCCGCTTTTCGGACAAATTCAAGTACTGCAAAAATACCGTCTTTGTTGTATTCCCAAACTTTTTGTATATCATCAAAACTTTGTTCAACTCTTGAGTATTCTCCTAGATGATACACCATATCGGGAGTAAAAGTTACTAATTTTGCTATATCTTTTGTATTTCCTTTTATGTAAGTTACATTTGGCACATGATTTAACTCACTTCCTGTAAAATAATTATCTAAACTATACACTTCATAGTTTGGATTTTTTGATAATCTTTCACAAAGATGGCTTCCTACAAATCCAGCTCCACCTGTTACAAGGATTTTTCTATTCATTAACTATCACTCCTAAATATATCTCTGGTATAAACTTTTGATTTTACATCTAGTAAATCATCTTCTATTCTATTTGCTACTATTACATCTGATACTTTTTTAAATTCATCAAAATCTTTTATTACTTTTAATTCTTCAAAGCTATCTTCATTTAATACAGGTTCATATATTACTACTTCTACATTTTTAGATTTTAATCTCTCTATTACATCTTGTACAGCAGAGCTTCTAAAGTTATCACTTCCACTTTTCATAACCAAACGGTAGATACCTACAGTTTTAGTGAGTTGTGAGTTGTGAGTTGTGAGTTGATTTGAAGATAGCTTTTCAATAATTGAATCCGCTATAAAATCTTTTCTTGTCTCATTTGAATCAACGATTGCTGAAATAAGATTATTTGGAACATCTTTAAAATTTGCTTTAAGTTGTTTCGTATCTTTTGGAAAACAATATCCTCCATATCCAAAGCTAGGATTATTATAATGTGTTCCAATTCTTGGATCCAATCCAACACCACTAATAACATCTTTTGAATTTAAACTATATTTTTCACAATAGCTATCAAGTTCATTAAAATATGCTACTCTCATAGCCAAATAAGAGTTTGAAAATAGTTTGATAGCTTCTGCTTCTGTGCTATCCGTAAATAAAACGGATATTCCTTTTTTTATAGCTCCTCGCTCTAACAGTCCTGCAAATATCATAGCTCTATCTGATTTTTCACCTACAATTATTCTACTTGGATATAAGTTATCATATAAAGCTTTTCCTTCTCTTAAAAACTCTGGAGAGAAAATAAGGTTAATGTTTAATGTTGGATGTTGAATTTTTAATTGTTCGTTTAGTTTTGCTGTATATCCAACTGGAACTGTACTTTTTATAATCATTGTTGCATTTGGATTTATCTCTAACACATCTTTTATAACAGCTTCAACACTTTTTGTGTTAAAGTAGTTTGTTTGTGGGTCATAATCAGTAGGAGTTGCTATTATTATAAAATCAGCATCTTTATAAGCTTCATTTTTATCTAAAGTAGCTTTAAAATTTATATTCTCTTTTTTTAAATACTCTTCTATTTCCTTATCTTCTATAGGAGATATTTTATTATTAAGCATCTCTACTTTAGAAGGAATTATATCCAATGCAACTACTTCATTGTGTTGAGATAGAAGTAATCCGTTTGATAAGCCTACATAACCTGTTCCTGCTATTGCAATTTTATAACTCATTTATTTTATCCCTTTTATAAATTCTTTTATACTTCTTGGAATCATCCATTTTATGACATTTATAACCGTCAAATCTTCGGGAGAATATCTTTTAAATGGTGTCATTCTTAAATATTTCCAATATAAATGCTTATACGGATGTTTATTTCTAAAGTGCCAAGGTTTTGATGAACCTATGTAGTGAATGATTTTGTAATTCTTTGAATCATCTTTTTCATTAAGTCCAAATGCATTAAACTTAAAATCCAATTCACCCCACTCTTTGTCGAATGTAATATTTAAAACATCTTGATCCCACCAAACTAAATGTTCATTGTATTTTGTAGCATTATCAATCAATGTTTTAGAAATATTTTCATTTCGCCATTTTTTTAGATTGATATACATAATACCTGCATTGAAATATTTATTACCTTCAAAGCCAATTCTTCGAAGTCTTGATAATTCATCTTCGTCAAACTTATAATTAACAGCAAAAATATAATATTCATAATTTGAAGAATATGTTTTATCGTTAATTCCATCTTGATATGATATATGGATATTATCTTCTCGTAAAAAATCTAATTCCAAAATGTCATCTAAAGAACCATTAATCACAATATCCGAATCTAAAAACATAACACTATCAACATCTTTTGGTAAAATTTCAGATAATAAAAGTCTAAAATAAGTAGCTTTTGAAATATGATGTGTGATTTTAAAACTCTCCAGAATTTTACTATCTAAACTTAGCTTTTCTATCTTTATATTATATTTTTGTTCCAAATAATCAATAGTTTTTTCAAGTTTTTTATTGCCCTGATTTATGTCTTGAACTAAAAAGATTCTCCCTATGTTTTTATTGTTTTCAAACAATGAAGTACATGCAACACAAAAGTGTTGAATATAATTCTCATTTATTGTAAATACTACATCTAATTTTTTTTGCATTTATGCCATTCCCATGCTGTTTCTAAAATTTTTCCCAAATCAAAAAGTTTGGGATCCCATCCTAAAACTTTTTTTGCTTTTGTTGCATCTCCTATAAGTTTTGCAGGGTCTCCTGCTCTTCTGTCTATAAGAGTTACTTTAATGTCTTTATTTGTGATTTCTTTAGCTTTATTAATTACTTCAAAGACAGAATACCCATCGCCATTACCAAGATTAAATATATCCGAACTTCCACCATTTTTCAAATACTCTAAAGCCAAAATATGAGCATTTGCTAAATCAGTAACATGTATATAGTCCCTAACTGCACTTCCATCATTGGTATCATAATCGGTACCAAAAACTTTTATATCCTCTCTTTTTCCAATAGCTACATCAAAAATGAGTGGTATTAAGTGGGTTTCAGGATTGTGATCTTCTCCAATTTCACAATCAACATCGGCTCCAGCAGCATTAAAATATCTTAAAGCTACATATTTAAAATCATAAGCTTTAGAATAATCTTCCAAAATCTTTTCAAGCATAAACTTGCTTTGACCATAAGGATTTATTGGATTTTGAGGATGTTTTTCATCAATAGGTAAATATTCTGGATTTCCATAAGTTGCACATGTAGAAGAAAATATAAAATACTTGCAACTAAACTCTCTCATTACTTGTAGTAAATTTAAAGTGTTTGACACATTATTAATATAATATTTTTCAGGGTTTTCCACGGATTCACCAACATATGCAAAGGCTGCGAAATGCATTACAGCTTCAATTTTATACTTACCAAATACTAATCTCAATTGCTCTATATCATTCAAATCACCCAAAATAAACTCGCCCCATTTAACTGCCTCTTTATGTCCATAAATCAGATTATCATAAACCAATGTTTTATGACCTTTTTGAGTCAAAAGTTTATTTGTGTGACTACCAATATATCCTGCTCCACCTATTATTAAAATCATTATTATTTTTCCTTTATAAATTTATTTATATTTTTATAAAACCAATAGTTTACAAACCAACCATTTGTCAAAATATGAGCTATTAATGTGCCAAATTTTGAATAAATTTTCATAATATGCCAAAGAATTGGCTTTCCACCAATTTCTACCATTGGCTTTGGTCTTATATCTGTTTCTTCACTAAGCCTTGTTCCAAATCCACCTGCTAATAATAATACTTTCATTTTATTTTTTTTCCTTACTAAATAGATCTTCATATTTTACTTTTGGAAAAGTATCAACATATGTATTTTCATTTGCGTTTGCATTAAAAATATTTTGTTTCATTTGATAAAGTGCTTTATATTTTTTAAATATTTTTGCATGGTTTATCATATGCAATTCGGAATCCCACTGAAATTCTAAACCCATTCTTGCACAATTTTGTGCTTGATTTTTTAAACCATTTTTAGCCAATATATAAGCACTATAAAAATTGTTGTATGATGAGTTATATATCCATACTATTTTTTCTTCTTTAATCTGATTTGATAATATAAAATCAAAATATTGGTCAAGCAAGGCTACGTTTGTTTTCATTTAACGCAACCAAATAGATTTAGTTTCTTTTTTATATATTAAAAAGTATGTCTGAATAGATACTAGAAATGAACCAAATAACAAACTTATAATTGTACCTAAAGAATACCTCTTAATAAATAACCAAATTTTTGTATTCATTTTATAAATCAAATCTTCTCGATAATTTTCCACAAAATATGAACTTGCAAGATTATAATGTATTGGTAATTTCCCATCATCTGACTGAATACTGATAGATCCTTCATGTGCTCTAAAGAATGATAATTTTTCATTTATAAAAGCAAAATTTTTATATTGATTTGCTGTTAATAAAAATATCAATAAATCATTTCCTATTGCATGCATAGAAAAATCACTATTTACTTTATTTGGTATATCTATTAATAAATTTTTTTTCAATTAAATATCCTCTTTTCTAACTCATTTGCTATAATCTCTGCTGAACTTAGTTCTGTATGAGTATAGTATCTGTCTAAAAATTGTTTCATATTTGGTTTCATCCTATTTTTAAAATCATCTTTATTTTCAAAGACTTCATTAAGCAGTGCCAATAGTTCCCTCTCATTATATACATACGATGCAGCATCGTTATAAATTTTAAAAAAATCAGAATCATCAAATAAAGTAGAAATTATCAATGTATTATTAAATATAGCTTCAATCCCTATATTTGAATATTTTGTGATTAAAATATCTGAAATATTTAGAAGATGTTTTATATCTGTTGTTTTCTCAAAAACTATGATATTTGATTGTAATTTAGAATCTAGCAAAGAATACATCAAGTTCAATTTTGCTGAAGGATGTGGTTTTATCAAAAATGCAATATTTTTATGTTGGCAAGACAATTCAAGAATACACCTAAATACCCTAACAACTTCTTCAATACTTTGATATCCTTTTAAGGCTGAGGGAAAATCAACCAATACAAAAGTTGTAAACTCCCTTTTGATATTCAAGTATTCTAAAGAGCTTGCCTTTGATGTATTTGAAAAAAACTTCTCTAATGATCCACTTTTTCCTCTTCCCATTAGTACGCAATTTTTAGAGTTTAATTGAGAATCATCTATAAATATATCTCGCTCTATTTCTCCAGTAGCAAAAAATATGAATTTTTCATCAAAAAAAGTATGATTTTCTTTTACTACATTTTTTCTATATGGAGACGAAAGCATAGCACCGACTTGATAGTCTAATTGTAAAATATTTTTTTTTGCTAATGAATTATACAAAACAGTAGCATCATTCATCATAATAGGATGGCATAATTTTGCAACTTTTATCTCTGTGTATTCTTTTAAAAAACTCGAAAAAGCAAGATTAAGATTTGTGTTATATGGCACGAACTCTACTATAGAGCTGTGAATATATGGTCTTAAAATATCATCTACTCTAAACTTCTTATAAAAAATAGATTGATTTTCACTAAGTGCTATTTTACTCATTGATAATTTTAAAGTAAGAAACAAGCTTTTTATTATTTGACCCAATGAAAGATAGTTTTCTAAGATAATATGTGAATTTCCAAATTTAGATATTAGTCTTTTTACATCCCATGATACAATCACTGTATTAAACTCTTTTTCTCTTATTGAATCAATTAAGAAATCAATATTGTCAATATGCTTTTTACTATCTGCACAAAGATGAAATAATGCTAAGTTTTTATTCTCTATGGTATTTTTTAATTTTTGATTTCTTATTTTTATCAAGAAAGTTTTCAACAATCTATAATATGTAGCAAAATTTAATTTTAAATTTTCTTTTCGAAAAAAGTTTTTTAGAACTGAGCTTTTGATAATTGTCTCAAGTGAAATATTTTTTGAATTTGCTATCTCTTTTAATACTTTTGATTCAAGATTATTATTGCAATTTAAAAGTATTATGTTTTTTATTTGATTATGATTTAGCATTTTTGAAAAAGATTCAAACAGTATCAGCATATTTTGAACTATTTGTGTTGTTCTCCCGCCCTCAGGATGTTTTGTCCATTGAAATACCTTTTTATCGATATCGTTTTGTTCTAAATAGTTTGATATATTTAGATTTATACTATCTACTATTTGTATTAAATCATTTGCAATTTCGTTGTAGCATATTGCTGTATCAATATATTTACTTTCTAAGTCTACCTTGTCACACTCTTCATGCACTCTAAAATCATCAGATGCTACAATTACTTTATCATAGTTTGACAAATCTATTTTATCTATTTTGTTAAAGTCTTTGATATCAAAACAAACTATAAGTAGATTTTCTTTTTTCATCTTGCGAACATTCCTCTAATATTTTTCAACTGCTCTTTTGTATATATTTTAAACCCTATTACTAAAATAGAATATATCACAATAGCAATCAGTACTTTAGCTATGATATTTAGTACCATTGACATCTCTGGCAAAAAAGCGAAACAACCATACACAAAACCAAACATCAATACAGATGCCATAAGTATTTTGATAAATATCTTGACCACAGACTTATCTATCCATTTTCCATCCAAACTTTTATAAAAATACATAGTCGCTATCATAAATGAAATCACGGTAGTAATAGCTGGAATATAAATACTTTGTATAAAATAAAGTAGTATTATATTTGAAATCAGGTTAAAAAGAGCAGCTATGCTATTTGCTTTGAAGATAACTCCTGTTTTTAAGTCCACCATATTTGCTTGTGACATCAAAAGGTTAAATCCATAAAAAAGGCTACTTATAGCAACTATTGTAGCTATATATATCCCCTCTTGAGCTACTTCTTCATTTGCTAATAACACAAGTGCTTCATGCCCTATGAGATATATTCCAAAAATAAAAGGTATAGTTACTAGCATAAATATTTTTATAGAGTTATTAAACAGACTTTTAGCTTGAGCGAAGTTGTCACTATCCACACTTTTTGACATAAGTTGTGGTACAACTGTACCTATTGCTTTAGGAACCAAAAGTATCAAAGCACCAAGTGTATAGGCAGGGACATAAAGTCCAACAGCAAATGCTCCCATAAAATAGGCCAATACAAACCTATCTGATGCAGCTAATACAAAATCAACTACGAAGTTTAAGACAAGGGGAAAACCTATCTTTATCTGTTCTTTAAGCTCATGAAATCTAAAAAATATCAATTTAACATTGAGTTCTTTAATCAAAAGTATCAAAAAAGGCAAGCTTATAATCAAAGCGACAAATGCTTGAGATAAAAACAAAACATTTATATCAATCTTCCCTATGTAATAAGCATAAAAAAGTATAAAAAACACATGCCCATAAGCAAAACTAAGTCCATGAATATTCATATAAAATATTCTTGATGTGTATCTAAGATAATTGCTAGAGTGTGCATACAAGCTATATAAAATGAGATATAGAGGAATAATATATATAGAAAACAGCACTTCATCATCTGAGACAAAATCTAAAATCTGTTTTTCAAACAATAAAACCAATAAAGAGATAAAGACAATCATCATTAACTGAAAATAAAAAGGCGGATAAAATAGCTTTGCTCTATCATGGTTTGTCTTAGCAGATGGTAAATATCTGTTTGACTTCACCCCAACTCCTAAAGCGGATAGTCCATAGATGATCCCCACAAAAGATGTAAGCAATGCAAAAGAACCATATACAGACACACCTACAGTTTTGATAATGATAGGCATAAGAAATATACCTTTGAGATAGAGAGCGTTTAAAATTCCGTGTCAGCTACAATCCGTAACATAAAGCTACACCTCTAAATATTTATCCAGCCTCCCTTCGAAAAAGATGGCAAGTTGAGAAATTGTTAGTGACCAATTTCTCACTGG